>OLRP01003234.1_pt1 | contig 10098 bp, 9 predicted proteins | sample 1672401 | NCBI WGS metagenome assembly OLRP01 (sample SAMEA3136682, study PRJEB25190) | human gut metagenome | reverse complement strand
GCGCTGCTCGACGCCTACTGCGGCGGCGTGCTGCCCGAGGCCAAGGACGAGGCCGGCGGTGCGGCCGCGCAAGCCGCGGCGGCCCGCATGCTGGTGAAGCCGCTCACCGACGCGCTCGGGCGCGACGAGAGCAAGCGCGCCTACTTCGACATCGATCTGCCGCTCGTGGCGGTGCTCGCCATCGTCGAGCGAACGGGCGCCGCGGTGGATTGCGACCGCCTGGCCGAGCTGGGGGCGACGACGCAGGCCGAGCTCGACGAGCTGCGCGCCCGCATCGTGGAGATGGCGGGGGAGGAGTTCAACCTCGACAGCCCCAAGCAGCTCGGGCACATCCTGTTCGAGGTGCTGGGCCTGCGCACGCTCAAGAAGAACCAGCGCGGCTACTCCACCGACGCCGCCGTGCTCAAAGAGCTGTCGAACGACCACGAGATGCCGGCGCTCGTCCTGCGCTACCGCGAGCTGGCGAAGATCAAGTCCACCTACATCGACGCCCTGCCGCGCATGCGCGCCGACGACGGGCGCGTGCACACGTGCTTCAACGAGACCGTGACCACGACGGGCCGTCTGTCGTCGTCGGAGCCGAACCTGCAGAACATCCCCGTGCGCACCGAGTTCGGCCGTCAGATCCGCGAGTGCTTCGTGCCGCTGGAGAAGGGCCACAAGTTCCTGTCGGCCGACTATTCGCAGATCGAGCTGCGCCTGCTCGCGCACCTGTCGAACGACGAGCACCTCGTGGCCGCATTCTGCTCCGGCGCCGATTTCCACGCCGCCACGGCCAGCCGCGTGTTCGGCCTGCCCGTGGAGGACGTTAGCCCTGAGCTGCGCAGCCGCGCGAAGGCCGTGAACTTCGGCATCGTGTACGGCCAGCAGGCGTTCGGCCTGTCACAGAGCCTGGGCATCCCGTTCGGCGAGGCCAAGGAGATGATCGAGCGCTACTTCGAGGCCTACCCCGGCGTGCGCGCCTACCTCGACCGCACCATCGCCGAAGCGAAGGAGAAGGGCTATGCCGAGACGATGTTCGGCCGCAAGCGCCACATCCCCGAGCTCAAGGCCGCGAATGCCACGCAGCGCGGCTTCGGCGAGCGCACGGCCATGAACCACCCCATGCAGGGCAGCGCGGCCGACATCATCAAGCTGGCCATGACCGAGGTGCAGCGCCGCATCATGGAGCGCGGCTTCGAGGCGAAGCTGCTGTTGCAGGTGCACGACGAGCTGGACTTCAGCGTGCCGGAAGGCGAGATCGAGGAGCTGTCGGCCATCGTGAAGGACGTGATGGAGCACATCGTGGATCTGCGCGTCCCCCTCGACGTCGACGTCTCCTATGCCGATAACTGGGCGGAAGCGCACTGAGGTTACGTCGACCCGGCGGCCGACGCTCAGAAGCCGCATCATTGGTCGCTGATTTTGCTGGACTTGTGATGTGTAAAAAAATCACACCACGCCGCCGCGTGTGGCTAGAGTATCTGCTATCATATAAACGTTGTGCTCTGTGGAGGCACAGCGTAGGAAGAGTGCGATGATACGCGTGGATCGTGCATAAGATCACATTGACTTGCTACGGTCACGCTGGTAAGCTATCGCCTTGCGTTTATTCATATCAAGGAGACACTCATGTACGCAATTGTAAAAACGGGCGGCAAGCAGTACAAGGTCGCACCCGGCGACAAGCTGAACATCGAGAAGCTTGACGCCGCCGTGGGCGACAAGGTCGAGCTGGAAGCCATCTGCGTCGTCGACGGCGCCAAGGTGGAAGCCGACCCCGCGAAAGCGGCCGCAACGAAGGTCACCGCCATCATCCTCGAGCAGTTCAAGGGTGAGAAGCAGCTGGTCTTCAAGTTCAAGAAGCGCAAGAACTACAAGAAGCTGCGCGGCCATCGCCAGCAGCTCACGCGCGTCCAGATCGAGTCCGTCGGCTCGGCCAAGGCTGAGAAGCCGGCCGCCAAGAAGGCTGCGAAGAAGGACGATGCCGAGAAGAAGCCGGCTCCTGCTAAGGCCGCCGACAAGCCCGCGTCCGAAGACGCCGAGTAAGCATAAGGAGGGAATACCATGGCACACAAGAAAGGTCTCGGTTCCAGCCGTAACGGCCGCGATTCCCGCGCACAGCGTCTCGGCGTGAAGATGTTCGCCGGCCAGGCTGTGAAGACGGGCAACGTCATCGTCCGCCAGCGCGGCACGCACATCCATCCGGGCGAGAACGTCGGTCGCGGCAAGGACGACACCCTGTTCGCCCTGTGCGACGGCAAGCTGGAGTTCACGAAGGGCGCCAAGCACAAGGTGCACGTGCGTCGCGAGGCGTAAGGTTCCGCCTGCCCACGACTGCGTGACGTTATCTGTTTTCGCATGCCCCCTGCTCGTCAGGGGGCATTTTTCATATACAATCCGAGTTGTCGTGTTCAAGCGAGCAACCCGTTGCGCCCCTCGAGGCGCGGATCGAAATAGAGGTACCACCCGTGTTCATCGATAAAGTACGCATCCATGTCAAAGGCGGCAACGGCGGTGCCGGCTGCATGTCATTTCGCCGCGAGGCTCATGTGCCGAAGGGCGGTCCGGACGGCGGCGATGGCGGTCACGGCGGCAACGTCGTGGTCGAGGCCGATGCCAGCCTGTCCTCGCTCATCGAATACCGCTTCAAACACCATTTCAAAGCCGAGCGCGGCACGCACGGCAAGGGCTCGCGCATGCACGGAGCCACCGGCGAGGACCTTGTGCTCAAGGTGCCGATGGGCACGGTCGTCCACGAGTATTTCGAAGAATCGAAGGAAGTGGGCGAGCTCATCGCCGACCTCACGCACGACGGCGAACGCGTCACCGTGGCCGAGGGCGGCATGGGCGGCCGCGGCAACATCCACTTCGTGACGCCGACCCGACGCGCGCCCGCGTTCGCCGAGCTGGGCGAGCCGTCGCAGGAGCGCTGGATCGAGCTGGAGATGAAGCTCATGGCCGACGCGGCCCTCGTGGGCATGCCGTCGGCGGGCAAAAGCTCGCTCATCGCGAAGATGAGCGCCGCGCGGCCGAAGATCGCCGACTACCCGTTCACCACGCTCGTTCCCAACCTCGGCGTGGCCACCTCGGGCGATCTCTCCTTCGTCGTGGCCGATATCCCGGGACTCATCGAAGGGGCCTCCGAGGGCCGCGGGCTGGGGCACGAGTTCCTGCGCCATATTGAGCGCACGGCCCTCATCGTGCAGGTCGTCGATTTGACCGGCGACTGGGAGGGCCGCGATCCTTTGGAGGACTACGAGATCATCAAGAACGAGTTGGCCCTGTACGCCGACGAGCTGGCGGCGCGGCCCCGCATCGTCGTGGCCAACAAGATCGACGCGCCCGGCACCGAGGAGGCCTGCGAGGCGCTGGCCGCCCGGGTGCGCGAGGACTCCATCGCCGCGGCCGGGGGCAACGAGTTCGTGGAAAGCCCCATCGATCCGAAGCTCTACCGCATAAGCGCGCTGACGGGCGCCGGTGTAGACTCGCTGAAGGCCGCCATCGCCACCAAGGTGCACGCCCTGCGCGAGGCGGCCCGCGAGCAGGCGGCATCCGACATGCAGTACGACCACGTGTGGGAGCTGCGCCGCGAGGCCCGCGAGAAGCGCTTCGACATAATCTCCGAGGGCCCCGGCGCCTGGCGTGTTTCCGGCGTGCAGGTGGAGCGCATGGTGGTGCAGACCGACTGGGAGAACGAGGAGGCCGTGGCCTTCTTCCAGCACCGCTTCAAGCGCATGGGGGTCGATACGGCCCTCGAGAAGGCCGGCGCCCGCGACGGGGACGAAGTGCGCATTCTCGGCTTCTCGTTTGCTTTCGAATCTCCCACGGCCGGTGCCGTGGACGTCTACCAGGAGTTGGATATCTGATGAACGACGCGACGCACAGGCGCAAGCGCCTGGTGGTGAAGATCGGCTCGGCCACCCTCACCACCTCCGAGAGTTCCATCGACTACGGGTTTCTGAACGATCTGGCCGATCAGGTGGCGCGGGTTCGCGCGGCCGGGTGGGACGTGGTCATCGTCACGTCGGCGGCTATCGCCTGCGGCTTGGAGGCGCTGGGCATCGCCAAGCGACCGGGCGACATGCCGAGCCTGCAGGCGGCGGCCTCCGTGGGGCAGAGCGCCCTTTCCACGGCCTACGCCGAGGCCTTCGGGGCGCGCGACATGCTGACGAGCGTGGTGCTGCTCACGCGTCGCGACACAAAGGACCGCTCGGCCTACCTGCACGCGCGGGATACGCTCACGCGGCTGTTGGAGCTGTCCGTGGTGCCCGTCGTGAACGAGAACGACACGGTGTCCGTCGAGCAGATCCGCTTCGGCGACAACGATACCTTGGCGGCGCTCGTGGCCTGCCTCATCGATGCCGACCTCATGGTGATCCTCTCGGATATCGACGGGCTGTACACGGCGAACCCGCAGATCGATCCGGCGGCCACGCTCATTCCCGTCGTGGATCGCGTCGGCCGCGACATCCTGGCTGCGGCCGGGGGCGCGGTGTCCGGCGTGGGAAGCGGCGGCATGATCACGAAGATCAAGGCGGCCCGGGTGCTCATGGCCGCGGGCATTCCCATGGTCATCTGCCAGGGGCGGCGCGCGGACTGCATCGTTCAGGCCGCTGCCGGAGAGGCGGTCGGCACGCTGTTCACGGCGCCGGACCGCCCCCACGAGATCACGGCCAAGAAGCTGTGGATCGCGCTTGGGGACTCCGTGCACGGCACCGTCGTCGTGGACGAAGGGGCCCGCGATGCTCTGGTGATGCGCGGCAAGTCGCTCCTTTCCGTGGGCATTCGCTCCGTGGAGGGCGACTTCGGGTTGGATGACATCGTGGACGTGGCCGACGAGACGGGGCACGTGTTCGCGCGGGGCCGTGCCGCGGCGGCGAGCGATCTTCTGAAGCTGGCCTGCGGGCGCAGCCGCGAGGAGGTGGCGAGCAACGCCATTCTGGCCGTGCTGGCCGACCGCCCCGTCATCCATCGCGACGAACTGGTTCTATTCGAATAGGAGAGGCCCATGACTTTGGAAGAGGAAGTGCGCGAACTGGCGAAATTCGCAAAAGCGGCGAGCGCGAAGTTGGCTCAGGCGACGACCGAGGAGCGCAACGGGGCGCTTTACGCCATGGCGGCGGCCCTGCGGGCGCAGGCGCCGGCCATCGTTGAGGCCAACGGCGAGGACATGGAGGCGGCGCGCGCGGCCGGCACCACCGAGGCGCTGCTGGACCGGCTCATGCTGGACGAGTCCCGCGTCTTTGCCACGGCCGACGCCCTGGAGGAGGTGGCGACGCTGCCCGATCCGCTCGGCGTCGTGTCGCTGGAATCGACCCTCTACAACGGCATCGAGCTTCGGCGCGTGTCGGTGCCCCTCGGGGTGGTGGCCATGGTCTACGAGGCCCGGCCCAACGTGACTGCCGACGCCGCCGGGGTCTGCGTGAAGTCCGGCAACGCATGCATCCTGCGGGGCGGCAGCCTTGCGGCCCGCTCCAACGAGGTCATCGCCGACGTGCTGGCCGCGGCTGCCGTGGAAGCGGGGCTGCCGGAGGGCTCCATCTGCGCGGTGACCACCACCGATCGGGCGGCCACCGATGTGCTCATGGGGCTGCACGGCCTGGTGGACGTGCTCATCCCCCGGGGTGGCGCGGGCCTTATCCGCCATTGCGTGGAGCATGCCAAAGTACCGGTCATCGAGACGGGCACGGGCAACTGCCACGTGTACGTGCACGCCTCCGCCGACCCCGAGATGGCCCGCGCCATCATCAGGAACGCGAAGTGCCGCCGCTTTGGTGTGTGCAACGCTGCCGAGACGCTCTTGGTGGACGCGGCGGTGGCCGATGCGGTGCTGCCGTCCATTCTCGCGGACATGAAGGAGGCCGGTGTGCTCGTCCACGGCGATGCGCGCGTGCTCGCCATCGCCGAGGCGGCCGGGCTTTCCGTGGCCGGCGATGCGCCCGATGCCGTGCTCGCCGGCGAGGCCGACTGGGAGACCGAGTATCTGGGGCCCGAGCTGGCGGTGAAATGCGTGGAAGGGTTGCAAGAGGCCATCGACCACGTGAACCGCTACGGCACGAAGCACTCCGAGGCCATTGTCGCCTCCGACGAGGCGGCCCAAGACGTCTTCCTCGCTCAGGTGGACGCGGCGGCGGTGTACGCCAACGCCTCCACGGCCTTCACCGACGGCGGCCAGTTCGGCCTCGGCGCCGAGATCGGCATCTCCACCCAGAAGATCCATGCGCGGGGGCCCTTTGCCGCCGACGCGCTCACCTCTTACAAGTATGTGCTGCGCGGCGCGAGCCAGGTGAGGGCCTAAGGGCGATGGACGGTGCCGTGGACGCGCTGGCGCAGCGGGCGCGGGCGGGCACGCTCGCGCGGCTGGGTATCATGGGGGGCACCTTCGACCCTCCTCACCTGGGGCATCTCGCCTGTGCCGAGGAGGCCCTCGAGGCTTTTGGCCTCGATGCGGTGCTGTTCGTGCCCACGGGCCGTCCCGCCTTCAAGCAGGATCGTCCCGTGACCCCCGGCAAGGTGCGGCTGGCCATGGTGGCCGCCGCCGTGGCCGGCAACCCCGCCTTCGCCGTGAGCGCCCTGGAGGTGGAGCGCCCCGGCATCACCTACGCTGTGGACACGTTGCGCGAGCTGCGCGAGGAGCTGCCGGGGGTGGAGCTCGTCTTCATCGTCGGCGCCGACGCGGCCCTCACGCTGCCGCGGTGGTACGAGAGCGCCGAGCTGGGCCGCCTCGCGATGTTCGCGGCCGCCACGCGCCCCGGCTTCGAGCTGGGGGAGGAGGCTCTGCGCGTCCTGCGAGAGCGTAGGTTCGATGTCCGGCCCTTCGTCGTGCCGGGCATCGACATTTCCTCCAGCGAGCTGCGCCAGCGCGTGGCCGAGGGACGAACCATCCGCTACCTCGTGCCCGAGGCGGTTCGCGAGATCATCGAGGAAGAGCAGCTGTACCGAAAGGAAGCCGACCATGGCTGATTGGCGTAGCGAGGAATTCTACAAGGAGCGCCGAGACGAGCTGGAGAAGCGGGTGGGCCCGCGTCGTTTCAAGCACAGCCTCGGCGTGTCGGAGACGGCCGAGGCGTTGGCTCGCGTCTACGGGGCCGATAAGACCGCGGCCCGGATGGCCGGCCTTCTGCACGACTGGGACAAGGGCTACGATGACCCCGGCATCCTCGCACGGGCCGACGAGCTGGGGATGGAACTGGACGCCGAGCTTTCCGCCATGCCCCGAGTCCTGCACGGCCTCACGGCCGCCGTGGCCCTGGGCCGTGCCTTCCCGGAGCTGCCGCCTAAGGTACTCGCCGCCGTCGAGCGCCACACCTTGGGCGCGGTGGACATGAGCGATTTGGACATGATCGTCTATATCGCCGATGCCCTGGAGCCGGGGCGCAAGGGAAAGATGGTGCAGAAGCTGCGCGAGAAGGTCGGGGAGCTTGAGCTGCGCGATCTGTTCCTGGGGGTGTACGCCTACTGGGTCCAGCTCATCATGGAGCGGCGCCACCCTATGTACTCCAAGACCACCGAGATATGGAACTCCTACATGCCCGAGCAGGAGGTCTACCGCGCCGAGGCCAACCCCGACCCGGTACCTTACGGGAGACCTTAGCTCAGCGAAGGCAACGTAGGGGAGAGCTCCGGAAGGGGCGCGCGGAGACCTCTGAGCGCTCCCGGAGAACACAGTTATTAAAGAAATAGCTTCCACTTCAGCAGCAGCAATGTTGGGATGGTACCGACTTATGTGCGTCATCTTCGCTATTTCCCTTAACTGTGTTCGCAGGGAGAGAAAAGCGAACCGGGCTCCGCGCGCCCCTTCCGGAGCTCTCCCCGGAGAGACTTGTGCTAAGGTATGCAAGCAAAATCTGATGTTCCCGAAAGTGAGGATAGCTATGACCGATGCTGTAGAGCAGCAGGCCGCCTTCTCGCGGAAGTGCGCGCTCATCGCCGCCAAGGCTGCCGATGAGAAGAAGGCCACCGATATCATGGTGCAGGAAGTGCGCGACCTTATCGGCGTGACCGACTACTTCGTCATCGCCACGGCCGCCAACTCCCGCCAGGTGGACGCCATCATCGACGAGATCGAGGACAAGCTGCGCGAGGAGGCGTCCATCAAGCCCACCCACCGCGAGATGTCCGCCGACGGAAGCTGGTCGCTTCTGGATTACGGCAACATCGTCGTGCATGTGTTCATGCCCGAGACCCGCGAGTACTACCGCCTCGAGGCGCTGTGGAACGACGCGCCGGTGATCGACCTGGCCGCCGAGGCGGGGCTTGAGAACCTGCAGTACTCCGATCGCATCGCCAAGCTGCTCGGCCGCGAAGCGGCCCAGGGCGAGGAGGCTTAAAGCTCCGAGGGCGTCCGACGGGCGATTGGGCCGGCGCGGCAGCGCGAAGAAAGGCAAGGGGCGCGAGGCGCGCGTCCCAAGAAGAGGGACCCTTCCGCAACGCGGAGGGGTCTTTTCTTATACCCGCGTCGACCGCTGCGGTTTCGCGGAAGTGCTCTCGCCTGACGCCCGCGCCGACCCCCACGGTTTCGTGGGAATGCTCTCGCGCGAACCGTGGAGAAACCGTGGCGGCGTCCCGATTTCTTGTCGGCGCCGTCCCTCCTGGGGCGGCAATGGGCGCTGGCGGCTTTCTGCCGGTGGCACGAGAGGAAGGCGAGGGCCCGTCGCGCGGGTGCCGTTCGACTGCTTGTCGCTTGCACGGAGCGCGAATGGCGCTGAAGCTTTTCCGCAGATGACTGGAGACGCCTGCCACGGGCCTTCCTCGCGCGTTCCTTGTGCTTGCGGGTGCCTTTTGCGAGGCTGCCTGCATGTTGCAGGCGGTTTGTCTGGGCGGCAATGGAAGGGGATCGGCGGTCTTATGTTCCTTGCTGGTTGCCCGGACAGTCGGGGCCTCGTAAGGTGCGACCTGTTGTTAGCGAGGGCCGAAAGAAGAAGGAGATGCCCATGACCCGTTTCATCCAGCAGAGCGCTTGCGAGGGGAGGCGCCCCCACGGAGTGGTTCCCGACCGTCTGAGGAGCCGACCGCGCCTTCTGTCGCGGCTCCTCGAGGATCGCGGCGCCCTGCGCCTTGTCGTCGCGCCGCCGGGGTTCGGCAAGGCGACGCTCGCATTTGAGTACGCATCCGTGATGTTCCAGTTCGAACACGTATTCTGGCTGCGCGGCTCGTCGCCCTGCTTCCTGCGGGATTTGGATGCGGGGGTGCTGGCCGAGGCGGTGCTTGAAGCCGACGAGCACGCCGCGCTGATGGTGGTGGCCGATCTTCCGCTCCTTACCGATGATCGCGCCGAGGCCTTTGCGGAGGTCGTGGAGCGCTTGGCGGATGCAAGCTGCGAGGTGATTGCCACGACAACGCGGGCCGATGCGCCGATGGAGCTGTTCGGCAGGCGCGTCGTCATCGAGGCCGCGGAGATGCTGGTAGCGCGGGAGGATTTGGAGGAGGAGCCCGAAGGGGTGACGGATCGGCGCCCCTTGGGGTTGGCCGAGCGCATTGCCGCCCTGCGATGGGGGTCTGCGACGCCGATCCAGCTGGTGCTCGGCGCGAGTCGGGCGGGATGCACTCCGGAAGAGGAGCTTGCCCTGTGGGCCATGACGGTGCTCGGAAGGGGCACGATAGACGACGTGCGAGCGCTGCTCGGGGCTCGCCGGGCCGAGAAGGCCTGGGATGCTCTCGCCGCGCGCTGCCCTCTTGTGGGCATTTCCGCAGGCGAAGAGAGCTTCGCCGCACTTTCCGTATCCCTTGGGGAGGTGAGGGATCACGGGCGGGCGCGTCTTCAGGCGCTCGCCGAGACCTGCGGGTTCGCCGGCAGGGAGGAGGCGATAGAGGTTTTGGCGGAGCGCTTGATGGAGCGCGGGGAATGCGGGCGCGCCGTGAGCGCGATGACGCTGCTGGCGCGCCGGCGGGCCCACGGCCGGTGGCTGGCGGCGAACGGCTGGGCGGCCCTGTGGGGCGGCGCGGCCGTCGAGGTGTGCGAGCTCTACGAATCGGCGACCCGCACCCAAATGGCAGCCCGGGCGGATATCAACGCCATGATCGCCTGGGCCTGGGCGCAGCGGGGCGATCGCGCGCGGGCCGTTCAGTTCGCCCAGCGCAGCCTTGTCTCGGAGAGGAGCACGCCGCGAACGGTTC
>OLRP01003229.1_pt1 | contig 10107 bp, 4 predicted proteins | sample 1672401 | NCBI WGS metagenome assembly OLRP01 (sample SAMEA3136682, study PRJEB25190) | human gut metagenome | reverse complement strand
GCACCTCGGCAGCATCTGTTTCGATGTCGGAACAGATGTAAACCTCATGGCGCAGAGCTTTCATTTGCTGGGTCAGTGATTTGATTTTTTCTTCCCGCGCGGCACGTTCCGGCTCACGTTTTTGGCGATACAGAACTTTGCGCTGGCGGGCAAGCTGTTGGATTTGGACTTCTGCATTTTCCTTGTAGGCCAGCAATTCATCCATAGTTTCAATATGGTTTTCCCATAGGAATTTTGTCTGCTGCTGGTATCGGCTGAACAGCAGAAAATCCTCACGCAGCAAAAAGTAGCAGCGCTTTGTGCTCTTGCCGTGGTAGGCTTTCCGCAGCAGGGCGCAGTAGTGATAGTAGCAAGCCATAAAGCCGGATACCTTCGGATACCGGCGCGGCAGCTTGCCGCGATACCTCGCCCGCTGCACAGTGGGCTGTAATTCTGTGGGCTGCCATTTCGGTTTTGCCGGGGCGTTTTCCTGCCGGTATTCCTGCTGCATTTCGGTGGGCATACGGTGCAGTTTGTGGTAGTACTCCCGCAGCGCTGTTTCAGAAAAGCGCGGGTCGAGCCGGTCAATGCGGATATTTCGTTGAGCGTCTTTATGGCGCACAGCCATGTGTTCCACACGCGGGCCATATTTGACCGTGTAGCCCATGTTCTGCAATTCGAGAATAAAACCATCAAAGCTGTCGGCGGCAGCAATGGCCTGTTCCACATCCCTGCGTACCATACCACGAATGGTAGGCTTGCCGGTCTGACCGCTTAGCCACTCGTCATAAGATTTTCCCTTGCCGTCCGTTTCGATTACGGACAGCCGATTCTCTCTGCAAAGTTCATCCGATACCTGTCGGATTCCGTGGTAGTAGGTGTCAAAGTTGTTGCGGAACATTTTTCCGTCCGCATAGGATACCGAATTGACGACTATATGATTGTGCAGGTGTCCTTTGTCCAAATGGGTGCTGACCGTACACTCAAACCGATCCGCAAGAAACCGCCGTACAAATTCACAGCCAATCTCGTGTACTTGGTCAGGCGTGGCTTCACCGGGGCTGAAACTTTGTATGATGTGGTAGGCCAAAACTCCCTTATCCGTGGGTTGCTCCCACAATCGTTTGGTTAATTCCATGCTCATACAGGCTGTCTCCGGGTCACAATGAAAGCCTGTCACATACAGTTGATGCTCTGTCTTATCTTGGTTCTGCGTATAGGATAAGAGCCGCCTTAAATCATCATCAGCAAATTTTTCAGTTTTGTTTGGATTGCTGGTATAATCCAGACATCGTTGCAGATGATGCTTTACTGCTTTGATTTTTGTATAAGCTATTGGACGCCACCTCCCTTAATGTACCTCCATATTTGCTCCATGATTTGTTTTGCAGTCAGCAAGTCGGTATTACTTACTTTTCCGCTGGCGTTGGCAATGTGGGCAAGCTGGTTTAGATTGTTGCCAAGGGCTGCAATTTGGCGTGACATTTTTATGTAGTCGGCTGTCGGACGCTCCAGAAGTGGAGCGTCCATCAATACTTTGCGCAGCACTTGCTCTTGATTTAGCCCTGTGCTTTTACTTAAATACCGCAGTCGTTCCTGCTCGTCTTGATTGAGCCGTAGGAGTTTTTTATAGGTTCTTGCTTTCATAATTCACCATCCGATGCAGGGGTTTTAGGGGTATTCCCCTAACAAGTGGGCGATGTGATATCACATTGCCGTGCTTGCTCGTACTGTGCCATAGGCACAGTACGCCGCCTGCTGAAAATCACCACGGCAGCTGCAACCCCTTTCGGGTAGCATAGCGTTCGACACGATGAGCCAGCCGAAACATATTAACCCGGTCACGCAGGCTGTACTCGGTAGCCGTGACCTGTACACCGCGCTGCATGAGCCGCTTGAAAAAGGAGTACAAGTGGCGCTCCTTGCCGCTGATCTGCCGCATACGGCAGATATAAACGCGGTCAACTTTTCCACCCTTAATCTGCTGCATCATATCGCGGTAGCCGGGGCGCAGCAGCCAGCCGCCGCGCTCGTCAATGCTCCCACCGACAATATCACAGCCGTCATGCAGCGCCTGCATTGAGCAAACTTTATAGCTGTTCATTGTGCCATCGTAGTCGCCGGGAATTCTCGCGTACACCCACGCGCGGGGTCTTTTCTGTTCGTCCATTGTTCACCGTTCCTCATAAAAACTTAGTTGTTCGCCCTCCTGCCGAAAGCGTTCGTCTATCTCACGAAAAGTGCGTCGCCAACTAAAACGTTCGGTGGGTTTATTCGGCACGTCCTGTAATTCAAGCAAAAGCTGCCAGAGTTCGGGGTGGTATCTGTAGAGATGCCGCAGTTCGCTGATTGATGCGTTCGGGCAAAACCAACAACCCCCGCGTTTAGTGAAGTCATACAGCGGGGACAGCAGCCCCTCAGCTGCGCACATAGACCTCGCTTCTGGTTCGGCCACATGGTACTTGTCCAGCAAAGAAATCTGACCGGGCTTTAATCGTGCCAGTCGCTTGGGTTCATCTGCGGCGATGCCGATGTACTGCACCGTGTCCGGGGGCAATGCCTTCTGATATGCCTTGATCGGCGGCAGCTTGCAATCCCGCTGAATTGTACAGCGCCCACTCAGAGGGAATCCCGAAAGCATCCCCTTGGTTTTTCCTCGTGTGACAACATGGTAAAAGCAGGATAGATAGGTCTTTTCGGAGCGCAAAACCCGTGTCGGGATGCCGCGCTGTTCAAAATACGAGATTGCTGTTTCGTGGATAAATCGGTTGTGTTCGGGCAGCTCGCCGGATATTTCCTCGCTGAACATGACCTCGCAATACACAAGTTCGTCCAGCGGTTCACCATGCTGCAAGGCCAGCAGCGCGGTGGCGATACTGTCTTTTCCGAAACTGCAACTTAAAATGTGTTTTGCCATCTTCTCTCCTATAAAAATAGGGAGGGCCGCGCGGTCCTCCCCGTAAAAAAGTATATTTCATTTTCCGATTATTCCTTAGTCCTCGGTGTCCTCGTCATCATCGTCACGGGGCGCAATATCTTTGCGGCGGGCGCTCTTGTGGACCAGAACGGCCAGCCCTGCAAGAGAGATTCCCGCAATCGCCAGCAGCAGCCCCAACGGAGAATTATCGCCGGTCTTAGGAATTGTCAGCAGCGGCGTGGGGGTTGCAGTGGGTGCAGCGGGCGCTGGGGTCGTGTTCGGCGTGGGCTGCGGAGTATGGTCCGGGGTCGGCGTGTTGTCGGGGGTAGGTGTCGGTGTGTCCTCGCGGGCATCTTTCATTACCACGGTCTGCATCTCGCCGGTGGGCAGAACGGTAAAGTCGATACTTTCTGCAACCTTGTAGCCGTTGGGTGCGGTGATTTCCGTCAGTGTATAATCTCCTGCTGGCATCTTTTCCACATAATGTGGTTCGTTTGTGGAAATCCAACGGCCAATCTCGGTGCCGTCCTTGTCCTTGATAACCAGTTCTGCGCCGGGAAGTTCTTCGTTGGTGGTGATGTCTACCTTGGAAATTTTCACCTTGATGGTATCATCAAACATTTCAAAGGTCTGCACCTCACCTGTGGGCAGTACCTCAAACTCCATGCGCTCCGCAATGGCATAACCGTCCGGGGCAGTCACCTCGGTCAAAGTATACTTGCCAGCAGGCAGCCTTTCCATGTAGTGCGGTGCATCGGTAGAAACCCAGCGGTCAATTTCGTTGCCTTTTTCATCGGTAAGCGTAAGTTCTGCGCCGGGAAGTTCTTCGTTGGTGGTAAGGTCTTTCTTGGAAATCTGCACCTTGGTAATATCATCCTGCATAATAACGGTGGCATCGTCCAGCAGTTTCCAGTCATCCCACTTCCAGAACAAAATGTTCTTGGTGGTCAGATAGTAAACTTCGCACTCCTCCAGAGGATTGCCGTCCCTATCGGATTTCTGAATCAGGCGGAACGTAATATTATCGGCCAGTGCGTACCCATCAGCGGCGCGGATCTCCGTCAGTGTGTAAGATTCACCGAAATGCAGTCTGGTCACGCGATGCGGCTCATCGGTGGACACCCATGTGGTTACGGTATTGCCGTCCATATCCTTGATAGCAAGGGTCGCACCGGGCAGTTCCTCGTCGTTGGTAAGGTCGCGCTTGCTTACCCATATTTCCGTAGGCTTATTGGAACAAGTGTTATCCAGCACCATGACAGTCTGTCCGTCATAGGTGAAAGTAACCTCCATCGGCTCCTCGTTGACGTAATAGCCGAGAGGGGCGCGGAGTTCCTTGACGATGTAATTACCGCTGTTGGTGGTGGCGTCCTTGCGGATGCTGCTGCCGTAATACTCGCCGCGAATAGGAATATCGCAGTCAAAATAGGTGTAGCCGTCTGCGCCAGTTTCGGGGCTGGTGGCGACCAGTTCGCCCGCTGCAAACAGCAGTTTGCCATCTGCGCTGTAAATATCATCAGCCGTGTACAGGTTGAACACTGCACTGGCAAGGTAATTGCCGGTTTCGGAGTCAACCTTGTATACGCCGACTTTGGCCTTTTCACGGTCATTGTGAAATTTTAAGGTCTGCTGCTCGGTGAAATCTGCGTTGGCATCCTTGCTGCGCACGACCTCAAAACTCTGGGAAGATGCAGCGCCGTCAACCTTGGCAATGCTCGTGGCCATAACCACATCGTTCAGTTCGTTATCCCATGCAAAGGTGACATCATAGCTTTCAGTGGTGCCGATATAGCCGTAAGGCGGCTTGGTTTCCTCAATGTGGTAGCTGCCCAGCGGCAGGGTCACACTGACTTCGCCAATCGTGCCGTCATGGATTACGGACAGGAAATCGTAGGTGGCCTTGGTGCGGGCAGGGGCAAAGGCGGCAATGTCTGCGCTGCCGTCGCCGGTGGTGACTACGGCGACTACATCGCCCTTGGCATACCAGAGCGTGCGGTTGCCATAATTGTCGGTCTGCCGATCCTGCGTATAAATATCCTCGGCGGCGGTGATGGTGTATTCCGCACCGGCCAGCGGGCGGGTTTCATACACAAAATTGCCGTCCTCGGCCTCGCCGGTCATCCACGGGTCAAGTGCGCCAACTTCTGTTTTCCAGCCAGCTAAGACCTCGCCTGTTTTGCGGATCGTCAATTTGCCCAGCGTCTCATGGTTAGAGTAGTTTTCACCAATCACAAGGGTATCCATGCCGTTCTCGTTTTTATCGCCGGTGGCTGCATAAATGCGGTCTGTGGTGATTTCAAAATCCACATAGTAGATGCCATCTGCATCGTCGGCCAAAATGCCGTTTTCATATCTGGCAGAATCCAGCCATTCGTTGTAGAATCCGTTCGGGCCGGTGACTTCCACAATGCGATATTTACCCAGCGGCAATTTTTCAGGCAGCGTCAAGTTGCCCTCGCTGTTGGTGTAGAAAGTGTCTACATCTTTTGTCAGATGGCCGTTGACAGTATCGGTCATCGTGACGAGTTTCGGGTTGCCGTTGCTGTCATAACGGTAATGCCCCTGCTCGTCCAGCCAGTAGATTTGGAAAGCGGTGTCGGGCAGCAGTACCGGTTTGCCGGTTTCCTCGTCAACTTTGGTGATGCGGAGATAAACTTCGATTTCCTCGTCCAATACGGTGAATTTCTGATAGCTGTCAGAGCCTGTCATTACGCTGTCCTTGGGGGTAGCCATAGCGCCCCACGGGTTGTTATCCTGTTCGGGGTCAACGGTGACAATAAAAGGCTCGGCTTGGAACAGGTCGTGCGGTACGGTGGTTTCCACGACCAGATAAGTGCCATAGGGCAAGCCCTGCACACGAATATTCCCGGTGTCATTGCTGAAGATTTCGGCAAGCTGGTATTCGTTGGCGCTGCCGGTGGGCTGCCAGCCATCGCCCTTACCGTTCTTGTTTTCTCCTTCGGCAGTCAGCGTTTTGTTGTACGCGACAATTTCGTCAGCGTTGACCTCATAGGTCTTTGCGATGGCCTGCGTTTCCGCAGAAAAATCCCACTTCGGATGCTCGTTATCGTAGGTCTTATCAATGTAGGCATCCAAAATGCTTTGCAGGGTGTAGCTGCCGCTGCGGGTCTGCTCAAACTGCTTCAGTTTGGACAGGTCGGACACAAGGAAGAATGTAAAGCCCGCGCCCTCCAGTTCCAGTCCATTGCTTTGGCCGCTGGAGGATACGATTTTGCTGATTTCTACATTGCCTTTTGCCACTTGGTCTTGGCTCTCGGCCAGTGTGTTGTCCGCATGAATATGGTAATTGGCGCTGTAGCTGGTCTTGTCGATCTGTTCACCGGCTGCCTGTCGGTTATCGGCAAAGGTGGTCTTTTCTACATACCAACCCTCATCAGAATAGGCGGGCGTGATGTAGTAGTTATGCTCATCGCAGAGGTAGCCGTCTGCAAAGGACAGGTAATAGGCATCGTAGGTCCAAGAGCCATCCAACGCTTTACCTTTAGAGACTGTAGAAAACTGGTTCTTGTACACCCAATCCGTGTACTGGCCGCTGCCGTTCTTGGCAAGCGCGGCGGTCTGCCCGGTGGCTGCCTTGGTGCGGCTGTCCACGGTGGGATAGGTGGCGGAAACAGCAAGAGCGCCGTCACGCAGCGGGATAACCACGCCGGTGGAGCGCTCTACGACATAATATTTGCCGAGGTACAAATTGCTGAAGCACAGCCAGCCATTCTCGATTTTAGCGCTGGCAACAAGATGGTCTTTTTTCAGAACGGGTAAATAGTCAGACACCCACTGCCCGCTGTTGTCGCGGATTGTGGTATGCCAGATGGGATTGCCGTCTGCATCCACGATTTTGGAGTAGTCCACCACGTCGGTCACGCCATCGGGGTGGGTAATATCTTCGGCGGCGTAGAGGTCATACACCGCGCCGTCCAGCGCGGCATCGCCGTGAGCTTGCCCGCTGGCAAGGGCTGTGCCGTGGGCGGTGCTGCCTCCCACATACCGCACGGCATCAAGGTCAACCTTGGAGATGCTGATTTCGCCCAAGGCGCGGTCATTTTTCATAATGCCGTCTGTCAGTGTGACTGTGTAGCTATCCTCGTTGGCCGCTTTACCGCTATTGTCGGTGTTATACGTGCGGCTGGGGTCCTTGGCAGTGTCGTAGATGGTAACGGTGGTTTCCACGCCCGTACTGGTGACAAGTTTGGTGCCGCCTTTGTCGGTAGCGGCAATGTCGGCATTATAGTCAGCGTTGTCCAGCCAGATTACAGAATTGTCGCTGTCCTCGGTGATTTCGATATAGTAACCGCGCTTGCCCAGCGGAGTGTTGGCCATGCCGGGATGATTGATGTCTGTCCAATCGCCAAAATAGCCTGTGGGCGCTTTGCTTTCCACGATGATAAACTTGCCCGTATTACGCTGGGTGTAGTAAAGGGTATGCCGCATGGAATCCGTGGTCGCATAAGCTGCACTGTTGATGACCGCATAAGTGCCATCGCCTTGGCGCTGCACACTGTAAGTGTTGTAACCGCCGGTGGGCTGGTATTTGCCGGTCACAGTATCCCACTGGAAAATCTCATATTGCGCGTCGGCAGCAATCTGATTGCCGGTTTCGCTGTCGGTTTTCTTGATGTTGACCTGCAAGGACCATTCATCGTTTTTCATCAGATAGGCATTGTTGGAATTGGCCGGTACAGAAATAGTCTGGTTGCTGCCGTTGCTGCCCCAATACATTGCAAAACCGTAAGGAACACCCACTTCCTCATAGCGGAATTTGACGTTCGCCAGTTCTGCCTTTGCAGATGCAACCGCATTGTCCACCATGCGCTGAGCCTCGCCCTGCAACTCGGCAATCGCAGCATCGCGGGCGCTGTCGGCGGCTGCATCGGCTTCATCCTGCGTGGTGTAGGGGCCTACTCGCCCGCTGCGGCTGTCGGTGGTTTTGCTTACGGAGTAGTGCAGCGTCCAACTTGCGGATGCAGCACCGCCATTGTTTTGGAAATTGTCATCGTTGGTGTGGCCAGAAGTGGTAACGGTCTGTTTATCTGCGGGAGAAATATTCCATGTGCCGCCGTCAATAGTACCGCTTTTGGTGATGGGTTCAATCTCGATGGTCGCGCCGTCCACCTTTTCATTGGTTTTAAGCTGCACCTTGTCGGTGATGATGCCGTAGTCAAAATCAAAGCTGCCGCTTGCGGTCTGCGCAGGGGCTTCCCAGTTGGCGTAAATTTCCTGCACGATGGGTTTGGGATTCGGTTCGTCATCGGAGATTTCGGGGCCAATCACAGCCACAGTCTGCCAGCCCGCGCGGCCCGGCTGATAGATATAGGTGTAGTAGCCACGGGCGGATGCGTAGGCGTCTGTGCCCTCCAACAGCGCCTGTGCGGATTCCATAAGAATTTTAGCGGCGGTGCTGTCGGGGTAATTCTCGATAATCTGCATCTGCGCATCTGTATAGATCGTGCGGCAGGAATCCAGCAAACTCGGCGCTTCTGCGGAGAGTGCAACCGGAGGGAGCTCCTGCATACCGAGCGAAAGCTGGGTCAAACCGCCCCAGATTCTGTACTGGTTGCCATAGTGGTCGCCGGGTACATACTGGTCTGCGCCAACCATAGAAGTATCGACGTAAGTGTACAGCGGGCAGTTCTTGGGCTGGCCGTCCGCGCCGGGGGTGCAGCAGTACGCCTCGTCACCATTGAACCAAATCAGCCAAGTGCCGTTGACTTTGGCGACCTTGGTGATTTTGCCGCTTGTTACGTCGGGGATAGGGCGTTCGCCGTAGGCAGCAATACCGGCATCAGCAAACGGAGACGCCACCGTGTGTTCACGGTCAATGGTGACATACAGCGTTTTAGTCTGCGTGCTGCCGTCCGGGCCGGTGTAGACAAGCTGTACGGCGAAGTTTGCAGCGGCCTGTACATATACACTCATGACGGCGGCAGAGGTTTCATGGTAGCTGTTGTGCAGCAAGGCATCGGCATCAGCGACGGGTTCGCCGTAAAAGTCCAGCAAGGTCACGCCATCCGGCAGGATCATGTCGGTGCTGCTGCCGTCTGCGGGATATTCGACCTGCGCCATAATGGGAACAATGGCATAGTCTGCGCCGTCCAACAGGGGCGCGGCCATGGTAAGACCGTCATTGTCCAGTGCAGCGGCAGTCAGATAGCTGCCGCCTTCTTCCAGCTGGCTTTCGGGCCACTCGGAAATGCCGATTTTAGTTTCACCAGTGGCAACCGGCAGACCCTCGCTGCCGATATAGGAGCCGATGGGTGCATTGGGGAGATCGGTGTACAGTTCCGCGCCGACAACGGCAGCAGGGATTTCTTCTTCAGCGGGCTGCTCTTCTGCTGTTTCCGGGGTGGCTTCGGTTACATCCTCGCCGGGGTCGGGGCTGCTCTCGTCGGTCTGGCCGTTGTCTGTTTCAGACGGCTCGGTCTGCTGCTCCATCTGCACGGTTTCCTCGGTGGGCTGCGGTGTGGGTTCCTCCGCAAATGCTGCACCGGGCAGCATGGAGCAGAGCATTACCGCCGCCGCAAACAGCGCGGTAACGCGGTGCTTCAATTTATAATGTGTTTCTTTCATTGTGAAATCCTTTCAAAACAGAGATTTTTTCACGAAAAAAAGCGCCTGCAAAATGCAGACGCTGCGGTTATCTTTCGGGGGTATCCTGAGCGGGCTGGGCTTTGGCTTTTTCAAATTTTCGCACTTGGTTTACAAAACCGTCCAATAGGCAGGTATGCGCTTGTAGGTCAGCGTAGTAACAGGAACGGTCAAATCCACGGCGATCCATATCTTTGATCGTGCGAATGGAATCTGCCCATTCTCTATTTGTGCGCGAAATGCGACCATCTCCATCACGGGTTTGAATGGCCGCTGCCAACACATATTTTGTGCGCTCCAAACCGTATTCCGCCACTACCTGCTCAACAGCGCCAGCGCCCAGCCGCAAACCATCAAAGCGCTGTGCAAGCGCTGCGTCAATCTCGTCCCGACACCTTTCATTCAAGTGGCAAGACGCATGGTACTGCTGCAATTCGCCGTGTTCGCGGGCATAAGTGACGGACTGTCGATATACTTTGGGTGGGTTCTGCTGCTGCTCCTTTTTCAGCAAGTCATCTGCACGGTCTTCCACGCACTGAGCCACAATGCTCATATAATCGGTTTCCAGCTTGGAAAAATCCTTATACACATCCGCCAGCGGCGCGGGA
>OLRP01003221.1_pt1 | contig 10126 bp, 7 predicted proteins | sample 1672401 | NCBI WGS metagenome assembly OLRP01 (sample SAMEA3136682, study PRJEB25190) | human gut metagenome | reverse complement strand
GCCGCCAGCATGCCGCGCGATATGTGCTCGTCGTCCCAGAACGCCGCATCGGTGCGTTCGTACAGCGCGGGAGGTTTCATCAGGTCGTGCAGATCGCCGAACAGCGTCACGGGCGCTCCTTCTTCGACGGTTCGTCAGCATTCGCAGCGATCATTCTACCATCTGATATCATGCTGTTTCCGAACATGATGCCGCGACCGAAGGAGCACCGTGGAGAAGCTGCCGCCCATCGAGAAAGTGTACGAAGCATGGTCCGCCGTCGCCGACGGACGCGTCGCGCTGCACCCCGACGAGCGGCGCGCGGCGATCGCCTCCTCGAACGGCGCGAAGACCTACACCGTGGCTTGGAACGAAAACGGCTCGACGTACTCGTCGAACGACAACGCCACGTACTGGCAAGGCTATGCTGGCTACCCCGTCATCGCCGTGCTCATGCTGCAAGGCAGGCTTCCGCTCGACCGCGCTGCAGCCGACGGGTTCGCGCAGGTGGACTGGACCGATCTCAACGAGCGCTGCAAGCGCGACTACGCGGCCGCCGTGCGCGCCGTCGTCGACGAGCGCAGCCTCGATGCCGTTCGAGTCGAAGCGGCGGCGCGGAAAGCCTTCGACGCCCTGGGCGCGCTCGACATCGTCGTCAAACAGGGGTCGGCCAGACCGCCGAAGTCCCCGAAGGCGTGAGGAAGAATTCTGATCGAGCGAGGGCGCGTCAGCCGATGCGCCCTCGTTTCTATGTTTCAGTCCGTTGCTTTCCAAGCAGCATCAAGAGCTGTCATGCACGAGCTTGAGGCCGATGACGCAAGCGATGAGGCCGACGATGAGCAGCACCTTCGCCACCGAGACCGGCTCGGTTCCCGAGAACATGCCGTAGGCGACCGTGAGGGAGGCGCCGAGCCCACCCAGACGGCGCACGCGGTGCCTGCGGGCAGCGTTTTGACGGCGTAGGACAGGCCGACCATGCTCAACGCCAGCGCAACCAGGAACACGATCAAAGGCGCCAGCCTGGTGAACCCCTCCGCGCGCCCGAGCGCTGTGGCCCACACCGCTTCCAGAACGCCCGATGCGATAAGAACGACCCATGCCATGAGAAGACCCCCTTCGTAGGCTATGCGCCGTCTTTTCGATCCTGGTACGGCTGCCCTCGTCAGGGAATCATGGAGAATCGCGAAACGCATCAAGTGTAGCAGATCGCCTTTTCGTAGCATGCCTCGCGCAGGTGCTCGCCCGTGATCTCCATGATGCTCTCGCTCTCGATCAGCTTGAAACCGCGGCGCCCAGGGCGCTCGCTAGCGCAACTCCAACATGCCTCTGATGGAAGCGAGGATGGAGCGCAACGTTTCGTCGTCTGCGACGCCCAGATACTCGAATCCGCGTTGGCAAACGTCGATCGTTCTCAGCAGCTCGACGCATGCGAAGCCGATGGAACGACCCGAGCACGTAGCAGGCACGTGGAGTGGATAACCGTTGTCTTTCGTGGTCGTCGGGACAACCGCCACGAGATTCGCTCGCGAATTGAACCCGTACCCGCTCACCACGACGGCCGGACGGAGCTTTGCCGGCTCATGTCCGACCGACGGGTTGAAATCAACCAGAATCACATCGCCCTGCTCGAGGCTCATTCAACCACCTCGCGTCCCACGTCTTTGCCCCAATCGCATTCGCTCGGTTGGTAATCTCCCGTGTACCCCTCGAAAAGATCGTCTATCGAAACATACGGGACGTCGAGACAACGGCGATGCTCGGAACCCTCCGGCCGAACGAGCAAAAACGAGCCTCTTTCGTCATGGACGACATGCATCGAAAGCCGAGCACCTACATCAACGCCCAAGCGTTCGCACAGATCTTTGGGAATGCGGACGGCGCGCGACGTCCCCCACGAGCACAGCTGGGTAATCTTGTCTGCAACCAACGACATGAGCACCCTCCTTTTACAGATATCTTATCATGAAAGGAACATTGGGGCAAGATGAAGCGGACAGGTTTCCGGGTCCCGCCCGCCGTTCATCTCGACAACTACCTTACCCCCATTGGGGCAGGTCCTGCAGGGCCACGGCCGTGAGACCGCCGAGGCGGGCCACCTCCATGCCGGCCACCATGGCTTGGGCGCCGGCGAGGTTCGTCACGTGGGTCACGCCGTGCTTCACGGCCTCGAGGCGCAGCTCGTAGCCGTCGGCGCGCGTGGCGTGGCCAAACGGCGTGTTGATCATGAGCGAGATGTCCCCGGCGGCGATCATGTCGCGCACGTTGCCCTCGCCCTCGTGGATCTTCCTCACCTGCTCGCACTCCACGCCGGCCGCCCGCAGCGCGCGGGCCGTGCCGCCCGTGGCCACGAGCTGGAAGCCCAGGCGCGCGATGTCGCGAGCGATGGGCACGATGGCGCGCTTGTCGCGGTCGCACACGCTGACGAACACCGTGCCGCCCTCGGGCAGCGCGTAGCTGATGGCCAGCTGCGTCTTCGCGAACGCCGCCGGGAAGTTGCGCGCGATGCCCATGACCTCGCCGGTGGACTTCATCTCGGGGCCGAGCACCGTGTCGGCGCCGGGGAAGCGGCCGAAGGGCATGACGGCTTCCTTCACGCTGAAATGCTCGAGCCGGCGGTCGTCGGGCGGCATCCCTAAGTCGGCCAGCTTCTCCCCCGCCATGATGCGCGCGGCGACCTTCGCCAGCGGAACGCCCGTCGCCTTCGAGGCGAACGGCACCGTGCGGCTGGCGCGCGGGTTCGCCTCGATGATGTAGATGACCTGGTCTTTGATGGCGAACTGGATATTGATGAGCCCCACCACGCCCAGGCGCAGCGCCAAGCGGCGCGCGATGGCGCGCAGCTGCGCCTGCACGGCCTCGGACAGCGCGAACGGCGGCGTGCAGCAGGCCGAGTCGCCCGAATGGATGCCCGCCATCTCGATGTGCTCCAGCACGCCGCCCACGAACACCTGCTCGCCGTCGCAGAGCGCGTCGAGGTCCACCTCCACCGCGCCTTCGAGGAAGCGGTCGAGGTACACCGGGTGGTCGGGCGAGATCTTCGCGGCCTCCGCCATGTATTTCTCCAGCTGGGCGCCGTCGTAGACGATGCCCATGCCCCGGCCGCCGAGCACGTAGCTGGGGCGCACGAGCAAGGGATAGCCGATCTCGCGGGCAGCAGAGCGGGCCTCTTCCAGCCCCGAGGCCATGGCCGAGCGTGGGTAGGCGATGTCGAGCGAGTCGAGCAGCGCGGCGAACCGGTCGCGATCCTCGGCCAGATCGATGGCATCCGGGCTCGTGCCCATGATGGGCACTCCGGCCTCTTCCAAAGCGCGGGCCAGCTTCAGCGGCGTCTGGCCACCGAGGGTGACCACCACGCCGTCGGGGTCGGTCGCGTCCACCACATCCATGACGTCCTCGTAGGTGAGCGGCTCGAAGAACAGCATGTCGGAGGTGTCGTAGTCGGTGGAGACCGTCTCGGGGTTGCAGTTCACCATGATGGTCTCGTACCCGGCGTCGGCCAGCGCGTAGCTGGCGTGCACGCAGCAGTAGTCGAACTCAATGCCCTGGCCGATGCGGTTGGGGCCGGCGCCCAGGATGAGCGCCCGCGGACGCGTCTTCTCCGCCACCTCCGACTCGTCAGCGTCGTAGATCTTGTAATGGTAGGCGGTCTTCGTGGGGAACTCCGCCGCGCAGGTGTCCACGGTCTTGAAGGCCGGGCGCACGCCAAGAATCTTGCGGCAGGCGCGCACCGTGCGCTCGTCGGAGCCGGTGAGCACGGCGATCTCGGCGTCGGAGAGCCCGTAGCGCTTCGCTATTTGGAAGGCCTCGGCGTCCATATCCTCCAGGGCGCACCCGCGCAGGGCCTCCTGCACGGCGACCATGTCGGCCATGCGATTGCAGAAGAACATGTCGATAGCCGTGCGCTCGTGCAGCTCTTCCGCGCTCATGCCGCGGCGCAGGGCCTCGGCCGCCAAGAAGATGCGCTCGGCCGTGGGGCGCGAGAGCGCGGCGAAGAGTTCCTCGTCGGTCAACGCCGTCTCCTCCCCCTTCCCGTCGGCCCCGAAGCCGGCGCGGCCCGTCTCCAGGGAACGCAGGGCCTTGCCGAGGGACTCCTCGAAAGTGCGGCCGACGGCCATGACCTCGCCCACGGCCTTCATACGGGTCGTGAGCGTGTCGTCGGCGCCTTGGAACTTCTCGAAGGCGAAGCGCGGGGCCTTCACGACGCAGTAGTCGATGGTCGGCTCGAAGCAGGCCGGCGTGGTGCCGGTCATGTCGTTCACGATCTCGTCCAAGGTGTAGCCCACGGCCAGGCGCGCCGCCGCCTTCGCGATGGGAAATCCCGTGGCCTTGCTGGCCAGGGCCGAGGAGCGCGACACGCGGGGATTCATCTCGATGATTACCATGCGGCCCGTCTCAGGGTGCACGGCGAACTGCACGTTGGAGCCGCCCGTGGCAACGCCCACGCGCTCGAGTACTGCGAGCGACGCGGCGCGCATGCGCTGGTATTCCAGGTCGGTCAAGGTCTGGGCCGGGGCCACGGTGATGGAGTCGCCGGTGTGCACGCCCATGGGGTCCAAATTCTCGATGGAGCAGACGATGATGCCGTTGCCGGCCGCGTCGCGCATGACCTCCATCTCGTATTCCTTCCAGCCCTCGATGGACTCCTCCACCAGCACCTCGCTGGCCGGCGAGAGCTCCAGGCCCTGGGAGACGATGCGCACGAGCTCGTCCACATCGCGCGCGATGCCGCCGCCGGCGCCGCCCATGGTGAACGACGGGCGCAGCACCACGGGGTACCCGAGCTCCTCGGCGATGGCGAGCGCGTCTTCCACGGAGTAGGCGTAGCCGGCCCGCGAGACCTCGATGCCGAGGTCGGCCATGCACTCGTTGAAGAGCTTGCGGTCCTCGCCGCGCTCGATGACGTCCACGTCGCAGCCGATGAGCTCCACGCCGTAGCGTTCCAGCACGCCGGACTTGGCCAGTTCCACGGCCGTGTCCAGGCCCGTCTGGCCGCCGAGGGTGGGCAGGCACGCATCGGGCCGCTCCTTCGCGATGACCTTTTCCACGAAGGCCGGCGTGATGGGCTCCACATAGGTGGCGTCGGCCAGCTCCGGGTCGGTCATGATGGTGGCCGGGTTCGAGTTCACGAGAATGACCCGGTAGCCCTCCTCGCGCAGCACCTTGCAGGCCTGGGCGCCGGAGTAGTCGAACTCGCAGGCCTGGCCGATGACGATGGGGCCGCTTCCGATAACGAGAATGCTCTTGATGTCCTCGCGCTTGGGCATTTACGCCACCTCCCCTTCCGCGGTGCTTCCGAACTTCCAACCGGACAGGCGGTCGGTTGCGATGTCGATATCCAGGTAGTCATCGCGCCCCTCCATAAGGCGCGCGAAGGCGGTGAACAGGTAGTGGGCGTCGGTGGGACCGGGGGCCGCCTCCGGGTGGTACTGCACGCTGAAGGCCGGCACGTCCAGGAAGGCGAAGCCCTCGGCGGTGCCGTCGTCGAGGTTCACGTGCGTCAGCCGGATGCGCCCGAAGCGCTCGTTGGCCACAACGGGGGCAATGCCGCGCCGGCCCCATTCGCGCAGGTCTTCCACGTGCTCGGTCGCACCTCCGGAGAGCTCGGGCACAAGCGCGCCGAGGCTCTGGAAGCAGGGGCAGAAGCCGTGGTTCTGGGCCGTTACCTCCACGCGGCCGGTCAGCAGGTTCTGCACCGGGTGGTTGCCGCCGTGATGGCCGAACTTCAGCTTGTCGATTTCCGCGCCCGCGGCCTTGGCCATCATCTGGTGCCCCAGGCAGATGCCGAACAGCGGCACGCGGCCCAGCAGCTTCTCGGCCTGGCGATAGGTCTCCCCCACCGCCTCCGGGTCGCCCGGGCCGTTGGAGAGGAACACGCCGTCGGGGCCCATCGCCAGCACCTCTTCGGCCGGAGTGTCCCAGGGCACGACGGTGAGCTCGCAGCCACTCGCCACCAGACCGTCTAAGATGGAGCGCTTCACGCCGCAGTGGTAGACGACCACCTTGAAGCGGGGCTCGGCCGGGGCGGCCAGGGCGAAGCCATGGGAAGCGGGCAGGTTCGCGGCGGTGTAGGAGTAGGCGCCGTCGCAGGACACGTCGGCGGCCAGGTTCACGCCTACTAGCGACGGGCTTCGGCGCACCTTCTCGAGCAGCGAGGCGACATCCGCGTCCGTGGTGGAAACGACGGCCCGCTGGGCGCCATGGTCGCGGATGTGGCGCACGAGCGCACGGGTGTCGATGCCCTCGATGGCCACGACGCCCTCGCGCGTCAGATAGTCGCCGAGGCTCTCCTGGCTGCGCCAGCTGGAGGGCGTGGGGCACAGGTCGCGCACCACGAGCGCCCGCAGGGCCGGGTGCTGCGCCTGGGCGTCGTCGGCGTTCACGCCGTAGTTGCCCACCTGGGGGTAGGTGAGCACCACGATCTGCCCCGCATAGGAGGGATCGGTGGCGATTTCCAAATAGCCTTCCAAAGAGGTGTTGAAGCAGATCTCCCCAAACGCCTCGCCGGGCGCGCCGCAGGAGGTGCCGGCGAACACCGCGCCGTCCTCCAGCACGAGCAGCGCCGGCACGGCCGCCGGTTTCGACGTGGCCGCCCGCATCTTCTCCGCAATCTTGCTCAAAGCATCCGTCCTTTCCGCGACTCGCTCATTTTCGTCTCACGTGCTCCCGGCTCCTTGCCGTCCCCGCGTCTCCGCACTCTCGCGAAAGCACGGTCCGCCCCTCGGCAGCGCCCGCAAAAAAAGCGCTCCCGCCTTGGACGGGAGCGCTTACAAGCACACAAGATGAAGTTCGCTCATCGCACCTTGCCGGTCTCTCGGTACCGTCCGTTAAAGGTCGAAATTGAGCATAAGGCACCTTGCTAGGTATGCATCTGCACAAAAATAAGCGGCCGAAGACGACAGCCGAATGGCACCGCGAGGACTCCGAAACGTCGTGGCCTATGAAGGCCTGCGCTCCGCGGCCACAGCCAGAGATTTTCCGGAGAAGGCGATGCCGTAGCGCAGGCTGCCCGCCGTAGACGGAGCGCCCGCGCCGCCCCTGGCCGTGTCCGCGTCGTAGGCCCGCGCCTCTATCTGGGCCAGGGCCTCGGTGGCCAGCACCTGAAGGCGGGACGCGTCGGCCCCGTGCTCGAACTTCAGCTCCAGGGTGACCGCCGGTAGCCCCGCCCGCTCGGGAGCCAGCCGGATGTCGAAGCGCCCGCGCCCCGCCTCGCGATTCGAGGCCGGGTTCCCGTAACCGGGTACCCCGAACAGAAGGCCCACCAAAAGCATGTGGTAGCTGTTTTCGCTCGTAAGGTCATAGAAGCTCGCCGAGTTCAGCAGCACGTCCTCCAGCTCCTCGGCGAGTAGGCAGGCGTCCCCGTCGATAAGCGCGCGGTGAAGGTCGATGAGGCAGTCGCGACCGCCGGCGATCTGCGCGAAACGGTCGATAATCTCGCTACGGTACAACGACGCGATCTCCAAATTGGGAATGCGCAGCCGCCGCACGACGTCCTTCGAATTGGGCTGCTCCGTATCGTCGGTGGTCAGATAGCCGGCAAGGTACAAAAGCGACCAAAGGGCCTCGGGGCGGGCATCCAAATCGCCGAACACCACCGACAAATCGAGGGCGGCCTCCACCGACCCGCCCGCCTTAAGCAGCTCGTACACCTTTCGCATCAGACGTGCGTCTCCCCCGCGCACCATAGCGGCGATGGGCGCGTTCGAAGACGTGTTGCCCCAATAGGGCGCGCACTCGCAATCGTTGTCGAAGTAGTTGAGCACGCTCCAAGGGTTGTACACATCCACCGAGCCGAAGCGGTAGCCGTCGTACCATTGGCGCATCTCGGGGAAGTGAGCGGACTGACCCAGGTAGTTAGCGAGCGCGCGCACCTCGTCTTCCGTGAAGCCGTAGCGCTCGTCGTACTTGGCGTTGAGGGAGGTGTTCACCACCAAGTTGTTCAAATCAGAGAAAATGGACTCTTTCGAGATGCGCTGCACGCCCGTGAGACACGCGAAGGCCAGGGCCTGCCCTCCGTCCTTCAAGGCCGCCGTAAGCCATCCTTTGAGAAACGAGACCATCTCGTCGTAGTACCCGTTGTCCCGAGCCGCCATGACCGGCGCGTCGTACTCGTCAATGAGGACGACGGGGCGACGCCCATGGTGCTTGAAAAGCAGACGAGTGAGGTTGATGAGGGACGACTCGATGTCTCCGTCCGCCGCCTCCCATCCCGCAACACGCTCGAAGTAGGCGCGCTCTTGTTCGTTCAGCTCGGCGCTGTCGGACAAGTATCCGTGACGGATGTATTCCCATACGATCAGCTGGTTCAGGGCGCCCCAAGCATCTTCCCAGCACTGTTTCTTCACCGGATTGAAGCTGATGTAGATAACGGGATAAGCGCCCTGATGCTCGCGATAGCGACCGTCGTCGGCGTCCCAAATGGAAAGGCCCTCGAAGAGATAGGCGGCGTCCTCGGCGTTCGGGTCGCTCGCCGGGGGAATCTCGAAGAACGACTTGAGCATGGTCATGTTCAGCGACTTGCCGAAACGGCGCGGGCGGCAGAACAGCGTGACGGCGGCAGAACTGTTGAGAACGTCGGCGATGAGCAGAGACTTGTCGATGACCACCGACTCCTGCACTGCTGTGGCGAACCCGTCGCGCCCGATGGGCAGACGCCGACGGCCGGACAGGTCGGACAGGCGCACGTCGCCCTCGCGATAGATGCCGTTCTCGTAGGTGCCCGTCATGGTGCGGCCTTTCTCCTTCGTAGCGTTTCCCCGATTATAAACGAAGGGCCGCTGCGTGCGGCCCTTCGCGGGGAATTGTGCGTCGATGCCGCAGAACCATCAAGTGTAGCAAGGCTCGGTATCCGGATAGAGCGTTACATCGACGCCGTGCTCCGGAGCCGGCGCGATGCCCGCGACCTTACCATTCTCGGCGTAGGCCACAAGGCCCCCTTCCCTTTCCCCGAGAAGCCAGTACCCATCCTGCAGGTAACGCCCGTCGAAATCTGCGGAAAGGTCAGCCCCCGAGGCGGCCAGCGTAGCGGCGTCAGCGACGATGGCGCCTTGCAAGTCCATCAGACAGCTGTACGCATCGGACGATCCGTCACCCTCGGCGCCGTAGCCCTCGATCAGACGCTCCTTCGAGTCCGCGGTGACGTAGACGAGGCCGTCGGCGGCAGTGAAGCTCAGCGAACCCTCGGCCAAAGGAACGATCCACTTCTTGGCGGAAACGCTGTACAGCCCCACGAGATTCTTGTTGACGCCTCCGTGGGGGTTCACCTTCTCGGCGCGCACGCACACCACGCCGCCCGACGAAACCTGGTCGCCCGTGAAAGCCGCGCCGTCGATGTCGCCCTCCACATTGAACGAGGCGATGTCCAACAGCACGTTGCTCGCGTAGTCCGTCACCACGGTACCAGAATCGTCGGGAATGACGCAGCCGCCGCCGATCGAAGTCGGGTAGCCCTCGGCCTGGTAGAGGACGTTGCCGTCAACATCGAGGAACATGGCTCCGTCGATGCCCTGCAGTGCGAGGACGCCGTCTCGATAGCAGTCGGGGGCATTCATCATGGCGAGGTTGTAGGTGAATTCCCGGCCGGCCGCGCCCTCGTCGGCGAACTGGAAGGCCTCTGCGTCGCCGACGGTGAACACGACCTTCCCCTGCTCGTCCAGGAGGACGACGGCTCCGTAGCTGCCGCCGCTCCACTCGATGAAGAGAACGAGTCGTCCGTCGGCGTAAGTGGGAGAGTTGGTCACCGATGCATCCTGTAGATTGCCCTGGAAAGTGTATCCGTAGCCGTGGACGAGATCGGTAAGGTCGACGACCAGGGCGCCCGTATCGTCCACCAGGCCATAGTGGATCATTTCGTCGAACTCGGTGTCCCATTCCTCGTCGTACTCGCTCGTCTCCCACGTGACGAGCACCTTGCCCTCCGAGAAGCCGCCCATGGGCCTCATGTCGGGGTTCTCGAAGACGACCTCGTTGCCCTCGAGATCGGTGAGGCACACGTCGTAAGTGCCGCTTGGATGGAAGTTGGTGCTCGAAACGAAGTAGCGGTTCGGAATGGCGAGAGCCGGCTCGGGCTCGGCGGGCGCCTCGGGCTCGGGCGCGAGGTCGGGAGCCGGGGCCTCGACGGAGGCCGGTTCCGGCTCGGGGGCGGGCGCTG
>OLRP01003216.1_pt1 | contig 10138 bp, 7 predicted proteins | sample 1672401 | NCBI WGS metagenome assembly OLRP01 (sample SAMEA3136682, study PRJEB25190) | human gut metagenome | reverse complement strand
GGTCAATATGCACAAGATGGGCAAGAATTAGCGGGAAATTTGCCCAAGCGCAGTGCGCTGCGCGTGCGCGCGGGCTTACGCCTCGGCGACGACCTCGCACTCGACGAGCACGTCCTTGGGCAGACGCGCGACCTCGACGCAGCTTCTGGCCGGGAAAGGCTCGGTGAAATAGCCGGCGTAGATGGCGTTGACGGTGGCGAAATCGTCCATGTTCTTGATGAACACCGTCGTCTTGACGGCCTTGGCCATGTCGCTGCCGGCCGCCTGCAGCACGGCGGTCAGGTTGCGGAAGACCTGATGCGCCTGCGCCTCGATGCCGTCGGCGATGGCGCCGGTGGCGGGGTCGATGCCGATCTGGCCGGACGTGAACACAAAGCCGCCGGAGACCTGCGCCTGCGCGTAGGGGCCGAGGGCTGCGGGAGCGTTTTTGGTGGCAACTGTTTTCATGAGATAGACCTCCTGTCAGTCGATTTTTACGTGATAGCCGGATTGGATGAGCTGGCCGCGCACGCGGTCGCCGTGCGCCTTGTCGCCGACCTCGCACGAGACGTGCACATCGATCTCGTTGGGGTTGAGCCCGGCGGTGAGCCGGTCATGCTCCACAGAGAGGATGTTTGCGCCGAGAGCGGCAATGTCGTTGAGCAGCTTGCCGAGGCTGCCGGGGCGGTCGAGCAGCGTGACCGTAAAGCGCAGGCGGCGGCTGCGCGCCACCAGACCCTGCTCGATGATGCACTGGATGAAGCTCACGTCGATGTTGCCGCCGGAGAGCAGGCACACGACGTTTTTGCCCTTGACGTCGACCTTGCCCTTGAGCACGGCGGCCACGGGCGTGGCGCCGGCGGGCTCGACGATCTGCTTGCAGCGCTCCATGAGCAGCAGCACGGCCTCGGAGATGTCGCGGTCGCTGACGGTGACGACGTCGTCGGCATATCGCTCGATGAGCGGCACGGTGAGGTCGCCGGGTACTTTGACGGCGATGCCGTCGGCGATGGTGGCGGCGGAGTCGGTCTGCACATAGCCGTGCGTGCGGAACGACTGCGCGATCGCGTCCGCGCCCTCGGCCTGCACGCCGATGACCTGCACGCGGGGATTGATCTGCTTGATGCACGCGGCCACACCGGCGAGCAGTCCGCCGCCGCCGGCCGGCACGATGACGACGTCCGCCGTGGGCAGGTCGCCGAGGATCTCCAGACCGAGCGTGCCCTGACCCGCAATGACCTCGGGGTCGTTGTACGGGTGCAGGAACGTGGCGTGCTCCTGCTCGCAGATCTCACACGCCTTGGCATAGGCATCGTCATAGCAGTCGCCCGCGAGCACGACGGTCGCGCCGTAGCCCTCGGTGGCCTTCGCCTTGGCGATGGGCGCGGTCTTGGGCATGACGATCGTGGCCGGGATGCCGAAGCGGTGCGCGGCATAGGCCACGCCCTGCGCGTGGTTTCCGGCGGACGAGGCCACGACCGCGCCGGTCTCGCCGCGCTCGACAAGGGCGGCGATCTTGTTGCTCGCGCCGCGGATCTTGAACGAGCCGGTCTTCTGGCTGTTTTCGTACTTGAGATAGATATTGCCGCCCGTCATGGCCGAGAACGTGGCCGACAGGTCGAGCTCCGTGTGGTGCAGCACGCCCTTGAGCCGCTGCTGCGCGCGTTCGAAGTCCTGCAAAGTGATGTCCACAGTATACACCCCCGTGAAAAATTCCGTTTGGGTTTTTCTGACCTTACTATACTGCGTCAAACCCGGAAAAACAAGCGCTGCGGCGCAAAATGTCCACGCTGCGGAAACTTTTTTGCGGCTTTGTTTTTGCCGGAAAAACATTCGCGCGTGACCAGCGCACGGCGCGCTCAGGACGCGCGCGCAGGCGGCATTTTACACAGATCTGAAAAGTGCTTTGCATACCTTACATATATCTTAAAACGTGAGGTTTTTTCTTGCGGACGTTTTTTCCGCGGCGTATAATGAGCCGAAACCGGGCGATACACCGCCCACGGGAGGGATCACCATGCTTGACATTCAGCATCTGACCAAGACCTACGGCGAGAAAAAGGCCGTCGACGATCTGAGCCTGCGCATCGCGCCGGGCGAGATCTACGGCTTCATCGGGCACAACGGCGCCGGCAAGACGACGACGCTCAAGGCCGCCGTCGGCATCCTGCAATTTGACGCGGGCGACATTTTCATCGGCGGCAGGTCCATCCGCACCGACCCTCTCGGCTGCAAGCGGCAGCTGGCCTACATCCCGGACAACCCCGATCTGTACGATTTCATGAGCGGCATCCAGTACCTGAACTTCATCGCCGACATTTTCGGCATCCCGGCGGCGGAGCGCTGGGCGCGCATCGAGCCGCTGGCCGATGCGTTCGAGCTCACGGTCGACCTCGGTCAGCCCGTCAGCGCATATTCGCACGGCATGAAGCAGAAGCTCGCCATCATCGCCGCGTGGATCCACGACCCGAAGCTCATCCTCATGGACGAGCCCTTCGTCGGGCTCGACCCGAAGGCGGCGCACCTGCTCAAGGGCATGATGCGTGCGGTGTGCGACGGCGGCGGCGCGATCTTCTTCTCGACGCACGTGCTCGAGGTGGCCGAAAAGCTCTGCGACAAGGTGGCCATCATTCGCAGCGGGCGGCTCATCCGCTCCGGCACGATGGAGGAGGTCAAGGGCGACGACAGCCTCGAGGACGTGTTTCTCGAGCTGGAGGATGCGTCATGCTGAAAACGCTTCTGAAAAAACAGATGGCGGAGATCTTCCGCAACTATTTCTACGACCCGAAAAAGAACAAAATGCGCTCCAGGGGCGCGACGATCGCCTACATCGCGCTGTATGCACTGCTGATGGTGGGCCTCCTCGGCGGAATGTTCGCGCTGCTGGCCGTCGGCATCTGCGCGCCGATGGCGGCGGCGGGCGTGGGCTGGCTGTACTATCTCGTCATGGGGCTGATCGCGGTGCTGCTCGGCGCGTTCGGGAGCGTGTTCAGCACGTATTCGAGCCTGTACCTGTCCAAGGACAACGACCTGCTGCTGTCAATGCCGGTCCCGGTGCGCTATGTGATGGCCTCGCGCCTGCTGGGCGTGTATCTGCTGGGGCTGATGTACAGCGGCGTCGCCACCGTGCCGGCCGTGATCGTGTACTGGATCGTGGCGCCGGTCACGGCGGGGACGGTCGTCGGCGGGGTGCTGATGGTGCTGCTCGTGTCGGTGATCGTGATGGTGCTCTCGTGTCTGCTCGGCTGGGTGGTCGCGCGCATCAGCCTGAAGCTGAAGCATAAGAGCTTCATCACCGTCATTTTGTCGCTGCTGTTTCTGGCGGCGTACTATTTCGTGTATTACAAGGCGCAGGGGCTCATCACGCTGCTGGCGGAAAACGCCGCCGTGTACGGCGCGAAGATCCGCGGCTCTGCCTACCTGCTGTACCTGTTCGGCAGCGTGGGCGCGGGCGACTGGCTGGCGATGCTTATCGTGACGCTCTCGCAGGCGGCGCTGCTGGCGCTGACGCTGTGGGTCATCGCGCGCAGCTTCCTGAAGATCGCCACGGCGACGGGCAGCGTGAAGAAGGTGCGCTTCCGGCACAAGGCCGTGCGCGCGCAGAGCGTGCAGCGTGCGCTGCGCCAAAAGGAGCTGCGCCGCTTTGCCGCGAGCCCAAACTATATGCTCAACTGCGGCCTCGGCATCGTGATGCTGCCGGCGGCGGGCATCGCGCTGCTGATCAAGGGGCGCGCACTCGCGCAGCTGCTCGACGGTGCGTTCGGCGCGGGGGCGGATATCGTGCCGGTGCTGCTGAGCGCGGCGCTGTGCCTGCTTGCGTCGATGAACGACATGGCGGCGCCGTCGGTGTCGCTCGAGGGCAGGCAGCTGTGGCTGGCGCAGTCGCTGCCGGTCACGCCGTGGCAGGTGCTGCGCGCAAAGCTCGACATGCAGCTGCTGCTGACCGGTGTGCCGGTGCTGTTTTGCGCGCTGTGCGCGGTAATCGTGCTGCCGGGCGGCGCGGCGGAGATGGCGCTGGCCGTCGTCGTGGCGCTGCTGTACACGCTGCTGAGCGCGCTGGCGGCGCTCGCGCTCGGGCTCAGGCTGCCGAACCTGACGTGGACCAACGAGATCACGCCCATCAAGCAGGGCGGCAGCGTGATGCTTGCGCTCTTTGTCAACTGGCTTTATGCCATTGCGCTCGGCGGGCTGTACTTTCTGTGCGGCAGATATCTGAGCGCGGCGGCGTATCTCGCGCTCGCTGCCGCCATCACGGCGGCCGTCTGCGCGCTGCTGCTGCGCTGGGTGAAACAGCGCGGCACGCGCATCTTCGCCGCGCTCTGAGTTAAGTAAAGAATAGAAAACCGCCTCTGTTTCATCGAAACAGAGGCGGTTTTTGCTGTGCATTTCCGCTCACAGAACCAGCGAGGGCGCTGCGTACACGCGCGCCTTGAGCTCGCTGTTGAGCATATACAGACCCTTGGCATCCGCGCCGAAGAGCTCCATCTTCGTGATGAGGTCGGAGGCGTTTTTCTCCTCCTCGCCCTGCTCCTTGACGAACCAGTCGAGCAGCTGCATGGTGCGGAAATCACGGTCGTCATACGCCGCGGCATAGATGCCGTTGATGAGCGAGGTGACGTACTGCTCGTGCTCGAGTGCCTTCTTCAGCGGGGTCATGTGGTCGCCGCGCGTCCAGTCGGGCGCGTCGATCGCGCCGAAGCTGACGGCGACGCCGTTATTGAGCAGGTACTGGAAAAACAGCAGCGCATGGTCGCGCTCCTCCTGCGCCTGCACGCGGTACCAGTTTTCAAAGCCGTCGAGACCGGCGGCCGCGTAGTAGTTGGCAAAGTCCAGATAGAGATAGGCCGAGTAAAACTCCTTGTTGATCTGCTCGTTGATGAGCTGAGCGACAGCTGCGTTCATGGGAAAACCTCCTGATAGAAAATAAGAATGATTCTTGATTTCTATCATACAGATTTTTTCTGCCTTGTCAAGCCCCGGGCGAAATTTTTTCTGGCGCAGAGGCGTACTTCCTGTTAAGATGGACGGGAGAAGCAAAAACAGAAACGGAGGAACCCACATGGACTATAACAAAGTACTGCAGCGCGCACGGGCACGCATGGCCCCGCGCTGCAAGGTCTGCCCGGAGTGCAACGGTCTCGGCTGCGGCAACACGATGCCCGGCCCCGGCTCGAAAGCGCCCGGCAACGGCGCGAACGACAACTGGCGCGCGTGGCGGCGCTGGTGCCTGAACATGGACACCATTGCTCCGAACACGCCGGTGGACACATCGCTGGAGCTGCTCGGGCGGACGTTTTCCCTGCCCGTGATCGCGGCACCCATCGGCTCGCTGCGCGCGCAGTTTCACCCCGAGGACGACATCCGCGACTACAACGCCTGCTGCATCGCTGCGGCGGCGCAGACCGGCATCGCCGCGAGCTTTGGCGACGGGCTGGATGCGCGCGTGTTCCCGCACGGGTGCGCGCTCACGCAGCAGTACGGCGGCATCGGCCTGCCGGTCATCAATCCGCTGTCGATGGACACCATCAAGGCAAATCTCGATCTCGCCAACGCGGCACAGCCGTTTGCCGTGAGCGTGGTCATCGACTCGGCCGGTCTGCCGCACCTGAAGGCGGCCAGCCCCGACGCGGGCAGCAAGACGGTCGCGGAGCTGCGCGAGCTGTGCGACTATGCGCAGATGCCCATGATCCTCAAGGGCATCATGACGGTGCGCGGCGCGGAAAAGGCCGTGGAGGCCGGCGCGGCGGCCATCGTGGTCTCGAATCACGGCGGGCGCGTGCTGCCCGGCAGCGCCGCGACGGCGGATGTCCTGCCCGAGATCGCGGACGCGGTTGGGGACCGCGTGAAAATCCTCGTCGACGGCGGCATCCGCTCGGGCACGGACATTTTCCGCGCGCTCGCACTCGGCGCGGACGCGGTGATGATCTGCCGGCCGTTTCTCATCAGCTACTACGGCGGCGGCACGGAGGGCATCGTCACCTATGTGGAGAAGCTGCGCGCGGAGCTGACGGCCGCGATGTATATGTGCGGCGCGCGCAGTCTCGGCGACATCACGCGCGACATGGTGCGCGCCGTGCGCTGACCGGCGCGGTGCAAATGCCTCGCAGAGTTTCGCCGCTGCGGCGGCGAAAAAAATATTAGCCGTCCCCTGTTTTCGTGTGGAAAACAGGGGACGGCCTTTTTCTGCGCCGGAAGGCGCGGCTTATTGATCGAACCAGTCAAAGATGTCCAGACGGCGCCAGAAGCTCTCCTTCGGGGTGAGCACGGCCGCATAGTCGACGGTGCGGAACTTCGGCTGCCACTGCACGTCGGCCTCGCCGACCCAGCCGGTGACCAGGCTGCCGAGCTGCTGCTGCGCGACGAGCTGGCGCAGCGTCTGGCTCGTGCCGTTGCTGCTCATGACCAGATCATCGCCCTGCGTCGGCATGCGCAGGATGATGTGATAGCCGTACTTGCTCTCGACCACGCCGGAGACCTCATACGGCTCGAGCTCCTTGCAGGCATCCTCAAACTCCGTGACCATGCTGCCGGAGGTGAAGCAGTAGCCGTGCGGGTAGCTGTTTTCGCCGGTGTCCTCGTTGTACTCGGCCATGAGCTCATCAAAGAGCTCTGCGCGCTGCTGCGGATCGGTGACGGCCTTGAGCTGCGCGGCGATCTTGTCGGCTTTCTGCTTCTTTGCGGCCTTCTCATCGTCCGCGATGGCTTTGCCGCTGTCGTCGATCGTCTTGAGCAGGATGTGCTTTGCCGTCGTGTAGCTGTTGGCCTCGGCAAACTCCTGCACGTCCTCATCGGTGATGGACGCACCGTCCGCGCCGAAGAGCTTTTCCGCCAGCGCGTTATAGAGGTACTGCACCTTCGTGAAGTACTTGAACAGATCCAGATCCATGTAGTACGACTGAAGCTTTTCGTTGAGCTGCGCCTCCGTGCCGCCGTCGCCCACGACGTTCCGGATGGTCTGGTCGACGGTATCCTGCACGAACTGCTCGCCCGCGGCGTCAAACGTCACGTCGTTCTCGGCGGCCTTGACCTCGATGAGGTGGTTCCAGGCGATGTTGTTGACGATGCTCTCGGTCATGAGGTCGGCATAGGTGCTCTGGCTGCTCTCGTCATAGACGGCGCTCCAGTCCGAGACCTGCATGCCGTAGCGCTCCATGTTCGCCAGAATGGCGCACAGGAAGTAGGCATACTCGTTCCAGTACACGGGGCTGCCATTGACGGTCATGACCTTCTTATTGCTGCCGTAGGCGCTGACGGCGGCGGCGTACTTATCGGTCGAGGCATTGCCGCTCTCCTCGGTATAGCTGCGCACGCGGGTCGAGGTGCAGCCGCTCAGACAGCAGACGGCCATCACGAGCGAGAGCAGCAGGGCGACGGTTCTTCTTTTCATCAGCAAACGCTTCCTTTCGTATCTTGCGCACGGGTCATGCGCGCTCTTCCCGGGCGTCTGCCCATGCGGAGACAAACGCTCTTGCCTGTTCGATGACGTGGTCGCGGGACTTGAGGCGCAGAATGACGCCCGGCTTTGCCCCCGCATCCACCTTCAGACGGCCCTTGAATTCCGGCCGGGCATACAGCAGCGATACCTTCTGCATATCAAACTGCGCCAGCAGGAATTTCAGACAGCCGTTTTTCTGTGAGATGTCGGTCACGCCGACCTTGCCCGCGTCGCTGCGCAGCAGCGCCACCTGCACAAGGGTGTACACGCTCGGCGGCGGGTCGCCGAAGCGGTCGATGACCTCGTCCATGAGGTCGTCCGCCTCGGCCTCGGAGCGCACGAGCGCGATGCGGCGGTAGAGATCCATGCGCTGCTCCTGACTGGGCACATAGCTCTCGGGGATGTTGGCCGAGACCGCAAGGTCGGCGGCACACTCGGCGCGCTGCTCGGGCTTTTCGCCGCGCTCCTCGAGCACGGCCTCCTCGAGCAGCTTGAGGTACATGTCATAGCCGACGTCGATCATATGCCCCGACTGCTCCGCGCCCAGAAGGCTGCCCGCGCCGCGGATCTCCAGATCGCGCATGGCGATGCGGAAGCCGGAGTTGAACTCCGCAAACTCGCGGATGGCGCTCAGGCGCTTTTCGGCGATCTCGCTCAGCTCGCGCCCGCGCCGGAAGGTCAGGTACGCGCTCGCGCGCCGGTTCGAGCGGCCGACACGGCCGCGCAGCTGATGCAGCTGGGCCAGACCCATGCGGTCGGCGTCCTCGATGATGAGGGTGTTGACGTTCGGCATATCGATGCCGGTCTCGATGATGGTGGTGCAGACGAGGATCTGCGTCTCGCCCGCGACCATGCGCTCCATGACCGTCGAGAGCTGCTCCTCGTTCATCTGACCGTGCGCCACGTCGACGACCGCGCCGTCGAGCATCTTCGAGATGCGCAGGGCGGTGCGCTCGATGTTTTCGATGCGGTTGTGCAGGTAAAAGACCTGCCCGCCGCGCTGCAGCTCGCGGCGCATGGCGTCGCACAGCACGTTCCAGTCGTGCTCCATGACGAAGGTCTGCACGGGGATGCGATCCTGCGGCGGCTCCTCGATGGTGGACATATCGCGGATGCCGGACAGCGCCATATTCAGCGTGCGCGGGATGGGCGTAGCCGAGAGCGTGAGCACGTCGACGGCGCGGCTCATCTCCTTGATGTGCTCCTTGTGCGCCACGCCGAAGCGCTGCTCCTCATCGACGATGAGCAGGCCGAGATTCTTGAACTCGATGTTCTTCTGCAGCAGCTTGTGCGTGCCGATCACGAGGTCGCACTTGCCCGTGCGCATATCGGCGAGCGTCTGGCGCACCTGCGATTGCGTGCAGAAGCGCGAGAGCATCCGGATCTCGACCGGGAAGCCGTAAAAGCGCTGCACGGCGGTCTGATAGTGCTGCTGGGCGAGCACCGTCGTCGGCACGAGGATGGCCGCCTGCCGCCCGTCGAGCACGCACTTCATCACGGCGCGCAGGGCGACCTCAGTCTTGCCGTAGCCCACGTCGCCGCACAAGAGGCGATCCATCGGCACGGGCTTTTCCATGTCGGTCTTGATCTCCTGGATGCAGCGCAGCTGATCGTCCGTCTCCGGATAGCCGAAGTGCTCCTCAAACTCCGTCTGCCACGGGCTGTCGGGTGCGAAGGCGTGTCCCTTCGTGCGGCTGCGCGCGGCGTAGAGCGCGGTGAGCTCCTTGGCCATGCTTTTTGCGGCGGCCTTGGCGCGCGTTTTCGTGCGCGCCCATTCCGTGCCGCCCATTTTGGACAGCTTCACCGGCCGGTCCTCGCCCGCGCCGATGTACTTGCTGACCATGTCGAGCTGCGTCGCCGGGACATAGAGCGTGTCCGCGCCGGCGTAGCTGATCTTGATATAATCCTTCACCGCGCCGTCGACCGGCATCTGCACGATGCCCGCGAAGCGGCCGATGCCGTGGTACTCGTGCACGACGAGATCGCCCACGGAGAGGTCGGTGTAGGAGTTGATCTTCTCGCGGTTGGATTGCTTTTTATGCTTTGCGCGCCGCAGGCCGGACGCCGCGATCTGCGTGTCCGTGAGGATGGCGAGCCTTGCATACGGAAACTCGATGCCGGCCGAGAGGCTGCCCGCCGTGACAAGGCACTGCCCCGGCTCGGGCAGGGCATCGGGATGCTCGGCCGCAGCGGCATGGATGCCGTGCCCGTCGAGAAATTCGCACAAGATGCGCGCCCGGCGCAGATCGCCCGCCAGCACCACCACACGGTATCCGAGGTTCAGATAGTGCGTGATGTCATCGGCCGCCGTCTGGCTGCTGCCGCCGTAGGACGGGAGCTGCTTTGCCGTCAGGCTCACCATGGTGCGCGCTTCGATGGGGCTGCGGCCGAGCTGCAGACCGTCGGCCAGCACGATCGCCCACTCCTGTATGCGGCGCATCATGTCGGCAAACGGCTCATAAAACGTCTCGGCGCGCGCGGCCATCGTGCCGCTGCGCACGAGCAGGGACACATCCTCGCGCAGCTGCGCGGTGTATTCCTTGGCGCGCTCTGCGCAGCGCGCCGGCTGGTCGATGAGCACGGCCGCCTCCGGCGTGAGATAATCCAGCGCCGTTGCAAACGTGTCGTACACGAAGCCCATGTAGCGGTCCGCCGCCGGGAGCACACAGTCATTGCAGAGCTTTTCCCCGTCGGCACGCAGCGCGGCGGCAAGCTTCTGCGCCG
>OLRP01003212.1_pt1 | contig 10149 bp, 6 predicted proteins | sample 1672401 | NCBI WGS metagenome assembly OLRP01 (sample SAMEA3136682, study PRJEB25190) | human gut metagenome | reverse complement strand
ATAAGTTTGTACAATAGGATTATTACCATTAAACCGCCAATAGAGCGCCATTGTAAGCTTCCATGACCTCAGCGATACCTCTCGTCACTAAATTTCCCTCATCACGCTTACCTTCTTGACATTGACCGATAATAACACGAGCGTTCTTCAAGCTTGTATAAACATTTCCCCACGTATTCTCAAACGTAGAAGAGGCAGAAGGCTCATTCAAACGAATTTCCGCGTTATATAACTGGTTTTCGATACCCACTTCATATTCCACGTAGGAAGATGAATAGGTATTGAAGTCTCCGCTAACGTTGGAAAATGCAGTAGAAGTAATCAAGTCGGCCAAGATAAATTTGCCATCCACGCTATTTGTATGGCTCGTATCTTGGTTAATCCGATCCATTACATCCTCGGAACATCCAGCCAATGCCAAGGATACGGCCGACATAACAGCCAACCCTTTAAATGATTTTATTATTGTATTCATATATATCTGTCTTCTTTATAAATTAGAAATTTACGTTGACACCAAAACCGTAGCTAGATGTACCCGGTAAGGAGAAACGCTCGAAAGCGCCAGCCACACAATTTGATAATGTACATAATATATTAGATATTGTATTAGCTAAAATTTATGAAAAATTTAAAGAAGATTATGAGAAAAATGAAGAAATATCAGAGAGGCGAAAAGAGGAGCTATTAAATCAGTTTCAAAAAGTTTATAGACAGGTTTCAATGATTAATAATCAATCAAAGATGTTAGATGATGAATTTGATTATGAAGGTAATATTGGAAAATTATCTAAATTAGGAGAAAGTACTAGATTAAAAACAAGTCTGAAAAAACTCTTAGAACTTTATTTGGAATTTAGAAAGAATATTGGAAATGGAAAGAAGAAAGGAAATCATCAGATAATTATAGCAATTGATGATTTGGATTTATGCAGTGCGAATGCATATAAGATGGCTGAACAGATTAGAAAATATCTGATTTTACCACAGATTGTAATTGTTATGGCAGTAAAAATAGAGCAGTTAGAATTGTGTGTACAAGAAAGAAATTTAATAGATTTTGAGAAAGTTTTTAAAGCATATGAAAAAAGCAATGAGGATAATAATAAAAATAATTCGAAAATTTATGGTGAAATCTTTGGAATGGCAGAACGTTATGTTTCAAAATTAATACCAAAGGCAAGAAGAATTTATTTGCCGAAAGTTCAAGATTTGGAAAAAACGGATATTATATATCAAGGGAGTGATAATGAGGATGATAAAATATGGTCATCTGATGATAGTGAGGAAAATAGTTTAGTTGAAAAGGTATTAAAATTGATTACTGAGAAGACTGGTATGATATTTTTATCTGAAGAGAGTGGAACGAGTTATTTGCTTCCAGATAATTTAAGAGATATGGTTAATTGGATTGTGCGTTTAGCAGATATGAAAACGCCAAGTAATAAAGATGAATATTTAGTAAATATACAGAAATTTTATGAATTATTTGAGATAGGAACTTTGGATAAAGAATTATACGGAGAATTAGGAAATGAGTTAAAAGCTATGTGGAAAATGGATGTTGTTCATACTCATGTTAATGCAAAGAAATTATTGGATAGAATTGAGGGAGAACTTGTAAATTCAGATAAGATAACATCTTGTGGAGAAAGAGAAATAGAGTTATTTCAAGTTATGAAAAAATTAGAATATGTAAAAAGGAAGGTATTTGATTATCAAAAAGAAAGAAAAATTTCTAATATAAAAAGCTTGTATACAATTAAGATGAATCAATTAAAGGAAGAAGGAAAATTATTTGATATAAAAGGATTTGTAAATGGATATCTTTGGGGAGATAGTTTTCTAACTATTATGCCAAGAGTAAAATTAGAGAACAATAGTTATTTGAATCGTGGAAGATTTGAAGTTAGGACAATTGATTTGTATAATAAAATATCAAATGAATTATTATGGGATGGATTTGTAGATCGATTGGAAGCTTCGAGAGATGGTATAATAAGAGTAAATAATATATCACAAAATCTACTATATAGGAAAGAGAATGTTTTGCTATGGATATTAATAGGTTTATTTTGTAATATTACTTCTATAGAAAAACAAAGTGATGGTATTGGTAAAAAGATTTATCAGAATGATGAAAGCATTATATATAATAATAGTAATTTAAGAAAAGAAGTGGAGGTTAGTCTCGAAAATTATATTATTGGAATATGCAACATAGATGGATTATATAATAAAATTAATATGAAAAAGTTAAATATAGAACAAGAAGAATTTTGTGGAGTGGCAGCAGATATAAAAGAAAATAATAAGGAAATTATTAAGTGTATGAAAAGAATTGTTGCTAATATAGATATGGCATTAGCAATACATGAATATTGTAAAGAGCATAATGAATATAAAGAATCAACAGATACAAAAAAAGAAAGAAGCAAAGAAATAGTTAATAAATTATTAAAAAACATTTATGATTATTTTGAAAAGAGAAATATTAAAATTGGAATTCCAAAAGAACAGTTTACAGAATTAAAACTTAGTGACAACATAACAATTAATATAGGGGCAATATACGCTAGTTTGATTGAATGTGGTAAGGATAATTTACAAAGAAAAGAGAAAGAAGAATTTGAAAAGTTAAAAAATATGTTTAATAATATATTTGAAGAAAAATCAGATGTATATAATGGCAATGAAAAGCAAAGATTTTCTTCATATTTAAAAAATATTACAGCTGAAAATGCAAAACTGAATTTAGAAAAGATGGCTGGAAATATTCTTTATCTAAGGAAAGGAAATTTCCTTGTATGGAAAGAAAACAAGATAAATGAATTGCAAGAGAAAATACAAGAATTATATTTAAAAGTAATTGAAGTATATGTAAATGATAAAAGCCGAGAATTAAATCAAGAAATTATTCAAACATATCGGAAATTAGCTGTTGAAGAAAAAGATTTATTAGATCAAATAAATGATGAAGTACAATAAAGAATACGGAGGAACGTATGGATATAGAAAATGGGAATTTGAAAATTTTATTTCAAAAGATTCCATATACATACATAAATGAAAATAATCTAAAAAAACCAAGAAAGCATAATTATTATAAAGTTGATAAAGAATTGTATTTGAAACAGGCATCAAATATATTTCCACAATATTCAAAGGATGAGCATGAACATAATTATTATCTGCTTGAACAGGATATAAAAGATAAATATACTGATAATAAAAATGTTTTTCAATATGTGATTAGTGTATCGGATAAATTATTGGTTTATGATGGAAATGAAGTTTTATGTAAATTTGATCAGTTATTAAGATGGAGAGAAATTTCATTTCAATTTGGACAAGATTTTTTTGTTTGTGCTTTTCGGGCGGCGAAAGACATAAATTATGATAATAGAACTAAATTCTTTGCGTGGAGACCTATTATAAGAAGTGATAATAATAGATTACATAATATATTAAATCGAGGAATGGCAGAAAATCATTTTCATCTGGGTGGCTCAACTAAGATTTTCGAATTAAACTGGATTTGCCTTATGAATTTGATTGAGGGAAGACGACATGATTTTAAAAAGATAGAAAGAGGATTACAAGAGTATTATTCAGATCGATTGGATATGGAAGAACGCAAAGAAGAGCTTTACGTTGAATGTGAGAAAGCAGCATTGATACGCGTATACCTTTTTGTTTGTTTAAAGAATAATGAATTTGTAAAGGGTGTAGCGAAAAAATTATTAAAGCGAGAAAAAATGATAGAGTCCAATATTGCGAAGATTCAGGATTTAATTGTAATGTGTAAAACTCGCTTTGGTGCTTCGATAAAAGGTGAAGGTATTTTAGATTATGCACTGGAAAAGAATATGATGGATTGCAATGACAATGAATGTCGCATTCTGGCTGGAGAGAGACGATTTTTGTATGATTGCTATAGAGCAATATTGGAAGATAAATTTGACGACAAACAAAAAAACTATTTTTATAAGTATTTATGTATTCGAACACACTTTAGAGGTGAAATGATACAGATTAATAAAAGGGTTGGATTTACAAATTTTCAACAATATCAGAGGCGAAAGCAATATTTTATACAAGGAGAAAAACCATACGAAAAAGAATTAGTAAGGTTAGCGCTGAATGAATCTTTAAATAAAGATAATATAGTATCTTTAGAAGCTAGAATATGTCCAGGAAAGACTTCTTTAGAAATGGAAAAAGAATTTTATAACTTTAATTCGATTGTTGAAGAAGTTGAAGATGAAGAGAAACAGAAAAAATTGTTTTATGTATTACATTTCCCAAAGATAAAAGATAAAGATTTCTGTCCAGGAATGCCAAGAAATTATAATGCGAGACGTGCAGCAGAATCAGGGATGAAGAGTGTTGTTGCTTTTTTTGAAAGAAATGCAAAATTTAATGATGGCGTAAGAGGAATAGATACTTGCGCTAGTGAGTTGGATTGTCGTCCGGAAGTATATGCACAAATATACAGATATTTATCAGATATTATTGTACAAGATAAAAATGGAGGGGTACTAGAAAGTGGAAATCAAAAAAGAAAACTGAAGATGACATATCATGCAGGAGAAGATTTCCTTGATCTTACAGATGGACTTCGAGCAATTGATGAGGTTATACGATTTTGTGGACTTCACAGAGGCAGCAGAATTGGACATGCTTTAGCATTAGGTTTAAATCCATACAAATATTATGAGTATAAAAATTGGGAAGTGATATTAACAAAGCAGATATTGTTAGATGATTTAGCGTGGATACTTAATCAAGCAAAAGCAATTGGATGTATGACAGACTATGAGTTAAAAATGAAATTGGAAAGTCAATTCCATACCTTATATAATGAAATTTATGAGAATAATATTACAAGTGAATATCAGGTTTCTATTAGAGATTATTATTGTAGTTGGAAACTAAGGGGCGATAATCCAGAATTGTATAGACTAAGTGAAAAAGAGTTTTTACAGAGAATGAGATACCCAGAAAAGACTATGTCAAAGTACCAAAGATATGAGTTTAATTCTTATAATGAAGATGAAATTAATGTTATTAGGAGAAATAAAAACATTCGAAATTTGTATTTTGCATATCATTATAATAAAAATGTTAGAAAAAAGGGAGAAGAAAGAATCAGATTTAAAGTGGATTGTAAGTATGCAGAATTAATTTTTCAAGTACAAAATAATATGATTCGTAAATTTGTAGATGAAGGAATAGCAATAGAAACCAACCCTTCTTCTAATTATTTAATTGGTACAATAAAGAAATATGATGAGCATCCGATTTTTAGATTTAATTCAAGAAAACTAAAAAAGGTAGAACCTAATATGCAACTTAGCGTATCAATTAATACAGATGATCAGGGAGTTTTTGATACTTTATTAGAAAATGAATATGCATTAATGGCATTGGCGTTGAAGAAAAAGAAAGATAAAAATAATAATAAAATTTATGACATTGAAGATATCTATGAATGGATAGATTATGTTAGAAAGATGGGAATTGAACAGAGCTTTAAAAGCGATATTAGAAATTAAAAAATTAGCTATCAAGGAAAGGATAAATCACAATTAAGAAGTCAAAATTAATTTTGAAAACTTAAGCACTCCTGTAATTCAAAAGAACTTAAGTTCCCAGGGACATTAAGAAATCAGTCAACAAAGTAAATTGTTATATTGAATAAAAAATACGAAAAAATTTGAAAAATAGGTTCAATTTTTATAAAAAAGGAACTTTTATATTGTAAAGGGGAGAAAATACGAATGAATACAACATTAATTATCATGGCAGCAGGAATCGGCTCTAGATTTGGAGAAGGAATCAAACAGTTAGCCCAGATGGGACCAAATGGAGAAATCATCATGGATTATTCCATTCATGATGCAAAAGAAGCAGGATTTAATAAAGTAGTCTTTATTATCCGCAAAGACATTTTCAAGGAGTTTGAAGAGATCATTGGAAACAGGATCAAAGAACAGATCGATGTTGAATATGTATTTCAGGAGCTAGATGATTTGCCAGAAGGTTTTGAAGTACCAGAAGGAAGAACAAAACCATGGGGAACAGGACAGGCAGTCTTATGCTGCAAAGATGTAGTGAAAGAACCATTTGTGATCATCAATGCAGATGACTATTATGGAAAAGAAGCATTTGTGAAACTGCATGATTTCTTAGTATCAGAAGAAGACCTTGGAAGAGAATTTACCATGGGAATGGGCGGATTCATTTTAAAGAACACATTAAGCGATAATGGAACTGTGACCAGAGGAGTCAGTGTTGTCGATGAGAATGGTTTATTAAGTCAGGTACATGAGACAACAGGAATCGAAATGGGAGAAGACGGACAGATCAAATGCGACAGCGAAGAAGTACAGAAATGGATCAGTCCAGAAGATAAAGTATCCATGAACATGTGGGCAGGATATCCAGAATTTTTGGATTTCTTAGCAGACGATTTCAAAGATTTCCTTGTGAATGTGGAAGAAGGAGATTTAAAGAGTGAATATCTGTTACCAAATATCGTGGATAAGCTTTTGAAAGAAGAAAGAGCGAACGTGAAGGTGCTGGAGACACAGGATCGTTGGTTTGGAGTTACATATAAGGAAGATAAAGAGACTGTGCAGGAAGCTTTTAGAGGATTGATTGCTGATGGAGTTTATGCGGAGATGCTTTGGGAGTAGATAAGAAATATTTAGCCAATGTAATTTTAATTATATTGGCTATGTTTGGTTATTAAAGAAAATTAGAGGAAAGTATAAATGTATATTAATATGTTGAATATTTTAGAAAATCTTCCGATATTTGAATGGTATTTTAATTATAAAAATTTTATTTTAGGAATAATGAGTTTAGTTTTGTCAATGATTTTGGTTGCAAGTATTTTTTGGCAATTAGATGAGCAGTTGGATGATAATTTATGGGGATTAATAGATAAAGATACTTGTGTAAAAGATGCAATTATAATAGGTAGTATTTTAATAATAGGAATGTTATTAAATGCAGCAGGTATGGAGTTAAAACTAAAGTTAAATCATATGCCGTTGGTATTATTTTTTTATGGTTCAATGCTATTGTTTTTTATTCAGCTAATAGAAATAATTAAATATAAAAATACATTTAAAAGAATTATAAAAATAACATTTAATATATATATTAAAATAATTGAGTGTTTAATATTAATGTTGACGTTGATGGACAGGCTTGAAAGTATAGAATTAGTTGTAGCGTTATTAAGTATTACAGTAATGAGATTATTAGAATCTATATTAGAGAGTAGTAAAAAAATAAAAATTTTGAATTTAAATATAGAAAAAGAAGATTGTCCAGTAAAAGAAGAAAAGCAATTATTTGCGTCCAGACAAAGACAATTAAACAGTATTTGTGCAGAATTAAAAGAGTCTCAAGGAGAAAGGGAACCATATGCTATTGCAATTGCAGGAAAATGGGGAACAGGAAAAACGAGTTTTGTAAATGTGTTAAAGAAAAAAATAGAAAATGCAGAATTTATTCATATAGAGTGTACAATAGGACATGATGTAGAAGCAATACTTAATGAAATGTCACTACAAATGATAGATAAATTCAGAGACAATGGAATATATGTTCCACAAAATGGGATAGTAGAAGAATATTTTAAAAAAGTGGCAGAATTTATAAGTAATATGGGGTATGATAGTTTTTCTAAAATATTAGAGGGATTTACGATAAGTGGAGAAAAAAGTTATTCAGAGAATAAGGATTTAATGAACAATGAGTTAGAGAATTTTTATAATATTACAAAGAAAAATATTTATTTTATTATAGATGATATGGATCGTGTTATAGATGATGATATGAAAACACTGTTGTTTCAGGTTGTTAGAGAGTGTGTAGAATTACATCATTGTGTAACATTATTTATGATAGATTATAATGAATTAGTAAATGAAAATATGAGTAAAGAATTTCTTGAAAAATATATTAATTATCAATATCAATTATGTGATGTAAGTTATCAAGAAATAGTTAGCAATTATTTAAAGGTATATCTGAAAAATGAATTTTTTTCAAAATCATGTAAATATATGATAAATAAACAACAAGAAATAAGAAAACATATATTAACAATAGGGAATGATGTTGTAAAACAGAATTTAAAAGAGATAGATGATTTAGAAAAAAATCCCCAAAAAGATGAAAAGAAAAGACTTGCATGGTTAAAAGAGACGAGAAAAAAATTAAATTCTAGTTTAAAAAATCCAAGAAAAGTAAAGAGATATTTAAATAATATTGAGAACATGCTTTCGGTTGCAGATACAGTGTGGTTTCAAAAAGAAAATTTTGAAACCAATGAATATTCAAAAGAACCATGGGAGAAGTATATTATTAAAATATCATTTTTAAAAGCATTCTTAACTGAAGAATATGAAGCTATGATTGGTGCGGGAAATTTTTATTTTTTTAAAGAGAATGATGAAAGAAATTATTATATTAATGAAAGAATTATGTGTATCTATGATGATAGTGATGGAATATATGAGATATCGATGAATGGAATATTAGAAGAATTAGTATATCATTTATATATTATGGATATAGATTTATATAAATCAAAGCATCAAGAATTAACAAATGAAATTGACAATGAAAAGTTAAAAGAGAAAAATATTTTACAGTATATAGAAATATGCATGGGAATACAAATAGATTTTGTTAGAACAAATAAAGTATTAGATTATATTATTGAAAGCAATATAGAAGACAAGGATAATTTGCTTAAAATAATTAATTGTATTATAAATCGAATAAATTTTAATGATTATAATTTGAGAAAAAATTATATAGTAGAAATCATAAAAAAGATAAACTTTATAGTAAATGAAAATTCGTTAATAATAAGTGCAGGAACGTTTAAAAATGCAATGATTGAAAAACAAGATGAATTTATATTGAGATATAGTACTTATATATATAATGTGTTGAAAATATTCTATGATCAATTTGATGACCGTACTTATCAGATAGATAGTATTTCAAATTTATATCAGCTAATAGTGAAAATAGAAGCAAAAAATAAAAAAGATAATGTAGTAGTATGGGAAACCATAGATAGTATTATTATACAAATAAGATATTTGAAAAATTATTTTAAAAATTTAGAAAGGAAAATTAATACACCTGAATATTTTGATGTAAAAAAACAAGGTTTGTATTTTTTAAAACCTATACTGAGGATGCTGGAAATATTAGATATAATTTTGGAAGATAATAAAAAATATTATAATAATGTAGATCTTGTAAATTATTCAAATGTAAAAGATTTAACGGATTTTTTAAATAAAATGAGAGAGGAAATATTAAATGAAAAAAATGATGAAGAAATAATAAGAGGAAGAGAAATACTAAAAAAAATTATATATAAAGTAGAGCCAGAGTTTAATAAATATTCTGATTTGGACAAAGAAAAAATATCAGAATTATTATATTGGTTATATGAAGAATTGAGTAGTAGAATAGGAATTTCACAAGAAGAGAAATTTGAATGGAATACTATGGGAATTAAACTTTTTAGATTAAAGAAATATAAGAAATATTGGGAACCAAGAGGTATAAGGTACCGTATTTAAGTCACCATAGATTTTAAGAAGACAGTTATGGGAGATTTATGAAACAGTGAGAAAATTTAAAATGAAAGTAAAAAATATACCTAAAAGGATTAAAGTAAGCGTTTTATTTTAATGTGGATTTTCAATCCACATAAATCCTGTCATAATGATTGCTAGATGCTAGTGTTTTACTTCCATTGTTTGCTAGATGAATGAAAATGCTAGCACTTTACTACAATTATGGAGGAGTACAATGAGAGCAAAAAGACGCATGGAACAGGAACAGTATGATATGATCATGGAATGTAGACAGAGCGGACTTTCTGATCACCAGTGCTGTCTGGAACATGATATCAATCCTGGGACTTTTTATAACTGGGTCCACCGTTTTCGTAAACAGGTCTGTGAATTTCCAGCACCTGCAGGAAAAGACAGGTTTCAGGCAGTTCATCAGGAAGTCGTGAAAATGGAGATCATTCCAGACCATCCGTAAACGGTAAATCAGTGTTCTCTACAAAATCCTAAAGTAATCTGAGATAATTAA
>OLRP01003210.1_pt1 | contig 10155 bp, 10 predicted proteins | sample 1672401 | NCBI WGS metagenome assembly OLRP01 (sample SAMEA3136682, study PRJEB25190) | human gut metagenome | reverse complement strand
TTGACAGCTTTTGTCTATTGCAAATATTGTCAAAACATGGTAGTCTTAATCAGTAATAAAAGGTAGTCAGGAAATAAGACTAATTAAATACTATTTTTGCAGTACATGAAATAGTAATAACGCAGATTGATAATTTTTCCACCTTGTGTACAAGTCAAAAGTATCAGGTGGTATTTGTGCTGTAAAAAATAAGTGAAATTTATATACAATACATATACAGGAGTAGAGATGAAAAAGATAGATATGCACTGTCACATACTACCTGGTATAGATGATGGATCTGCAAATCCGAAAGAGACATTAGCGATGCTACGCATGGCATTGAATCAGGACTTTGTAGGTATGATCGTAACGCCACATGGCTCAGTCCGTAATGCATCCGTAGAACGAGTGCAGGAGATTCGAACATTGTGTAAGAAGTTCAGAATTCAGGCGCATCAACGACTTGGAGTCAGGCTTCCGGTATTTCCGGGACAGGAAATTATGTATTCGGTAGATACAAGACAGTTACTAAAGGAAGGAAAGCTTCTGACGCTGGCAGACAGCAGATATGTGTTATTGGAATTCCTCCCGGGGACAGCTTACTCTAAGATATTCAGCGCAGTGCGCCAGATGCAGATGGCAGGTTATGTCCCAATTTTGGCACATGTAGAAAGGTATCATGTGTTAAGAGAAGAAGGCAGACTGGAAGAGCTGGCTGATACAGGGGCAAGAATCCAGATGAATTACAGCTCTATAGATGGAGGATGGAATAATAATACAGCACAGTGGTGTAAGCGACAACTGAAAGATGGTCTGGTCCATTATCTGGGAACAGATATGCACAATAGCGGAGAACGCAGTCCACAGACAGAACACGTTGAGAAGTGGCTGAACAAGAATCTGTCTGAAGACTATGTATGGGCGTTGATACAAGGCAATGCAAGAAGAATATTAGATGATCGCGGATCACACAAGCCTAAAACATAAATTGTTTCAAAATTTTTTACAATTCAAAAAGGGACAGGTTAGAAATAAAAGAAACCCTAGAAAATGGGAGGGTAAAAATACACACAATTCAAAGAGGGACAGGTAGAAGTCCAATTGGGGACGGGGTTTTTTTAAAAAACCTCCGTCCCCAAAACCCAAAAACCCCGTCCCCCAAGAAAGGAAATCAGATTAATGGGAAAGAATTACGACAATGATGAGATGGAAATTGACTTACTGGAGCTCTTTTATGTGCTCAAGTCGAAGATACTGGCGATCCTGGGAGTGGGACTGCTGTTCGGCTGTATTGCGTGTGCATATGCCGGATTCTTAGTGAAGCCGCTGTACACGTCTTCGTCCATGATGCTTGTACTGACCAAGGAGACGACGCTTAGTTCTCTGGCGGATCTGCAGGTGGGTTCACAGCTTACCAAGGACTATTCCATCTTGATCACAAGCCGTCCGGTGCTTACGGATGTTATCGATCAGTTAGATCTGGACATGGACTATAAGCAACTGAAGAATATGATCACAGTTGCGAACCAGGACGATACGCGTATTCTGCAGTTGTCTGTGGAGTATTCTGATGCCAAGCAGGCGAAGGAGATTGTAGACAAGCTGTCAGAGGTTGCTTCCGAGTATATCGGAGACAAGATGGAGGTTACACCGCCTAAGATCATTGAAAAAGGTGAGGTTCCGACTTCCAGATCGAATACAGGCGTGGCGAAGATGGCAGTGATGGGTGTGCTGGCAGGTATGATCCTGTGCGCAGGTGTGATTGTTGTCCGCACGATCATGGACGATACGATTAAGTCTGAAGAAGATATAGAAAAATATCTGGGATTATCTACACTGAGTGTAATTCCGGACAGAAAGGATTATATTAATGGATCAGGAAAGAAGAAGTCAAAGAGAAATGATGCAGGAAAACGAAAAGCAAGCTAGAACTACATATACAAATGCGCAGGCAAAAGCGGCAGTGTCCCGCCGTGATAATAAGGCATCTAAGCTTCGGGTGGAGCTGACGGATCCTCGTAAATCAAATTACTTTTACGAGGAGGCGTTAAAGACACTGAGAACAAATATCCAGTTTGCGGGAGCGGATATTAAGACGATTCTTGTGACAAGCTGTTTCCCGAATGAGGGAAAGAGTGATGTTGTCTTCCAGCTCGCAAAGGAAATGGGTATGGCCGGTAAGAAGACGGTGCTTCTGGATGCGGATATCCGAAAATCTGTCCTTGTGCAGAGATATCTCGTGGATAGTGACGTGAAGGGACTGTCCCAGTACTTGAGCGGACAGGCACCGGTGCGCGATATTTTATATGGAACAAATTATGAAAATATGGACGTGATCTTTGCAGGACCGATGGCTCCGAATCCATCCGAGCTTCTGAATGGAAAAGTATTTGCAAAGTTGATGATCGAATTGAAACAGAGATATGATTACGTCCTGATCGATACACCTCCTATGGCAAATGTGGTGGATGCTGCTATTGTTGGCAAGGTGTGTGATGGAGCAATTCTGCTGATCGAGAGTGGATTAGTAGGATACCGTGCAGCGCAGAAAGCAATCAAGCAGTTGGAAAAGAGTGGAACACATATGCTTGGAGCTGTGCTGAATAAGGTTGATGCAAGAAAAGAAAAATATTATTCCTATTACAGTTATGGAAGTAAGTATGGTTATGGCTATGACCAGAATCATGAAAATGCGTAGGAAAGGGATGTAAAGAACAGTATGAAGAAAAGAAAGACGAACCCGAAGGTTCAGAATACTCTGCTGTTGATTGCATGTATCGTATTATTCCTGATATTAGGTTCGCTTTTATTTTTCAATCATAAGAAAGAAGCTGCAAATAGCAGTGAGTTAAAGAAGGCGGCGCAGGAAGAGATTCAGAAGGAGAAATCAGATCAGACATGGACAGAGGATCAGAACAGCGAAGATCAGAACAACACCAGTCAGACAGACGAGAATCAGAACAGCGAAGATCAGACAGACGAGAATCAGGCAGGCGAGAATCAGACAGACGGGAACTAGAAAGGCGAGAATCATCAGGAAAACGCCGGGGAAGATTCGCAGCAGTCATTATCGCAGGCGCAGCTGTACTTGCAGTGGCAGGTCTGGGATATGCAGGTATCCAAAAAAAGAAAGCAGCAGAAGCGGCAAGTGCGAAAGCAACCACGGAAGCAGATGATTCCAACACCGTCACCTGGCAGGGAAAGACTTACAAATACAATCAAAATCTCAGTAACTACTTATTACTTGGAGTAGACAAGCGTACACCGGCAGAGACAAGAGTCGGAAAAGCCGATGCAGGACAGGCAGATGCCTTATTCCTGTTGTCACTGAACCGCAAGACGAAAGAAATGACGATGATCTCGATTCCTAGAGATACGATGACAGATGTGGAAAGCTTTGACCTGGAAGGAAAAAGCCTTGGAAAATCCAAAGACCACATCAGCCTCTCTTATGGATATGGAGACGGAGGCGCCGAGAGCTGCAAACTTACACAGGAAGCGGTGTCCAATCTCTTCTACGGACTTCCGATTCAGGGTTATCTTGCCATGAACTTAGACGGGATTCCAGAGCTTACAAAAAGTGTAGGCGGTCTGACAGTGACTGTGCCAAATAACAGTCTGGAGTATGAATATCCGGAATTTGCCGAAGGTGCAGAAGTAACACTGACCGAAGAAAATACAGAAGTTTTCTTAAGAAGCAGAGATGTAGATGAAAGCCAGAGCGCCATCTACCGGATGGAACGTCAGAAAGCATTCTTAGATGCGTTTTCAAAAAAGGCAAAAGAATGCTATGAGCAAAATGCAAAATTTGCAGCAGATCTGTTCGTGGCGATCAAACCATATACCGTCACAAATATTAGCGAAGACCGTTTGATGAAGTTGTTCCAGACAGCAGACGAAGGAGACGGCTATACAGAATGGACTGTTCCGGGAGAAGGAACACAAGGTCTTTCCTACGATGAATATCACGTAGACGACGATGCTCTGTATACAAAGATTATGGAGACATTCTATCAAGAAATAAAATAGATGAAAAAACAGACAAATGAGCAATAAGACGTAAGGGGCTATAGAATCATGAAGAAACGATACGTCGTAGCAGGGATACTGGCAGCAGCCGGACTGATCTGCGGAGGAATTGCATATTACCAATATTATCAGGATGCCCATGCAGGGCAGGAATATGAAAAAATAAAAGAAAAAGTCGTGACAGAAGAACCAAAAAAACCAGAAGAGACACAAAAAAGTACCGTCGAGATACCAATCGACTTCCAGACATTACAGAACATGAATCCAGATATATATGCATGGATTAAAGTACCGGGAACCGTCATCGACTATCCAATCGTACAGAGCGGGACAGATAACAGCTATTATCTGAACCATAGTGTGGAACATGACGAGAACAAAGCCGGAGCAATCTTTACCGAGGATTACAATACGAAGACCTTCGAAGATCCGAACACCGTGATCTACGGACACGGCATGGCAAATGGCTCCATGTTCGACGGTCTGCATCAATATATGGACCGGGATTTCTTTGATCAGAACAAAGAAGTCATCATCTACATGCCGGACAAGATTTTGCATTACCAGATTTTTGCAGCATACCTGTATGACAACCGGCATCTGCTACAAAGCTTTAACTTTGATAACAAAGACATTTATCAGGCTTACCTGGATATGGTATTCGGTATCCGGGATATGAAGTCGAATATTGATACATCAGCGAGTGTGACTGCAGATGACAAGATCATCACACTATCTACCTGCTATGCAGGTATGGACAACCGTAGATACCTGGTACAAGCCGTACTAGTATCTATAGAACAATAATTAGGAAAAGGAGGTAAGGACCAATGAAGAAGAAACTGATCAGCCTGGCTATGCTGGTAACAGTATTTGCAATGCAGGTTGTAGGTGTATCCGCTGCAAGTAAGACAACAACAATGGCAGCAACTGGAGCAGCCCAGGGAAAATATGACGTAGAAGCTATGTCACAGAGTGAGGTTGCAGATGTTGCTAAAGTAAATCAGACAGCAGCAGATCTGATTAAAGACGTCAATGCAGGAACTAAGACACTGGATGATATTGCAAAAGCTGAATCCAGCATCGCATCAGATCTTACAGGGGAGTCGTTAGTTTCTGCATTCATGGATGTAACACCAATTAATGGTGGCGTTCAGCTTGCAGACGGAAGATATCAGGTAACATTATCTGTACCTGCACTTACAAAAGGAATGACAGATGTAAAAGTACTTCACTTCAGTACTGCACGTAATGTATGGGAAGTTATTACACCATCTAATGTAGATCTTAACAATAAAGAGCTTACATTTGAGGTTCAGGATCTGTCACCAATCGCAATTATTGCGAAAGTTGATGCTTCACAGGCAGTGACAAATACAACAGGAACATCACCAAAAACAGGTGTTGATTCCACAAACACAGTGCCATTCGCTGGCGCAGCAGTCGTTCTTTTAGGAGCGGCAGCAGTTGTAGCATTCAGAAAAAAGAATGCTTAATTGAAAATGTTAGGGCTTAGGGGAGCTGAAGTATGAAAATTATACGTCAGCTTCTCTTAGGCTTGAGAAATGAATGAAATAAACGAGACAATGAATTAGAAAATAACTATCATAGGTAAAACCGATAGATAAGATAAAATGCAACAAATGATAGCGGTAAAAAGGATTTAAAGGTAGTAATTTAAGAATGAGTAAGATGAATGTGGAAAAAACAGATTTGAAAGAACAAGTGGATAAAAAACAATTTCATATGCCAAGAATATTAATTGTATATGATATGTTAGTTTATCTGATTGCAGCAGTTTTATTGCTTGTACTTTATGAAGGAAACGACAAACTTACCACAAGTGGTATCTTTCAACAAGTAGTACTTTCAGCAGGATGCATTTTCGCTGTCAGAATGGCAGGAAAAATCTATGGACAGGTGTGGAGATATGGCGGGATCCAGTGCTATATCCGATTGCTTTCTACAGACGCAATTGCATTCATCATCTATCTGTTAATGGAATTATGTCTGCCGGTAGAAAAGATTACATTTGCAAGAATGCTTTCTGTGTCATGTCTGAACTTACTGGGAGCGTTAGCAATCCGCATGTTATATCGCTATGCATATAAATGTGGCAATCAGGAGAGCAAATGGGGAAAATTCCTGAATTCTGTTCTATACTTTTTTTCGGGAATCGAGCCTGGCAATGAGAAAGAAAACCGTAAGATCAAAGTTGCAATCATAGGTGCCGGACGCGTCGGAGTCGGACTGGCAGAAGACCTTATCAGCAATGAGCAGTCGTCTTATGTACCAAGATGCTTTATTGATGTCAGTAAGGAAAAGATTGGTCGAGAAATCCACGGAATCCCGGTATGGACAGAAGATGATGTAACCGTAAAAAAACTTGCAGATTATGAAATTCAGGAGATTATCTTTGCAATTCCATCTATGAAAGCGGAAAAGAAGAAAAAACTGTATGAATTTTATAAAAATGCAGGATATAAAGTAAAAGTCTACGATTATCCGACCATGTATGCGGCAGGAGGCAAGAGACATCTAAGAGAGTTCGATGTAGAAGAGTTGCTGTTCCGTAAGCCAATCGTAATGTCACATGGAAAGACAAATGCATACTACAGAGATAAAGTCGTACTCATTACCGGAGGCGGTGGATCGATTGGTTCAGAGCTTTGTCGCCAGCTTGCAAAGATGCATCCAAAACAGATCATTATTCTGGATATTTATGAAAATGGTGCTTATGATGTACAGCAGGAATTAAAGATCGCCTATGGAAATCAATTGAATCTGCAGATTGAAATCTGTTCCATTACTCACAGAAAAGCACTGGAAAAGGTCTTTGAGACATATCATCCGCAGATTGTGATCAATGCGGCCGCACACAAACATGTGCCGCTTATGGAACACAACTGCGTAGAAGCTATCTACAACAACGTATTTGGTACATATAACTTGGTAGAGCTGTGCGAGAAATATGAAGCAGAACGCTTCATGATGGTATCTACAGACAAAGCCGTGAATCCGACCAATGTTATGGGTGCTACAAAGAGAATGTGCGAGATGATCGTACAGAGTGCAAGCACTCATGGAAAAGTAAAATATAGTGCAACAAGATTTGGAAATGTACTTGGAAGCGCAGGATCCGTCATTCCATTGTTCAAGCGTCAGATTGCAAATGGTGGTCCTGTAACCGTGACAGATAAAAGAATTATCCGTTACTTTATGACAATCCCAGAGGCATCACAGCTTGTATTACAGAGCGGTGCGATGGCAAAGAACGGAGAACTCTTTGTTCTGGATATGGGACAGCCTGTAAAGATCCTTGACCTTGCAGAAAATATGATCCGCTTATCCGGCGTAGAGGGAATCGAGATTGTGGAGACAGGACTTCGCCCAGGCGAGAAGCTGTATGAAGAATTACTTGTGAAGACAGAAGAACTGGACAAGACTGAAAACAGCATGATCTTCATCGAAAGAGATACTGCCTTAAGCCAAGAAGAGATTGAAGAGAAGATGCAGATTCTCAGAGAAGCCTGTGACAGTGGAGACAATCTGATTGCAAAACAGGCAATGAGAAAAGTTGTGCCAACATTCAAGAGCCCGGAAGAAGTCAACTGCCATGTTGCAAATGAAAAACAGGAAGAAAAGTCAGAAGAGAAAGTTGAAGTACATAAGAAGCCTGGAATGAAGGCAGCAATATTCTAAAGGCAGCATAAGTTGAAGAACTTTACAGAATCACGTGGTTTACGTAGGATTCAGCTGTTCAGGTTTGTTTATATTTAATGCATTTCTATGCGCATAGCAATAAAATAAATGACAAGGGAGGCATAAATGCCTCCTCTTAATCATTTTCACTTTTCCAGGATATGTCCAAAAGTGTCATAGAACAAATAACAATCATAGCCTGGAAGAGAATTCTTACAGGTTATTTGTATTTTATAATAAAAGAAATAAGGAGAGAGTAAAATTATGTCTAATGATGATATCAGAAAAAATGTACCAGCCAGAGTTATACAATTTAGTCCACCGGATATTTCTGAATTAGAAATAAACGAAGTTGCAGAGGCATTACGTTCGGGATGGATTACAACAGGACCAAGAACTAAAGAATTAGAAAGAAGACTTGCTGAATATTGTCATACTTCTAAAACAGTTTGCTTAAATTCAGCAACAGCGGCAGAAGAATTGAATTTTAGAATTTGTGGCATAGAGCCGGGAGATGAAGTGATAGTACCGGCATATACTTACACTGCTTCCGCTTCAGCACCAATTCACTGTGGAGCAAAGATAATATTTGTAGATAGCCAGAAAGACAATTGCGAAATGGATTATGACAAAGTTGCAGAAGCAATCACAGAAAAGACAAAAGCAGTTGTAGCAGTTGACCTTGGTGGTATTATCTGTGATTATGACAAATTGTATGCTGCAATTGAAAGTAAAAAACATCTTTTCAAAGCAAAAGAAGGCAACAGTCTCGGAGCAAGAATCCAGCAGGCGATTGGTCGAGTAATGGTATTTGCTGACTGTGCACATGCATTGGGGGCGAATAAAGATGGTAAGATGGCAGGAGAATGGGCTGATTTTACAAGTTTTTCATTCCATGCAGTAAAGAACTTTACAACTGCAGAAGGTGGAGCAAGTACATGGAAGGATATGGAAGGAATTGATAACGAAGAAATCTATAAGCAGTTCCAGTTATACAGCTTACATGGACAGAGTAAGGATGCACTTGCTAAAACACAGCTTGGTGCATGGGAATATGATATCATAGGACCATGGTATAAATGTAATATGACAGATATCATGGCGGCTATCGGACTTCGCCAGTTGGATCGTTATCCTGGAATGCTTGAGCGTAGAAAAGAAATTGTTGCAAAATATGATGCAATGTGCGATGAACTTGGAGTAAAGCACTTAATTCACAGCGGAGAAAATTTTAACTCTTCTCATCATCTGTATCTGACACGTATTCCGGGAATCAGTGATGAAACAAGAAGAGAAATCATTATTAAGCTTGCTGAACGTGGCGTAAATACAAATGTTCACTATAAACCACTTCCGATGATGACAGCATATAAAACAATGGGATGGGATATTAAGGACTTCCCGAATGCATATGCATATTATGAGAATTTAATTACATTACCACTGCATACAAAGCTGAGCGATGAGGATGTGGAATATGTGATTGAGAATTATAAAGAAGTGGTTGGGGAATATATTTCATAGAGGGAGATTTATTAATGCTCAAAAAATGGGAAGCTCTGCCGGAGTTTATGAAGAATGATGAAGTTAGGGCTTATTACAATTCACTACAAAAGAAAAAAATAAGCATGTTTTTGAAGAGAGCAATGGATTTCGTCGGTGGAGTGCTTTTATTAATTATATTGGCAATACCTATGGCAATCATTGCAGTTATGATCAAACTTGACTCTGAGGGACCAGTCTTTTATAGACAAGAAAGAGTTACAACCTATGGCAAGCATTTTAAAATTCATAAATTCAGAACAATGGTTAGTAATGCTGATAAGATTGGAACAGCTGTAACTGTTGGAAACGATAGCCGTATAACAAAAGTAGGTGCAAAACTTAGAGGTTGCCGATTGGATGAATTGCCACAGGTTTTTGATCTCATCTCTGGAGATATGAGTTTTGTAGGCACACGACCAGAAGCCGTGAAATATGTCGAAAAATATAAGCCGGAATATATGGCGACATTGTTACTTCCGGCAGGCATCACAAGTGAAGCAAGCATTCGTTATAAGGATGAAGCTGAACTGTTAAATGGTGCAGAAGATGTAGACAAGGTGTATATAGAAGAAGTTCTTCCGGGAAAAATGAAATACAATCTTGAGAGTATTAAAAGATTTTCGTTTGTGGGAGAGATTGTTACAATGTTCAGAACTGTGTTTGCAGTACTTGGAAAGGATTATGAATAAAAAGAGGGTGAAAAATGGTTACTATAAGAGAAGTTAAATCAGACGAAAAGAAAATAATAGATGAAATAGTGACAATACATTTAAATACTTTCACTGGTTTTTTCCTTACTTTTATGGGGCGTGGTTTTTTAAGACAGATGTATCAGTCATATTGTGATCATGAAGAATCGGGATCTCCTTCAAGACCCCAAGCATAAGATTTAAAAAA
>OLRP01003201.1_pt1 | contig 10177 bp, 5 predicted proteins | sample 1672401 | NCBI WGS metagenome assembly OLRP01 (sample SAMEA3136682, study PRJEB25190) | human gut metagenome | reverse complement strand
ATTTGACTGCACCTTCAAGATAACGGTAAACAACAGGAACAGGGACATGGAGGCATTAAGAAATGAGGTAATGCTTGGATTAAGAAATGATGGATTCGATGAGATGAGAGAAAGCTACAACCGAATCATTGAGGAAAAAATCCTTGAGGGAAGACATGGCATTGAACAGGAAAGATACATCACTGTGACTGTAAAGCGAAAGAACTTTGAGGAGGCGAAGGCACAGTTTGCAACAATAGAAAACACAATGCTTAAGAGCTTTGCGGAGCTTGGCTCAAGACTTACACCCCTTAATGGCAATGAAAGACTAAGAATTCTTCACGATTATTACAGACTTGGCAGGGAGGATGAGTTTAACTTTGACATTAAGAAGGGAAGAATTACCGGAACAGACTTTAGAAATGAAATATGCAACAGCAGCATTAAATACCATCCAGACCATTTTGAGGATGAGGGAAAGGTTGGAAGAGTGCTATTCATTAAGAAATACCCAACATACCTTTCAGACAGGTTTTTTACGGAGCTTACGTTTCTTCCGGTGCATTCAATTACAAGCGTTGACGTGGTGCCCGTTCCAAAGGACCTTACAATGAAGATGCTTCAAAAGAAATACCTTGGAATTGAGTCAGACATAATAAAACAGCAGAGGACCAGAAACAGAAACAACGACTTTTCATCAGACATTTCATATGCAACAAGACAGAAGAAAAGGGACATTGAGGAGATAATGAATAATGTAAGGGAAAATGACGAAAGCCTGTTTTATGTTTCGGTGACAATGATTGTGATGGCAGAAACCAAGGATGAGCTTGACAGCATCTGTGAGACAATAGACTCAATTGCAAAGGGAGCAGGATGTGCAGTAGACACATGCATGTACAAACAGAGGGAAGCCATAAACACAACACTTCCAATAGGGGTTAGACAGATTGAGACAATGAGAACAATGCTGACACAAAGTCTTGCTGTTCTAATGCCATTCAATGTGGAGGAACTTTGCGACAGTGACGGAATTTATTACGGAGTAAATCAGATATCAAGAAACATAATTGTTGGAAACAGAAAGAAGCTTTTAAACGGCAACGGATTCATATTTGGCGTGTCCGGTGCGGGAAAGTCGTTTCAGGCAAAGATGGAAATGGGTTCTGTCTTGCTGTCGACAGATGACAATGTAATTGCAGTGGATCCAATGTGTGAATACGAGAATGTTACAGAAAAGTACAACGGCACATACATAAACATTTCAACAAACACAAGAAACTATATTAACCCAATGGACATGGATGTGTGGAACCTTGATGTCATGGACAGCAAGGGCTGGGTAAGGGACAAGTGCCAGTTCATGCTAAGCATCTGCGAGCAGATAATGAAGGAGATAACACCACAGCAAAGGTCAATCATTTCAAGATGCGTGAAAGATTTGTACATGGACATAGCAAGAAGCAGGGAGAAGTACGTGCCAACAATGGAGGACCTTTACAACAGACTGCTGGAGCAGGAGGACAAGGAGGCAAGGGACGTTGCACTTGGACTAGAAATATTTGTAACAGGTGCTCTTAATATCTTTAACCATCAGACAAACATAAACGTAAACAACAGATTCATTGTTTATGGAATAAGGGACCTTGGAGAATCCCTTGCCCCACTTGCAATGCTTGTGATGATGGAGACAATACAGCAGAAAATCATACAAAACGGAGAACACGGGAAGGCAACATGGTTCTACATAGATGAAGTGCATGTGCTCCTTAATTCACCATTCAGTGCGGAATACCTTAGACAGATGTGGAAGAAGGTAAGAAAGCAGGGAGGACTCTGTACAGGAATAACACAGAACATTGTGGACCTTTTAATGAGTGAGACAAGCACAACAATGCTTTCAAACTCAGCATTCATACTTCTACTAAATCAGTCAAGCAAGGACATAGAAAAGATAGTGGAGGCACTTGAAATATCAGAGGAGCAGCTTAACTATGTGATAGACTCGCCGTCAGGATGCGGGCTGATAAAATGCGGAAGCAGGATGGTGCCGTTTGACAACGTAATTGACAAGGACAGCGAGTTGTACAGACTGTATAATACCAATTTGTATGAGAAGATGGAAAGAGAAGGAGTGTAGGAATACAATTGATGGGCGGAGGGTGGTGTGGTAGAATATAAGAGTAAAATAATTAGAAGATAGTTGTTTATAATAAGTTTATGTTGTGCAGGAGTATTTATGAAATATTTATTGTTATATTTGCCGACAATTGTTACAGGTTTTGTTATTTATTGCACTTTATTGGGAAGTTTATTCAATAAGGACTGGATTAGTAATAAAATTGACAATATCGAAAAGAAATCATTGAAGTATAGAGATATTAATACAATTTACCCCCAAAAATCTCATTTTGCATTTTATAGTGTGTGTTTGCTTTCAATAATTATCGTTTTCGCTTGGGGTATTATGAGGATAACAGGTGGAAAGTCTTTCAATGAGTTCTCTCAAATCAGTAATTCAATATACACGTTCTCCATTGCAATAGTAACATTGTCACTAGCGTTGACTAACTTTGATAAGGATCATTTCTTGGTATTTACTATAATTGACGTATTAAAAATGTATAACATTAAGGGATGGATAAAAATGAACCTGATAACATCCTTGCTTATTTTCATTTGTCAAATACTTGTAAATCAAGACAAAATAGAATGGTTACAAATATGGACCATAGTATTCTTTTGGACATTGGTGATATATAATATTTTATCAGTGATTTTTATATTGGCAATTGTATTAAATATTGAATTATCGGATAAAAAAATGGATATACTGTCTGAATTATATAGAGTTTTTTGGCTATATGACATAAATGGAAGATATGTAAAAGCTGTTGAAAAATGGGAAAATAAGCCCGTAGAAATTAATGTTAGGTATCTGTTAAATGAATATTTATACGCTAGCGAAAAGATAAAAGGAAAAATTATATATTTCCAGTTTGTTAGCACTGTTGGAACTGAAATCTATAAATTTTATAAGAAATATTCTAGAAAATATATGAAAAATATTTTAATTATAAGCTATTTATCTTCAATTATTATTTCAGCAAGAACTAAAGATGTTTTATCATTTTTTTTGAATACTGCTTCGTGCTTGGTAATGTTTATTTTGTTATATTTGATTAATGCTAAAATTAAAACATTTAAGCAAACATTGGCAAGACTGTGTATTGATGAAAAAGGATATTCTATTTGTATTGAAAAGGAAAATAATAAAAATATTGAAAGGTTTATACCTGAAGTTGGTCTAAGGATAAGAAATAATAAATATAAGAGATATATTAATTCATTAAATTCATTATTAGCTTTTTTGTATATAGAGATAGAAATAGGTGTTAATCCTAATACACTTTGTAATACTATGAGCATTATTGTAAAAGAAATAGAAGAATATTATGAAAAAAATATTGTTATAGCTTTGCCAATATGGATATTTGGATTTCAAATTTATTGTAAGTCAATAGGAAGGAAAGAGGAAGAATTTGAACATATTTTAATAAATATTAAGGAACTATATAAAAAATACAAAGCTAAAGATGGTGAAGTTGATTTTTCTAAAATGTTAAATAGTCAGATTTATAATATGAATAGATATCAAAACAATGAAAAATACAATTTTATCAGATTAAAAGAATATTTAGATTTTTTAGATAAAATTTAAAATAAAAGCATTTACACAAATCATATAGAAATAAAATTAAATACATAAGTTATATAACAAAACTATAAACGCCAAGTTAGCAAGGAGCTAGTCTGGCGTTATTTTTTACCAAAAATCAAGGAGGGCAACATGAAAATAAACAAGGAAAAAGAAGTTAAATCAGAAATACACAAGAAAAGGAATGGAAAGATTCATAAGAAGAATGAAACAAAAATTGATAATAAATCAATGGCGACCAGAACCAAAAGAAGTGTAACGTCAGCAGGAAGAATGGCTGAATCAGCTATTACTGAAAACGTTGAGGGCGGTGAAAACATTGATGGAGCATTTGAGGCAACAGGCATTGCAATAAAACCTGTAAAGTATGCAATTAGTGAAGGCAATCGAATTAGGAAAAAGGTAAGCACGTCAAAACTACAAAAGGAAGTGGCAGGCAAGAGAATCAGAAAGAAAGCATCAACCAAAGGTAAAGAACTTGTTAAAAAGTCAGCAAAGAATGCTTCAAAAAATGTGGCAAAGAAAACATCCAAAAAGGTAGCCAAGGATACAACAAAGGAAGTTACTAAGGAAGGTACAAAGCTTGCGGTAAAGACCGGCACAACTGTGGCTGGTTCAGCGGCAGGTCCTGAAGGCACATTGATTGGAATGGCTGCAGGCGAAGCAGTGGGAATGAAGATTGAAAACACATTTTACAGGGCAGAGCAAAAAAGCAGGATGATGAAATATTTCATGGACAAGTTAAAGCCCGGTGATGAGCAAAACGACAGCATATTCAAACTTGCAGGAAGCCTGATAAAAAACAAGATGGCATACATGATTAAGCAGGTGGCATCCTTGCTTGCACCGTTGGTTGTTCCAATACTCATAGTGGTAATGGTTGCAACAGGAAGTGTGTTTGCAATCATAGCAGTGCTTTATAATTCACCGTTTGCAATTTTCCTACCACCCCTTGAAAGTGGAGACACAATACAGACGGTTACAACCCAGTACGTATCTGAATTTAAACAGGAAATACAGACATTGGTGGATGAACATAAGGATGCGGATGAGGGCAGAAAAGTATATGTGGATTATGAAGGAATGAACAGTGAGCCTTCAAACTACTATGACATCATGTGCGTGTACATGGTGAAATACGGTTACGAAAACACGGCAACAAAAATGAATGACACAAACAAGCAGAATCTGAAAAGTGTTTTTGATGACATGTGCAAGTATACCACGGAAAATGTTACAGAGAAAAAGGGTAAAAAGAAAACAAAGTATCTGGAAGTGAGAATTACATTAAAGACTTATTCTGAAATGTCAGCAGAGTATCATTTTGATGAGAAAAGACAGGAAACACTTAATCAGCTGATGAGTGTCTGTATTACAAGCAATCCGTCAGGTGGTCAGACAGGTGGAAGTCAGCTAAGTGACTTGCAGGGAAGTCTTACCCCACAGGAAATAACAAGTATAACAGACAAAATAACAAACCCAATACAAAAGACCGTGGCATCATTTGTATTGTCTAAGGTGGGATATCCGTACAGCCAGAATTTAAGAAATAGTGGAAGGGCATTTGATTGTAGTTCGCTGGCATACTACGCATGGAAATCAGCAGGCATTGATATAGCATTTGGTGGCTCAACAACTGCAGCTGCAGAAGCACAGGGATTGAAGGATAAAAGCGTAAAGGAAAAAGACATACAGCCTGGAGATTTGATATTTTACAGCTATACAACCAATGGAAGGTACAAAAACATCAGCCACGTGGGTATTTATGTAGGTAATGGAAAAATGGTTGAGGCTGTGGATGAGGCACACGGAGTATGCTTGGGTAATTATCATAATAGAGGATTGGTGATGATATGCAGGCCGGGAAAATAAGAAAACAGTATATATAAACGTGGCAAAATATGATAAAATAAACGAAATTGTAACTATGAAAATCAAAACGAAATTTTGAGGAAATGGGGTGAACAAATGAATAATGCAGATTATGGACTTACATTGCAGAAAAGAATTTGTCAGGCATATGCATTAAAAATTAATGAATGGGCAAAAAAGCAGTTTGATGATGCATATAACAAGGAATATGAGAAAAATGTGGATGAAATAATTCCAAAGATATTTAATGGAATTAATTCAAGACCAGTTAGATTACTAACATATACACAGGAATTAATAAAAGGAAAGGCAACCACATCACCACATAATTTTTTGTTGGAGAATAATAAAACATTATCAATAAGAACGACAAAGACCAGTGACAAGATTGCACCAAGAACTGTGGGACAAGCAGGATTTCCAATATTAAATGAATTCTTTGCGGAAATATATGGCAAGGAAATAGAAAATCAGCAAGATATTAAAAAGTTGGTTTTTAATCACATACATGAAATTCTACCAATATTCATTGATCATTTATTTCAATCGGATTATACAGTAATAATCAACAAGATGAATAAGGACGACATACAAATAATCAAGGCAGAAGAATTGGGAGAATATCAATTTACCAGAGATGAATTTACTTTTACTCAGGGACTGAACACATGGAACGAAAGTACAACGTTAAAATATCATGGAATCTCAATAGCCGAAATACAAACACATAAAGAAAGATCATTTAAGTTCAGATTTATTATTTCAAAGATTCCAGAGTGGTTTAAGCAAGTTAAAATGAACAATGAGACATTGGGAATGTCAGCAGAGGCAGCCATATGTGATATGTTTGATCTTGAAAAACCAGAAAGTTTTGCAACAAGAGCTTCAAAAAGGTTAGAGGAACAATTATTTCCAACAATCGAAGAGGCATTTATAAAGATGCCAAAACCAATAATGCATAGTGGTTCAACGCCTGGTGAACGTGGTGAGCAAAGCAAATGCTCATACGACTTTGTATTGGAAGGAAATTTGACATTATCTTTAAAAACAAATAAAGGGAAGATGGTATGTCCGCCAGAGGTAGGACAACCAGGTTCAAAAACATGCTTGCTATATTTTAGTAAGTTCTTTGATAAGGACATTGAAGAAGTTACCCGAGAAGCATTCAAGAAAATGGTATTTGACAACATTGAAAAAATTATGCCAATATATGTTAATCATTTATTTGATTCAAATTGGTTGCTTTGGATATACGAAACAAAAAATGGTTTTGAGCATAAGGCGATAAGTGGTGACAGCATAGAAGAGTTTAACTGGAAAAAGGAAAATTTTTCATTCACAAAGAAAACGATTGAGGAATGGAATGAAAGCAACACAGTTAAATATAATGGAATTAGCATAGGAGAATTCCAGGTTCACACAAATAGAAACTGTTTTAAATTCAGATTTAATTTAAAGAATCTGTTAGGCATTTTAAATAATGGGGAGGAGAAGAATGAGTAATGGAGCTTATGGATTCACCATACAGAAATTAATATGTGATAAGTATGGACTAGAAGCTTGTGAAAACGCAGACAAACAATTTAAGGCACAATACGAAAAAAAGTATAAAAATAATGCTGAAAATAAAATAAGAAGAATATTTGAGAAAATAAATGATAGACCAGTAAAATGCGTTACATATATGAAAGATGAAAACAACAAGCCATATGGATATAATTTCATTTTAGAATCAGGAAAAACACTTTCTATTAAGAGTAATACTTCTCAAAATTCTATGGTTACAGTTAATAAAATTGGACAAGCAGGATATGAAGTATTAAATGAATATTTTGCTGAAATCTATGGTAAAGAAATAAAAAGCCAAAGAGACATAAAAAGGTTATTTTTGAAACATATTGGTGAGTTGATTCAAATTTATTTAAATGAAGCATTTTCAGCCGATTATGTTGTGTATGTGAAAAAAAGTAATAAATCAGTAACCTTAATAAATGCTCAAGAGATTGATTTTATAAATTTCGAAAATGAAAAATTTGAATTTACAAAAAATCAATTAAATGAGTCAGGAAATGGAAAAAAATGGAATGTGAGCACCACGGTAAAATACGATGGCGAGAAGATTGCGGAAATAGAAGTGGGAGCGGGAAATAAAAGAAGATTGCTTATATTTAGATTCTGTGTAGACAAAATTCCTGATTTTATTAAAAAAGTTAAGGAGAATAATGAAACATTAGGAATATCTGCTGAAGCTGCAGTGTGCAAATTATTTAACATTGAGCAACCGAAAAGTTTTCAAAATAGAGTTGTTGTTGCGTATGTGGACAAATTGATGCCAGTTTTAGAAAGAGCATTTAAAAAGATACCACCAGCAATCAAACATAGTGGCTCATTACCTGGTGAACGGGGAGAACGAAGTAAATGCTCATACGATTTTGTGCTAGAAGGTAACTTGACACTATCATTAAAAACAAACAAGGGAAATAAAGTTTGCCCACCAGAAGTTGGACAACCAGGAAGTAAAACTTGTTTGAGATACTTTGGAGAATTTTTTGATAAAGAAATAAAAGAAGTTACACGAGTTGAGTTTAAAAAGATGGTTTTTGAAAATATTGACAAAATAATGCCAATATATGTGAATCATTTATTTGATTCGGATTGGCTTCTATGGATTTATAAAACAAGAAATGATTTTGATTATAAATCAATTAAAGGTAATGATATTGATGATTTTAAGTGGGAAAAAGAAAAATTTTCATTTACAAAAAAAACAGTAGATGAATGGATTGGGAGCAATTCAGTAAAATATGATGGATTAACAATTGGGGAGTTTCAGTTACATCAAAATCGTAACTGTTTTAAGTTTAGATTTAATATGAAAAATATTTTGAAATTATTAAAAAATAAATAAAATGGTTGACAAATGTCCAGTTTCCATGTAATGTATTAACTACAGACATGGAGACTGGACATTTTATCGTATAAGGAGAACAAAAATGGTGGAAGAATTTTACACAATAGAGCAGGTTGCAGAATTATCAAACAAGAGTCAAAAGACAGTTAGGAGACACATTGCAGCAAATAAATTGATTGCATCCAAATCACAGAATAAATATCGAATATTAAAGAGTGAATATGAAAGATGGATTAATTCTGATGATTCAAAGGAAGAATTAAACAGGGAAACATTTGCAAAAATAGATTATCAAAACAATACTTATGATGACATAGTAAATTGGATTGACATTACGGATGACTGGAAAAAAGATGGATGGAGTAATGTTAATTATAGAAATGGGTATACATTTGTTGACCTGTTTTCAGGAGCAGGTGGTTTAAGTTGTGGATTGACAATGGCAGGGTTCACACCTGTGGCATCTGTAGAAATAATGGATGCGGCAGTGGAAACGTATAAATACAACTTCATTGAAAAAAAAGGTTTTAATGAAACCGTGGAAACTAGAGACATAAGGGAAGATGAAGTTAAGCAAAGGCTTTATGATGAAATAGGAGAAAGACATGTAAACTTGGTGGTTGGAGGATTCCCATGCCAAGGATTTTCAATGTCGGGAAACAGAGTAATAACTGATGAAAGAAATAGCTTGTATTTGGAAATGAAGAAGATTGTTGAACACCTTAAGCCAGAATATGTGGTAATGGAAAATGTTGAAGGATTGCGTTCAATGATGAATGGAGCAATAGAAAAGAAAATCATAGAAGATTACAAGAAAATTGGATATGACATTAATGTAACCATTTTAAATAGTGCAGATTATGGAGTGGCACAAACAAGAAGAAGGGTCATTTTCATTGGAAACAGAGTGGGAGGAAAGAATTATCATCCACAGCCATTTTTAGATAAGGAACATTATAAAACATTAGGAGAAGAAATAGAAAGATTTATGAATCTTCCTAATGACAAGTCAATTAATCACATAATTACAAAGCATTCAAAGGAAATGGAAGAACGAATAAAGGCTGTTCCGGAAGGAAAGAGTTTGTACGGAAATTATTCAGATGCATGGAAGAAAAGTCCTTGGGACAAGCCAAGTTGTACGGTTAAGGAAAATCATGGTGGTGTAAACTTGCATCCAAAACTTCCAAGGGTGTTGACTCCAAGAGAACTTGCTGCTTTGCAGTCTTTCCCAGATGACTTCATATTTAAGGGAAGCAAAAAATGGCAGCTTGTTCAAATAGGAAATGCAGTTCCTCCATTGTTGGGAAAAGCAATAGGCATTGCCGTAAAGAAAGCATTGGACATTGTCATAGAATAAGAAAAATGCAAGGTTATCTTTGGAAGGTGAAAACTTGAAATGAGAGAAAAGTTAAACATATCGAAAAATAGTTGGAACATGAAATACATTCATTCAAAAAATACAAAGATAGAAGTAATATTGAGAAAAGCGTTATGGAATGCTGGATTTAGATATAGGAAAAACTATGATAAGTTGCCAGGAAAACCAGACATTGCATTAACAAAATACAAGATTGCAATATTTTGTGACGGTGAGTTCTTTCATGGTAAGGATTGGGAAGTGTTGAAACCTAAGCTTGAAAAGGGGAACAATCCGGATTTTTGGATAAAGAAGATAACAAGGAACCAACAAAGAG
>OLRP01003197.1_pt1 | contig 10185 bp, 11 predicted proteins | sample 1672401 | NCBI WGS metagenome assembly OLRP01 (sample SAMEA3136682, study PRJEB25190) | human gut metagenome | reverse complement strand
AAATTGGTGAAAATTAAACGATCCATTTTGGTGAATTTTATATTGACATTATCAATATAGAATATTCTTTCTTTTTATGTCTTCAATATATTCGCTATTAGCAGTATAATGAAACAAAATTTATACCTTGGAGGACAAAACATGCTGTCAATCAATCAGCTTATTAAATATTTAAGAAATCACCATCATATAACTGTCAAGAGTAACCAAGCTCAGTCCTTACGAAATATTGGCTACTATCATGGATACAAGGGATACCGTTTCATTCGTACTCCAAACCAGCGTATTCCTTTTTCGTCTCTTGATGAAGTCATTGCTTTAAATAAATTTGATATGCAGTTAAAAACCACAATTTATCCAAAAGTAATGTTTATCGAAAACGCACTTAAAAGCTATGTGATAGAAGCTGTTCTTCATGACTGTCGTTCCGAAAACCTAGATACCATATTTAACAAATCTATTACTGACTATAAATCATATACGCCTGGAAGCCAGCAATACCACAAACAGTATGCAAAACGGATGACTCTTAAGGGAAAAATCAACAATGCCCTTTTACGTGATTATTCAAACAAAAAACAAACTGTCAATCACTTCTTTAATGCAGACCAACCAATTCCCATCTGGGCCATTTTCGAATCTTTGACCCTTGGAGAGTTCGGAACTTTTTTCGCCTGCTCAAATTCAAATGTCAAGTTGATAACTTCAAGTATACTTCATTTACCAAGTAATCTTGACGCAGACGGAAAAATCACTGAATACATCATTTATACTATTAAAGATCTTCGTAATGCCGTTGCTCATAACAACACCATTTTTGATACTCGTTTTCAAACAAGCACTATAAATAATCGACTTGTTTTTCTTCTCGAAAAAGAGGTTGGAATCACCGGTTTAGATTTCAAGTATATTTATGCTTACATTGTTTTAATTACTTATGTCCTACGCAAAATGGGAGAGACTAAAACATCCTGCAAACACTTTATAACGGAATTCATCGACTGCACCGATTCGTTAAGAAAACAAATTTCCCCAAACATTTGCAATCAAATTCTAGGGACTCAGCAGCGAGCACACCTGCGGCAGTTACAAAATTTTATTAGTCAATCTTAAAACCTCTTGCATAATGTTATTCGGTGTAGTATATTATTGCTATGAATTGCGGTGGTCGTCTTCGGACAACACCTAGAAGGAACCTGATGCGTCGGGTTCTTTTTCTTTTTTCAAAAAATGTAGACATCTATTTGAAATTCTCAATTCAAGAGAAGAAAGAAAATCGACAGTATTGGTTTCTTAAATCCCAGTAAAAGAATAGTACGATTTATTTAAGGATTATACATACGCTGACGCGTGTTTAGATCGAGTTATATGTGAAGCATATCGTCTAGAATTTAAAGGTGAATCAATAAGAAATTAAATCAAAAAATTGATGCACCGGTTGACCGCTATAGATACACCGATGGTGCGCTACACACGTACCATTTTCCGTCATACGCAAAATCTGAAATGAATCTTGTGACTACATCAATATTTCGTTTATTAATATAATGAAAACAGAAATTCTCAAACATCAGTTCAAGAATTCGTTTTAAATCTCGCACAAAAAAAACACCTCCAATTCGCAAAATCTATAGAACTTAATATTTTACAAATACATCTTACAACTGAAGGTGTATAAACGGCTCTGATTAATGGATTGTGTGGTTCTAAATGATGGAATGAGTGGCTCTCAGTGCTGGACGGTGTGGCTCTGAATGCGTGGAATACTCAATTTGACACAAAGCTAAATTTATGTAAACTTTAATTAAAAAATTCAATTGTTTACATCTAACGTCATTTTTTCACGCCAATAAAGAACTGTTAAAAAAAACGCCTAGAGTTTGTCTCTGGGCGTTTGATTTGTTCTATCCTAATTTCTTAAGGATGTTATCTAATTGTGTTTTCGTCATTTCTAGCTTTTCTGTGTAAGATGCTAGTTTTTCTTTTTCTGCATTGACTTTAGCTTCTGGTGCTTTATTAACAAAGCCAGGATTTTTCAACATGCCTGAACAACGTTTGATTTCGTTTTCTAAGCGTGCGATTTCTTTTTCAAGTTTTCCTTTTTCTTCTTCTAAGTCAATTAATGCATCCATTGCAACTGTTAATACAGCTTTTTCGATTGTACGAGAAAGTACATCTTCTGTATTCAAATCTTCTTTGACTGTGGCGTGTGCCATACGTGCTAGGATGGCAGTTGATTCTGAATTTAATGCTACATAGCCGTTGTCATTGTGTAGTGAGATTGTTAAGTCTTCACTTGGTTTCATTGCGTATTCGACTTTGATTTCACGTACGGTTTGAATCGCACTGATAACTAATGCCATTTCGTCTTTTTCTTTATCGGTGTATTCGAATTCAACTTTTTCTGGCCAAGTTTCTACGTTTAAGCTTTCTTTTTCGTGTGGCAAGTTCAAATAGATTTCTTCTGTCACAAATGGCATGAATGGTGATAATACTTTTAGAATTCCCATCATGACGGTGTATAGTACAGCTTTTGTATTGGCTACTAGGCTTTCGTCTTCTGAGTATAGTGTAGCTTTTGATAGTTCAATATACCAGCTACAGAAGTCGTCCCATACAAAGCTATATAGTTCGTTTCCTACAATAGCTAATTCATATTTGTCCATGTTTGTTGAAACGTGGTCTAATACTTCGTTAAAGCGTGCTAGGATCCATTTGTCTACGCTATTAGCTTTTGTCATGTCTAGTTCTGGTTTTGTGTCACCAATTTGCATTTGAACATAACGAGCTGCGTTCCAAATCTTGTTAATGAAGTTCCAGCTTGCGTCCATCTTTGTTTCATCAAAACGTAAGTCTTGTCCTGGTGTTGAGTTTGTTGTTAAGAAGAAGCGTAGTGCGTCAGCACCTTTTTCTTGAATCACATCCATTGGATCAATACCATTTCCCAAGGATTTAGACATTTTGCGTCCTTGTGTATCACGTACAAGTCCGTGAATCAATACATCTTTGAATGGACGGTTCTTCATGCAGTAGCGTGTTTGGAAGGCCATACGTGCTACCCAGAAGAAGATAATGTCATATCCTGTGACTAATACATCATTTGGGAAGTATCTTTCTAGATCGGCTGTGTTTTCTGGCCAGCCAAGTGTTGAGAATGGCCACAATGCACTTGAGAACCATGTATCTAATACGTCTTCATCTTGTGTCCAGTTTTCAATGTCTTTTGGATCTTCCATTCCTACATAGATTTCACCTGTTTCTTTGTTGGTCCATGCTGGAATTCTGTGTCCCCACCATAACTGACGTGAAATACACCAGTCTTCAATGTTTTCTAGCCATTGTTCAAATGTTTTATTGAAACGTGGTGGTACGAAGTTAATTCTTTGATCTTCGATTTCTTGGTTCTTTAATACTTCTTCAGCCAATGGCTTCATCTTTACGAACCATTGTTTACTTAAGTATGGTTCTACAATTACGCCTGTTCTTTCGGAGTGTCCTACTTGGTGTAAGTGTTCTTCAATATGATCTACAACACCCGCTTCTTTAAAGTCGTTAACCAAGGCTTCACGGCATTCAAAACGATCCATACCAGCGTATTTACCACACATATCATTCATGGTTCCATCTGGATTCATACAAATAGGCATTGGTAAGTTGTATTTTTTAGCTAATGCAAAGTCATTAGGATCATGGGCAGGTGTACATTTCATGACGGCTGTACCGAAACTCATGTCAATATAGTCATCTGCCATGATTGGAAGTTCGTCTCCGTTGGCAGGGTTAATGGCATGCATTCCAACAATGTCTTTATATCTTTCATCATCTGGGTGTACAAAGATAGCTTGGTCGGCAAACATTGTTTCTGGACGTGTTGTCGCAATGACTAATTCTTGTCCTGTTTCAACCACTTTATACTTGAAGTAGTACATGTGACCCATGATTTCTTTGTGTTCCACTTCAATATTAGACAATGCAGTTTTAGCTTCTGGGTCCCAGTTAATAATTCTTTCACCTTGATAGATCAATCCATCATTGTATAAATCTACAAAGACTTTACGAACGGCTTGAGACAATCCTTCATCCAATGTAAAGCGTTCACGACTATAGTCTAAAGATAATCCTAATTTAGCCCATTGGCTACGAATCGTCGAAGCATATTCTTCTTTCCATTCCCATGCTCTTTCTAAGAATTTTTCACGACCAATGTCATAACGAGAAATTCCTTCTGTTTTTAAACGAGCGTCTACCTTTGCCTGTGTGGCGATACCCGCATGGTCCATTCCGGCTACCCAGCATACATCGTAGCCTTTTAATCTTTTATAACGACATAAAATATCTTGTAGTGTTGTATCCCATGCATGTCCCAAGTGTAACTTTCCTGTTACGTTTGGTGGAGGAATCACAATACAATAGGGGCGTTTTGACAAGTCGCCCGCTGTGAAATATCCTTTTTCAATCCAATTTTGGTATTTATCATTTTCTACTGCTAAATGATTATACTTTGCTTCCAACGTCATCCACAATCATCCTTTCCGTACATATAAAAAAGCACATCCCCATAGGACGTGCTTGACGTGGTACCACCTAATTTTATTCTCATTCACATTAACGCTGTGTCACGAAATTTACTACTCTCAGTTCATAAATTCAACTCAAAGACTACCTTCATTTATCCAACACACAAACTTTCACCAAATGCTTGCTCTCTATAGAATTGGTATAAACTACTCCTTCTTGTCATTGCTTTACATTTAGTTTATCAAAGAAAAAGTAAAAACTCAAATCATTTTGAAAAATTAGTTGTTTTATTCTCTACTTTACTATATGATGATTAAAGAAAGCGGTGTAAACATGGATAATCAATTATACAATCAAATCAAAGCTGTTCATGAACAATATATTAAAGAACAGAATCGTTTAGAAGACGAAATCGATAGACTACGACGAGAAATCGTTTGTCTAGATAATGAAGACGAAATTGAGGCGTTAAATAAGCTCGTTAAGATCGATGATACTAAGCGTAAGATGGTTGTAGAATTCATTCATAGTTTAGATAAGATTGTAGAACAGTAATCTACAATCTTTTTTGTTTGTTAGAACTCACCATTTTTATAAGCTCTGGCGATCACATATGAAGGTTCATAATAAGCACCATTCGTATAATCATCAATAACTTGACAAATATCATCATTATAGATTCGTATAAGTCCTTGTATATAATCTTCATTTGGAAGTAATGTATCAATGATTAATCTTGCGTATACTTTCCCCATATCCAATTCAGTTGGAATACGAGAACATAATTCACTATTTACATTTTCAATATGAAAACTACCATACTCTAATTTATATTCATCCATCAAATCATGTACTATCTTATCTGGATTATCACTATGTAGAACATTCGCAACACGAATAAGAGATACAACTGATCATATCCCAGTTGATTCACAACATATTGATTTCGTTGATGAAGAAACCGAGCTGTCTTTTCAATCATATAACATACATAAAACAAATCATTTTCTGTTACTAGTTCATCAAAGTATTTATTTCTCATAAATTGTAGCTCCTTTGATATGAAAGACATTTTAAAGCTTCTTCAGTACAAAAAACAATTTGATGCGTAGGATACTTAAATTTAACAAGTTCCCAAAAAGCAGTTCTAGAAATCAAGCCACGCGCAAAATCATCCACATAATTCCAAATCGTATCATCTGCCATAGGGCCCTCTACAATATCATACGTATGCGTGATTCCTCTTCTTGAAAAAACAACAAAGTCTAGCCACTCATCGCTCATCTGTTCGAAAGCCTTACAGTTTGAATCCGAATTTTCACTATACGAATATACATTCACAATATGATTACTCTTTTTAGTTAATGCCCATCGCATTGCTTGTTTTTCAAAATTCGTACAATAGAATCCATATCCAAAATCTTTATAATATCCATCCGTAATAATTTTTGGTTGATTTACAATTCTATTACTGCCAAAATACACTTCCATTTTCTTATTCAATAAGCTCACAAATGATTCCTCTATCTAATATGAATTTAACCTTACCACTCGCTTCTTCACTGATCTTATCATACAATCTTCCTGCACTATAGCTTTCTCCAAGTACTGTATAAGGACTATTGGCAACATATCCAATCTTTCCTAGACCAGGAAGATTAACACTAATGGCTTCTTTATCATATTCATTATCTTTTTCTTTCTTTAAATAAACAATCATTTCTTTTTCTAGAAATGAATCTCCATAATAATGGTTTAATCCTGTAACTGTAAAATATATGTTTGACATAAGTATGTCCTCCTTCATAATTTCAAGTTACATCATTAATTGACATTATGCGTGTCTAAATAGTAAATAAATCAAATTATTTTTTGAATAGATCATTGGACTATTTGGAAAATAAAGAATCATACGATAAATGTAGTACACAATCATGAGTGTACACCATAGAATTAATATCATTTTTCTTTTCTCGGGTTTTAACAAGCATAGAATACCACAAATGAGTGTTGGTATTAATAGGGCATGGTAATACAAAGATAATTGAATGTTTCCTTTCAAAAGATAATACAGGCTTGTTTTCATGTTGCATCCTGGGCATGGCAAGCCTGTAATGAATTGAAAGGGGCATTTATAGAATAATAAAAGAAGGAATAGTACAAGAACTATTCCTAAATATTTAGTCTTTTGCGAAACCATTAATATGACTCTGAAGGATGCAATAGGATACTAATGATAATTGAAGTATAGATAATACCATTAATACAATACTATCATCACTAGGATGATGTCCATTACTTCTTGTAAGACTCGAAACCATTTTACCAGCCTTCCATAAGTAGTATAGTAAGTAGATTCCACATGTCACAATACTTAATACAACAACAAGTTCTGGTTCAGCACCTTTTTCTTGGTTTTGACTTTCACATAAATCATTCAAGTCATGTGCGATTGTATATAGCCAATAAATACTATAAATGCCACAGGTAACTAGACTTAATACTACACAGAGTCCAATACTCTTTTCTTTTACAACTCCAGTAGTAAATGAAAAACTTGGTTCTACATGCACTGTTTCATTACTTGCAAGCTCGGTATTCTTTAGTCTCTGCCAATCTTGCATACCTGTTTTCCATACAAAACTATTTCCAGTTAAGATACCACTTGAAATAAAGCTTTTCATTTCAGATTCACTAAAAGGTCCTTTAGAATCATTATTCTCTACATAATACCAATCATTTGAAGACGATGTAGAAATAAATTCATTTAATTCCGTATTCTCTAGTCTTTCCCAGTCTTTCATACTTGCCTTCCATACTAGAGTACTGCCATTGATTTCACCAGAAGTAATCTTAGCCTTCATCTCTTCTATACTGAATGATCCTTTCGAGTCATTGTTCGATACGTAGTACCATTCTTTGACTGGTGTAGACTCTTCTGCCTCTTCTTTCTCATTCACTGATTCTACTTCAACATCACTTTGCTCAACATTAGTTGTATTTAATGTCTCTTCTACATTATTTTCAGCTACTTCTTCCGTCTTATCCACGACTGCAACAGGTACAACAATATCTTTGTCGACTTCTACCTTTGTTCCACAGTTTGAACAAAATTTAGAATCATCACTTATTTCGTGCCCACAATTTTTACAAAACATATTCAATCTTCCTCTCGATTAATTCAATTATAAAATGAATACATTCTTAACTCAACCACTTAAGAAAAACTTAAGAAAAGTGATGCCTACAAAAGCATCACTTTAGTTCAATTTATTGATAATCCGATTCTTCGTAAGTATCCTCTTGATAATATTGATCATCTGGATTGTAGTAATCTGTATCATCATAACTTTGATCATAATCATAATTATAATCATAATCAGTCTGTTCGTTTTCTGCTCCCATTGACTGTAACTCTTCAGTATTACCAACCGCATTGTCTTCACTAGCTGTCTGCGAATAACCTGATGGATCTTCTACTGTAGTAGAACTTTTTCCGTCTAATACTGCTTCGATTTTCTTTCTAGCAACCTCGTTCATAATGTCATTTTGTTGAACAACTGAAGCATAAGATTGAGATTGATAACAGAATTGATAATCCGGTTCAGCAACAATCGCATATGATTCAATCTTCCAATCCGGCATATTGTTTAATTCATACTTAACAAAGTTACTGATTTCATCACCAGATAAGTTTGTATCAAATGCCACTGCTAAAGCGTCCATAAACTTACCGTAGTTTGTGATCATCTTAGGTGAAACTATACGTTTGAAAATAGCTTTAAATACTTTTTGTTGGTTACGCACACGCTGGTTATCTCCATCCAAATAGGCATGTCTTTCACGAGCAAAAGCTAAGGCTGTCTCACCATCCACATGATGTTTACCAACGCTTAAACCAGGTTGGCTATTTACATAGAAAATATCTACTTCTTCACCCTTCTTAATATCCAAATCAATACCATCTAAAGCATCTACTAAGTTAACAACACTTGAAAAGTTGATTCGAACATTATAATTGATTTTAATACCCAAAGCCTTTTCGATAGTTTCTTCCGTACTCTTAACACCCATTAAGCCAGAATGTGTTAATTTATCAGAACTACCTTCTGGACAAGCTAATTCAGGATCATCCTCCGGACAAACAAGTTCAACATAATAATCACGAGGAATACTCGTCATTAAAATGGTTCCAGTTTTAGGATTTACAGTAAGTAATAAGTTGGCATCACTCCTTGTATTTGAATCTTGTAAAGTACCATATGAATCATTACCACTTACAAGAATGGTAAATGCATCCTTAGAAATATCATTTACAGGATCACTTGGATTATCATTCTTTTCTACCTTTGTATAATGCACATTTTGATGAACTACTCGAGAATCTGTTTGGAAGTTAAAATAAGCTTCACTTTCATGAAGAATATCACGATACTTTTCATTTAAACAAATCGCATCAACTTCACCAGCATAAAAAGCTTCCATCATATCATCTAATGTAGAATAATCTTTTGTCTTATACTTAATATTGTCAGAATCCAAATCCTTCAACATACGCTTTGTAGCTACTTTATCCATATCTAAAATAGTACCAATTGTCTTACCCTTTAAATCTTTTTCTTTTTTAATTGAAGAACTTTTTAATACAACAATTGACGTCATTGTTGCCTTACTATCCGCAAGACTTGTAACTACATCAAACGTATCATCTGTTTTATAAATGAAATAGTTACCATAAGCTAGACCCACGCACATGCAAAGTGCAACGAACCCTGCTAATATTCTTGGCAAAAACTTTTTAGCTTTAAAGTGAAATATTAATATAATAATCAAACATAAAATAATCATTACCAAAGAAATTAATACTATTAATTTTGCAGGTAATAAATTTAATTTTATGATTTGAAAAATCAATAAAGCCAAACTAATAATCATGAATATAGTCATGAACTTGCTGATTGGTCGTTTATTTTTCTTCTTTTTCTTTTTACCATTACCATTCACATTCTGTGAAAGTTTAACATCCTTTTTAGGCATAATAATCTCCTATAAACTCTTATATAGCTCACAATTTCATATTATATAATAAATCCCTTACAATTGGCAAATCTGCATACAAAATGGCGGTTGTTATAACCACCATAATCACTACATAAATCTTTCACAACGAAACGCAAAACCTTTAAAACCACTCTCTTTAGCCTGATATAAATTTTTTTCATAACTCAATAGATTAGCCTTATACTTATATTCCAATGACTTAGAAGAATAATTGTTTAATACATCAAAGAATAATAAGAATAGACCTGCTAATACCAATACGCATGAAGCAAGTATCAACCAAACAACTGGTAAAATCAAATATATAACATCCAATATAACGACACCAATAAAACAACTAAACACAGCAATCATAAATCCTACATGACATCTATGATACTTCTTACTTAGTTCTTCATAGTGACGAATATTTGTATTAATTCTATTTTGTATATAATCTTGAGTTTCCATAATAAACAACACCCCACTACACTTAAAATTATACTCCTATAAAAAAAAGAGTAAAGATTTCTCCTTACTCTACATCATCAGCTGATTTTCCTTGCATTACTGCATTAATTTTGTTTGACGCTTTAGTAACAGTACTTTCATCTGGAACCATTACAT
>OLRP01003194.1_pt1 | contig 10205 bp, 5 predicted proteins | sample 1672401 | NCBI WGS metagenome assembly OLRP01 (sample SAMEA3136682, study PRJEB25190) | human gut metagenome | reverse complement strand
TCGAGAGAGTGCCAGACGTTCTGGACGTCGCTCCACGTTCGCCATATTGGCGGCTTCGTGAAAAGCACCCGTGGACGTGGTGCCGTCGCCGCAGAAAGCTACTCCCACGGGGCCGGGCAGTTTGCCGTCCAGGCGTTTGGCGAAAAGGCAGCCGATGACGAAAGCCACCGTGCTGCCCAGATGGCTGATGGGAGCCATATAGCCTTCCGCTGGCAGGCCCCGGTGGACGTTGCCGTCCCGCCCTTTCATATATCCCAGGGCGGAACCCAGGTAGGCGCGTGCCGCTTCAATAATCGGTTCCCCCCAGGTGACGCGTGCCGCCTGCTCCCGGATGAACGGGGCGATTACGTCATAGCCGGCAGTCAGAAAGACGCCTCCGCATGCGGCAATCGCTTCATGTCCGCGGCCCAGGTAAACGCCCCCCGTAATTTTGCCCGCTTTGTAAAGGCTGGAAATTTTGGTGTCAAAGGCCCGTGCCAGCAACATGGCCTTGAAAGCCCTGACGGCATTTTCCTTTAAGTCCGGTTGTGTAGTGTCGCAATGTGCCACCCCATTATTTTATATGCTGCATAAGGAAATGCAATGCCATTTCATGAAACTGCCTGAGACTTTGTGTCCGCAGGCGCGGGGCCGTTCCGCAGGGAGGAGGAGGTTCGCGGGGGGGGCGGGTCCCGGCTGGCGGGAGCGCTTTTCCATCTTCCGTTCCCGCCGGCGGATGCGCGGAAATTTCCGGATTCATTTCCCACCCGGCGGCAGGCTGCATCTCAGTTCGAATTTGGGATTTGCCACATCGTAATCTCCGGGAAACAATTCCGTCTCCATAACGATTTTATCATATTCCTGCGCAAAAAGGTCCGGAAAAACGCCGGGCGCCTCCGCAATGCCGCTTTCCTGCCTGATGGCGCAGAGAAAGGAGGCGGCGGGCAGGCGCATGATTTCCTTCATCCGCCGGGCGTCTCTGCCGGCCGCTTCCACCTCCACATACAGGAACTGCTCCGTCCCTGCTTTCCGGTGGAAGGAAAGCAGGCCGGCCTCCGCGCTCAGCCGCAGCTGGCAGCGGTCAATATCGTCAAAGATGCGGGTCATGAGGATGTTAAATTCCGAAGTATGCTGTTTTCCCGCATAGGGCGCCACCCAGCAGTATTTTTCCGGCAATGCGTGGATGGCCTGTTCCCCATGAAGCAGAAGATCTTCTTCCCGGTCCATCTGTTTCCGGAATTTTTCCAGCAGGCGCAGCTTTTCCTGAATATCCCTGATTTTCCGGTGCGCCAGTATGGTGCCGTGGGAGAAAAGTTTCTTATAATGGATCCTTCGCTGGTCCCTGGTCAGGAAGCCGGTAAATTCCTTCAGGGGAATATCCAGGAAAATGCAGGCGCAGATGGCATGCACCACGGGAATCTGGGAAAGAGTGTAGTAACGGTATCCGGTATCCGGGTCCGTATAGGCCGGGAGCAAAATGCCCAGTTGTTCATAATACCGGAGGGATTTGACATGTACGCCGGTCTGTTTGGACAGATTGCCGATGGTTAGTAAATTCTGTTTGTCCATCCTGTATTGCGGTTGGTGGGAGGGAATTGATTGTTTCCGCCGGAAGAGCCCCGGCGGAAACGGGAGCTGCGCGCAGAAGAAACCTTTCTGAAGACGAAGTTATTTCCGTCATTTATAAGGTTTTATTGTCAATAATTTACAATAAATGACAAAGACCTTCCCCACTTAATTTTTTCCATTGCCTCTTGACTCTCCCATTATGGGATACTTTACATCATATGGCAATTGAAAAATCCCCGGTCTTGCCGGAAGTGCGGTTCCGGGGTTTCTTGAGGTTCCAAACAGCGTGATTCCTGATGAAAATAATTAATCTTTTATTCTGCATGCCCCTGCTGGTGGTTTGCTTCTCCTGCCAGCGGGAGGATGAAAGCCAGGCAGCCGGATTGCCCGGCGAAACCGTGCCGGAAGTGTCTGTCATGACGGTACGCAGTACTCAGGTTCCCGTAACCGCCAATCTTCCCGGCCGTATGGAAGCGTATCTCCAGGCGGAAGTGCGCGCCCGCGTGACGGGGATTATTCAGGAACGCTGCTATCAGGAAGGGCAGACGGTCCGGCCGGGCGATCTTCTTTTTAAAATAGACCCGGCTCCGCTTCAGGCTGTCTTGGATGAATGCAAGGCTGCAGTGGCTCGTGCCAGGGCCGTTCTGTCGGATGCGGAGGACAAGGCCGCCCGGTATTCCTCCCTGGTCGCCAAGGGCGCCGTCAGCATACGTGAGCATAAGCAGGCCAGGGCGGAGGAAGAGCGGGCCAGGGCGGAATATGCCGCCGCGGCCGCCTCTCTGGAGCAGGCGCGCCTGAATCTGGAATATACCCGGGTGGAAGCGCCCATCTCCGGCCGCGTGCGCCGTGCCCTGGTGACGGAAGGGGCGTTTGCCAACCAGAATGAATTCACCCACCTGACCACCATTGAACAGATTGACCCCATTTACGTCCGCTTCAGCCAGCCGGCCTCCCAGTACAGCAGCCTGCGCCGCGCCGTCGTATCCGGATTGTGGAAGGGAGTGCCGCTGGGCGAAATCAAAGTGCGCCTGCTGCTCTCCAATGGGGAGGAATACCCCCATTCCGGCAGGATCATTTTTTCCGACATGGCGGTGGACCCGAATACGGATACTATTGAAATGCGGGCCCTGTTCCCCAACCCGGACCAAGAACTGCTGCCCGGCGCCTATGTGCGCGTGGTGTTTGACAGGGCGGTGCGGGACAACGTATTCGCCATTCCCCGGGATGCCGTCATCCGCACCGCGCAGGGAGCTTCCGTCTTTGTCGTGGGCCCGGAAGGCGTGCTGGAAGCGCGCCCCGTCAGGGCGGATACGCTGAACGGCCGGGAATGGCTGGTTTCAGAAGGCCTCCGGGATGGGGACAGGGTTGCCGTCAGCCACACGATGTCCCTCCGCCCCGGCATGAAAGTCCGCAGTGCCGCCGCCCGGCCGCAACCCCATGCCCAGCAATAAACCGCCATGCCTGATTTCTTCATACGCCGCCCCATTTTTGCCTGGGTAGTCGCACTCCTGATTTCCCTGATGGGCCTTCTGGCCATTCCCAGCCTGCCCATTGCCCAGTATCCGGACATCGCTCCCCCGGTCATCACCCTGCGCACCACATATCCGGGGGCTTCCGCCCAGGATACGGAGGAAGCCGTTACCGCCGTCATTGAAAAGGAAATCAACGGAGCGCCCGGCCTGATGTACATGTCCGCCACCAGCAGCTCCGACGGAGCCGTGGAAATAGCCGCTACGTTCACGCAGGGCACGGATCCGGATATTGCCGCCGTAGAAGTGCAGAACAGGCTGAAAATCGTGGAATCCCGCCTGCCGGAATCCGTCCGGAGAGAAGGCGTGTTCGTGGAAAAATCATCCAACAATATTCAGGCGATGATTTCTCTCTCTTCTACAGGCAGCCTGAATGATACGGAGCTGGGGGAATGGGCTTCCGCCCGCATCATCCCGGAACTGAAGCGTGTGAAAGGCGTCGGGCGCGTGGAGCTTTTCGGTGCGGAGACATCCATGCGCATCTGGCCGGACCCGGAAAAACTGGAGGCGCTGGGCCTGACCCCCACGGATATTGTCAATGCCGTGGCTGCCCAGAGCGAGCGCATCATCATCGGGGACATCGGGGGGGCGGCCGTTCCCGAATCCGCCCCCATCAACGCCGGCGTGGTGGCGGAGGACGCTTTCCGTACGCCGGAGGAATTCGCCTCCATTGCGTTGAGGACGCTTTCAGACGGTTCCTCCGTCAAACTGGGGGACGTGGCGAGGGTGGAGCTGGGCGCCAACAGCTACGCATTCTTTTCCCGCTGCAACGGCCAGACGGCCACCGGAATGGCCATCAAGATGGCTCCCGGCTCCAATGCCGTGGAAACCATGGGCCTGCTCAAGGCCAAGATGGATGAACTGTCCAGGGATTTCCCGCCCGGAGTCTCCTACCAGATTCCCTATGAAACCACCCACTTCGTGGAAATCTCCATCCGGAAAGTCATTTCAACCCTGCTGGAAGCCGTCCTGCTGGTGTTCCTGGTCATGTTCCTGTTCCTCCAGAACTTCCGGGCCACCCTGATTCCCACGCTCGTCGTCCCCGTAGCCCTGCTGGGAACCTTTGCCGTGATGTGGCTCTCCGGGTTCTCCATCAACATGCTTACCATGTTCGGCATGGTGCTCAGCATCGGCATTCTGGTGGATGACGCCATCGTGGTGGTGGAAAATGTGGAACGCATCATGATGGAAGAAGGTCTGGATGCCCGGCGCGCTACGGTGAAAGCCATGAAGCAGATCGGCGGGGCCATCGTGGGCATCACCGCCGTGCTCGTGGCGGTTTTCGTGCCCATGGCCTTTTTCAGCGGAGCGGTGGGGAACATTTACCGGCAGTTTGCCGTAACGCTCATTGTGTCCATCTCCTTCTCCGCGTTTCTGGCCCTTTCCCTGACTCCGGCGCTGTGCGCCGCCATGCTGAAACCCTCCTCCGTGGAGCACCAGGAGAAAAAGGGTTTTTTCGGATGGTTCAACCGGACGATACACCGATCCACGGACCGGTACGGCCGTGCCGTATCCGGAATGATCCGCCGCCCTGTGCGCTCCCTGTTCCTGTATGCCCTCATTATTGCAGGGGCCGGCTATTTGTACCTTACGCTGCCCACCTCCTTCCTTCCAGAAGAAGACCAGGGTAACTTCATGGCAATGGTGTCCCTCCCTGCCGGCACCCTTCAGAAGGAAACCAGCGTGCGGTTGCGGGAAGTGGAGGATTACCTGATGCGGCATGAGCCGGTGGAGCACGTTTACTCCGTGGGAGGGTTCAGCTTCATGGGTTCCGGAACCAACATGGCCATGCTGTTTGTCGGTCTGAAAAACTGGGACGAGCGTCCCGGAGAAAACAGTTCTGTTCAGGCGATTATTGACCGCGTCAATGCCCGCTTTGCCGGAGACGGCCAGATGATGGTCATGGCCCTGAACATGCCGGCTCTGCCGGAGCTGGGCAATTCGTCCGGATTCGACTTCCGCCTCCAGGACAAGGGCGGTCTGGGATATGCCCGCATGGCGGAAGCCCGGGACGAGCTCCTGGCCCGTGCCAACGCGGACCCCAATCTGGCGGGCGTTTATTTCTCCGGCCAGGCGGATACGCCGCGTCTGCACGTCTCCATTGACCGGGAAAAAGCCTTTTCCATGGGAGTTCCCATTGCGGAGATCAGCAATTCTCTGGCGGTCATGTTCGGGTCCAGCTACGTGGGGGATTTCATGCATGACAGCCAGGTGCGCCGCATCATGGTGCAGGCGGACGGAAAAAGCCGCCTGAACGGAAACGACATTGAGGACCTGCATGTCCGCAATGACCAGGGGAAGCTTCTGCCCCTTTCCTCCTTTGTCAGGCTGGACTGGACGGCGGGGCCTCCGCAGCTCACGCGCTACAATAACTATCCCTCCTTCACCATCAACGGCTCTTCCGCGCCCGGCAAGAGCAGCGGAGATGCCATGAACGCCCTGGAACAGATTACCGCCTCCCTGCCGCAGGGCGTGGGGTTTGAATGGACGGGGCAATCCTATGAAGAAAAGCTGGCCGGGTCCCAGGCCACGCTGCTTTTCGGCCTTTCCATCCTGATTGTCTTTCTGGTGCTGGCGGCCCTGTATGAAAGCTGGTCCATTCCGTTGGCCGTTATTCTGGTCGTGCCCCTGGGACTGCTTGGAGCCCTGCTGGCCGTCTTCCTGCGCGACATGCCCAATGACATTTACTTCAAAGTGGGCCTGATTACGACCATCGGCCTTTCCGCCAAGAATGCCATTCTGATTGTGGAAGTGGCCAGGGAATTTTACCGGGAGGGCATGAATGCGGCGGAAGCTGCCGTCGCCGCCGCCAAACTGCGCCTGCGGCCCATCCTGATGACCTCCCTGGCGTTCGGGGCGGGCGTCATTCCTCTGGCGTTCGCCCATGGGGCGGCGGCCGGAGCGCAGCGCGCCGTGGGCACCGGCGTGCTGGGCGGCATCATTACGGCCACGCTGCTGGCCATCTTCCTGGTGCCCCTATTCTTCCGCCTGACGGCCGGAAAGAGGGGGCCGGATCATCCGGAAGGAATCTGAGGCAGGATTCCCGCTGCGGAAAATTTTTCGTGAACGCCGCCGAAGCGGGTTGCCGGAGTGCGCTTATTTTTCCTGTGGCAAAAGCCGCGGAAAAGAGAATTATTGACAGGCGCATTTCGAATCCGCTGTCAATCCTATTATTTTAGTAGGAAATATATTTTTTCATGCCGCCATGGAAACCGCATGGTTTGCATAAATGGAAATATATTGATGATAAAATAGTTGTATTTCTTTTTCATAGTTCTCCGGATATCGACTGCCGCTGTTCTCCGGGGGGGATGGCGTGCGCCTGCCGTTTCCGGCAGGATCTATTTTGGAATAAGCGGGATATTTTCTAAAACTTTCTCTGTCAAAACGCCATTTAAACAGCGGATTCGAAATCCGTTATTTAGCGGCTTTCCCAATATTAACGATTCTTATTAAAAGATATGAGACTTACTCTTCCATGGCCGTTGCGCCGTTTTCTGCTGGGGGCTCTTCTGTGTTCCGTAACGATGGCGACCGCCGCTTCCGGGACGGAATTCGTGGTGGACGCCGCCCAGGCAACAGACCCGTCCGGGAATGTGTACCGCACGCTTGACGAATTGGCCTCTTCCGGGGCGCTGTCTTCCGGGGATACCGTTATCCTGTGCAATGATGATTCTTCTCTGACCTCAACCCTGAATGCAGCTGTCCATTTCCGTTCCAATGATCCGGAGGTGTCCCGCACCATCAGCGGCTCCTCAAGTTCTTTGTACAGATTTAACAGAATGCCCATCAGGCCCGGCTCCCAGACAAGTCCCGATATATCGGGAGTACTTGATGAAAATGGAGCTGCCATTCTGAAAATGGATTCTATCATTCTGAATGGAATGTCGATAATGACATCGCATTCATTTTCTCCCTGTGTAAAAATAACGGGCAACGTCCAGTTTGAGAATTCCCTAGCACATGCCATCTCCTCCTGCAGAGTTGACTTGGACGGAGCCGTCTCGATGGCGTTGGAAGGCCGCTTTGTTTTCTTAAATAATGGTCAGGCTCTCCGTGTTTGGAGAAAATCAAACGTGGTGATAGGAGACAACGCCCTGTTCCGGGGAAATTGGATCGGCGCTATTCCTATAGAGACGAATGATGACGGAGGTGCGATTTGGAGTAGAGGGGGAAATGTTATCATAGGAAATCATGCGGAATTCGACGGGAATTATGTTTTCTCTGATACGCGGCCTTGCCTGGGCGGAGTATTTTATGATGACTTTTTTGGCGGTGCGATAACTGTAGGAGCGGATGCCGTTTTTACCGGTAACTTTGTTTTCAGTACTGGCTACGCTGCTTATGGGGGTGCGATGTTTGTCAGAAAGGATGGACTGCAATATGCAGCAGAAACAGGGGCAATAACCATAGGGCCTAACCCCAGTTTTATCAAAAATTTTGCTTACTCCGGAACGGCTGATGCTTATGGCGGTGTGATTTACAGCGATGGGGACATTTCTTTCAGCGATGGAGGCATGTTCACCGGCAACTATGCCAAGACCTCCGGGGGAGCCATTACGATGGGTGGGAAATGCGACCTGCTCGCTCTGACGAAGGACGCGCTTTTCGGCGGCAACATGACCGGGGGCGTCTTCACCCGCCATGAGGACGGCACCTTCTCCGTGGAAAACGGCGTGGCTAATGCCATTGACATGAACGGTTCTTTGTTTTCTTCACTTTATACGCCCAATCTGACGCTTGCCGCGGAAGAGAGGCGTGAAATCCGTTTCAACGACCCGATTACCAGCCGGAACGAAGACCCCGGCCGCCCTATGACCCTCACGCTCAACCGCTACACGGACGGGGAGGGGAATGTTCGCGACACGGATGGAACGATCGTCTTCAGCGGCGGACTCTACCAGGGAGAAGATACGCATCTTGCCGCCAGCCGGTACAGCAACTTCCTCGCGGATGCCACCCTCTATGGCGGCGCCCTCCTGCTGGAACACGGCGCGGTCTTCGGCAGGAATCCTGAGGAAATAACGGATAAACGATACAACTCCTCCCTGACGGTGGAAAAAGGCGTGCTGGAAATCACCGGAGGAAGCAAGGCCAACGCCTCCAGCTTCACCCTCTCCGGCCCTGATGCCGTCCTGCGCCCTGGGGAGAGCGCTTTCATCAACACCTTCAACGCCGACCTCTCCCGCGGCTTCACCTTCGATATGCGCCACCAGCTTCAGGCCGGGCCGGCCTTCGGCCCGGGCCTGAAGCTCTCCGCTCAGGAAACCTTCACGGCCGGGGGGTACATCGGCGTGGCGGACACGGAAGCCAACGCCCCCTGGTTCTACGCGGACCGCTCCTGGAAGCAGGACCGCGTCTTCCACGTGCTGACGGATGTGGAGCACATCCATGAGGGGGACTTTGACGGGGCCGTCTCCCAGGCCACCGGAACGGCCCGGGTGGATGACCCCTACGCCTACACGGGAACCTGGAGCCACCGGTGGACGGACGCGGACGGCGACGGCTACGCCGAACAGCTCCAGCTGGTCTGGAAAGCGGACGGAACCCCCATCAGCCGCGTTGACCCGGAACTGACCGGGGAACTGGCCGTCAACTCCCTCTGGAGCTCGGCGTCCAACGCGGCGGCCCTGGGCGGCAACGTCCTCTCCCGTCTGAGCGTGCCGCGCCTGGCCGACAGGCATGCCCGCAACCTGTGGGGCATGGGGCTGGGCGACTTCGCCCGGCAGCGCAGCCGGGGAGGCGTGGACGGCTACGACTACAACGGAGGCGGCTACTCCGTGGGGGCGGACAGCGGCATGGGAGGGGAGGACGAGGGCATCTGGGGGATCGCCTTCGGGCAGCTCTACGGCCATGCCAGAAGCCGGGACTTCCAGGGGCGCAACACGCAGGACACCCGGATGGGCTCCCTGTACTGGGGCCGCCTGATGGAAGAAAGCAACAGGGCGTACTGGATCTTCAAGGGAAGCCTCACGTGGGCGGAAACGCGCAACAACATGACCAGCCGCCTGAGCGGGGCGCCGGCCTCCAGGGGCAAATGGAACAACGAGACGTGGCTGGCGCAGGCGGAAGTGTCCCGGACGGCGGGCTGTGCGGGAGGATGGAGGCTGACGCCGTTCGTGAGGATGGAATTCACGCATGGCCGGCAGGACGCCTTCCGGGAACAGGGAGGGTATGGCCGTGACTTCGGAGGGGCGGCGCTGAAGCGCCTGTCCATTCCCGTGGGCCTGGAAATAGGCAGGACGGACGAATGGAAGGGGAGGCCGTGGGCGCAGTCGCTGCGCGTGTCCTATGTGGGGGACGTGCTGAGGGACGTGCCGGAAGCGGCGGTGTACAGCCCGTACAGCGACATGGGCTGGAGAGGAAGGGCGGTGAGCCCGGAACGGCACGGCCTGCGCGCGGAGTACAACACGTTCCTGCAGTGCAATGAGCGCTGGAGCGTGTACGGGGGCTACGGGCTGGAAGTGAGGGGAAGCTCCTGCTACCACCGCGTGAACGCAGGGGTGTCCCGGAGTTTCTAAAAGAAAGCTTCAGGAAACGGAATGAAAAATAATGATATGATTATTCTATGAATCTGCGTAGAAAACTGGCATTTGCCGTCATGGCCCTGGCCATTCCTTCATCATGGGCGGATATCCCGGAATCCTCCGTATCCTCTGCGGCCGTCTTTGCCGTTAAAAAAGCCTGGCCCAGGGCCGGCTTCATTGAATGGGAACTCAGCGGATCAGGAAAACTTTATGAAACTGAATTCAACATCAACGGTTTTGAATTTGACGTCAAAGTTGACCCTGAAGGAAAGATACTCCGGGTAAAGGAGGAAATAGCGGTATCGGCCCTTCCGGGGCCGGTCCGCGCGGCCGCTCTGAAACCTTACCCGGGCGGCAGAATCAAAGAAGCGGAAAAAGTGACGGAAGGAGGCGTCATCCGTTACAAGGTGGAAGTGGTGGATCATCTGGATGATTACGATGTCCTGCTGACTCCGGAGGGCGATATTCTTTACGTGGACCATTAAACGGCTTGAACCGTCTACAGCCGGAAACAGGCGCCGCCCTGTCAGGTAAAAACCCTAGCAGGGCGCAAATTTTCTGTGAGATAAAATGCTGCTTTGCATGCAAGTATGATGCAGAA
>OLRP01003190.1_pt1 | contig 10217 bp, 8 predicted proteins | sample 1672401 | NCBI WGS metagenome assembly OLRP01 (sample SAMEA3136682, study PRJEB25190) | human gut metagenome | reverse complement strand
CGGCGCTCTCGCGGGTCGCAATGACCAGCTCGCCCGCGGCCTCGGCGGCAGCGGTGCTTCAGGATCAGTTAGATGACGTGATCCGCATTTTCGTATATGCAGATACCGTTACCAGAGTCCGCAGGATTATGGATGTAGATAAGGTTGATGAAGAAGAAGCACTGCGCCGTATGAGGAAGATTGATAAGGAGCGCACTGAATATCATAAGTATTTTACGGGTAGAAACTGGATGGATATGGAGAATTACGATCTTCCTATTAATGCCAGCCGCATTGATTATGATGAGATGATCATCTTGATCAAGGATTATCTGAAGCTTCGGGGAATGATCGACTGATATTTATAATAATGTGGATGAAGAAACAGCGTATCTGTTTGCTGTGATAGGAGAATGTACTGGTGACGTGTTCAATGTGGGGCAGAAATGTAGCAACATGAGGTAGCAGATGGATATTTTAACAGGAATATTGATCCCTTTTATAGGAACTACAGCAGGCAGTGCCTGCGTGTTCTTTCTGCGGGGAGAATTAAAGCCCGGAGTGCAGAAAGCATTCCTGGGCTTTGCTTCAGGAGTTATGGTGGCTGCTTCTGTTTGGTCTCTTCTGATCCCGGCTATGGAAATGAGTGAAGGACTTGGGAAGCTGGCCTTTCTTCCGGCAGTATGTGGATTCATTTTAGGAATGGCATTTTTATTGTTTCTGGATATGGTAGTTCCACATCTTCATATGGACACAGACCAGCCGGAAGGCGCAAAAAGTAACTGGCAGAAAAGTACCATGCTGGTCCTTGCAGTGACCTTACATAACATACCGGAAGGAATGGCAGTTGGTGTGGCTTTTGCAGGTATGATGGCAAAAAGCCAGTCCATTACACTGGCAGGCGCCATGGCATTATCACTGGGTATTGCAATACAGAATTTCCCGGAAGGAGCAATTATATCCATGCCGCTTAGGGCAGAGGGAGAAAGTAAGGGAAAGGCATTTTTAGGTGGTGTACTTTCAGGGGTGGTCGAACCGATTGGCGCAGTATTGACAATTATTGCTGCACAGCTGATAATCCCGGCATTACCATATTTGCTGAGCTTTGCAGCAGGAGCTATGCTTTATGTCGTGGTTGAAGAACTAATCCCTGAAATGTCGCAGGGAGAGCACTCGGATATTGGTACGGTTTTCTTTGCAGTTGGGTTTAGTTTAATGATGATTCTGGATGTGGCACTTGGGTGATAACAAACAGGAAAAGGTATTAGAATATAAATTTGCGGTAATCAATTATATCGGATTTCTAAGATTTTCATAATCAACTTTACAAAATCTAATCAGAATCAGTCCATCCATATTCCACATGGATGCAAATACCGGAATTTCTTTGATATCAGATGTCATTTTTATCATAAGAAAATATCCTTTTTCATCCCTTCTTCTGCAATATTATGATTATATGGTACATTATAAATGTGGAATTTACAAAGGTTAAGCGCATAACCCATTACAAAATTTGCATTCGATTTTTGTGATATTTTACTATTGCATTACGCATTTCCAGCAATCTGTGTGTTAATCATTAATGACATTCTTATCCCACAATAAAACTGTGTCGTAAAATGTGGTAAGAAAATCAGACGAATATATTTTTCCAAAGACTTGTCGTAAAAATGTGGTCAAATCAAGAAAATCGAGTGCGAAAGCAAGTGAGAAATCCCTGTGAAGCCCGTAAAATCAAAGCTTCACCAAAAAATCTCAAAAAATTAGCACTCGTCTCTTGACATGGCTAACAGATAGTGATATATATATGTTATACGAAGTGTAGAACAAATAAGCATCTTCGGGTTAGGAGGAACTTATATGAATATAAATAAATTTACGCAAAAGTCATTAGAAGCAGTAAATAACTGTGAGAAACTGGCTTATCAGTATGGCAGCCCGGAAATCGATCAGGAACATTTTTTATATAGCCTGCTTACGATTGAGGATAGCCTGATTTTAAAATTAATTGAAAAGATGGAAGTGAATAAAGAAGCATTTCTGTCACAGGTACAGCAGGCAGTTGAGAAGAAGCCAAAAGTTTCCGGTGGACAGACTTATATCAGTAAGTCTTTGAATCAGGTACTTGTGAGTGCGGAGGATGAAGCTAAGGCAATGGGAGATGAGTATGTTTCTGTAGAGCATCTTTTCCTTTCTTTAATGAAGTATCCGAATACAGAGATTAAGAAATTGTTTCAGGCATATGGAATTACAAGAGAGCGTTTTCTTCAGGCATTGTCTACAGTAAGAGGTAACCAGAAGGTTGTCAGTGATAACCCAGAAGCCACTTATGAGACATTGGAGAAGTATGGTTATGACCTTGTAGAGAGAGCTAAACAGCAGAAGCTTGACCCGGTTATCGGACGAGACAGCGAGATTCGTAATGTCGTTCGTATTCTTTCCAGAAAGACAAAGAATAACCCGGTATTGATTGGTGAACCTGGTGTTGGTAAAACAGCTGTTGTTGAAGGTCTTGCACAGCGTATCGTGAAAGGTGATGTGCCAGATTCTTTAAAGGATAAGAAATTATTTGCCCTTGATATGGGTTCTTTAGTAGCAGGAGCGAAATATCGTGGTGAGTTTGAGGAACGTTTAAAAGCAGTTCTTGAAGAAATCAAAGCCAGCGATGGACAGATTCTTTTATTCATTGATGAGCTGCACACGATTGTTGGTGCTGGTAAGACCGACGGTGCGATGGATGCCGGAAACCTGTTAAAGCCAATGCTTGCCAGAGGGGAACTTCACTGTATCGGTGCTACAACACTGAATGAATACCGTCAGTATATTGAAAAAGATGCCGCATTGGAGCGTCGTTTTCAGCCGGTTATGGTCGATGAACCTACGGTAGAAGATACGATTTCTATTTTGAGAGGATTAAAAGACCGCTACGAAGTATATCACGGTGTAAAGATTGCAGACAGTGCCTTAGTAAGTGCCGCTGTTTTATCTAACCGTTATATTACCGACCGTTTCCTCCCAGATAAGGCAATCGACCTTGTGGATGAAGCATGTGCGATGATTAAGACAGAATTAGATTCCCTTCCGGCCGACCTTGATGAAGTGCAGAGAAAGATTATGCAGTTAGAAATCGAGGAAGCAGCCTTAAAGAAAGAAACGGATCGTCTTAGTGTAGAACGTCTTGAAAATCTGCAAAAGGAACTCGCCGAATTACGTGAGGAATTTAAGTCGAAAAAGGCTTCCTGGGATCAGGAGAAATCCGCAGTAGAGCGTGTTTCCAAGTTAAAGGAAGAAATCGAAAGTTTAAATAATGAGATTCAGATTGCACAGCGCAATTATGATTTAAATAAAGCAGCAGAATTACAATATGGTAAATTGCCAGAATTGCAAAGACAGTTAGAGGAAGCGGAAGAAAGTGCAAAGAAGAGAGAATCTTCTATGGTTCATGAATCTGTAACTGATGATGAAATCGCAACGATCATCAGCCGCTGGACGGGTATTCCGGTAGCAAAACTTACCGAGAGTGAGAGAAATAAGACATTGAATCTTGATAAGGAACTCCATAAACGAGTTGTCGGTCAGGATGAAGGTGTGGAAAAGGTTACTGAAGCCATTATCCGTTCGAAAGCAGGAATTAAAGATCCGACAAAGCCAATCGGTTCCTTTATGTTCCTCGGACCTACTGGTGTAGGTAAGACAGAACTTGCGAAAGCACTTGCCGCAAGCCTGTTTGATAACGAACAGAACATGGTTCGTATTGATATGAGTGAGTATATGGAGAAATATTCCGTATCTCGCCTGATCGGAGCGCCTCCAGGATATGTAGGATATGAAGAGGGCGGTCAGCTTACCGAAGCCGTCAGAAGAAAACCATACTCAGTTGTTCTTTTTGATGAAATAGAAAAGGCACATCCCGATGTATTTAATGTGCTATTACAGGTACTTGATGATGGGCACATCACCGATTCTCAGGGCAGAACAGTAGACTTTAAGAACACGATATTAATCATGACCTCCAATATCGGTTCCCAGTATCTGCTCGAAGGAATCGATGAAAATGGCAACATCAAGACCGATGCAGAAACTATGGTCATGAATGACCTGCGTTCCCACTTTAGACCAGAGTTTTTGAATCGTCTTGATGAGATTATCATGTTTAAACCTCTTACCAAAGACAATATCGGAGGCATTATTGAGCTTATGCTTGCCGATGTCAACAAACGTCTTGAAGACAAGGAACTTTCTATTCATCTTACCGATGCTGCCAAGAGTTATGTTATCGAACATGGATACGAACCGGCATACGGTGCACGTCCATTGAAGAGATATCTGACAAAACATGTCGATACCCTTGCTGCGAGAATGATACTTTCCGGCGAGGTATATCCACAGGATACGATTGTCATTGACGAACAGGGTGGAGAACTGATTGCTTCTGTGGAACATAGACAATGATGATTTAATTCATTAAATAACGGACAAACAGACGAATCCATGAAATAAAATAATCCATATCTGTGGCTTTAGTCGCAGATATGGATTATTTTATTTCATGGATTCGTCTGTTTAGCCATTTGCTTACCGAATGGAACAGTAAACTACAATTCATTATTCACCATATAATAATAAACCTCCGCAAGGAACTTAGAATTCGTCGGAGCTCCTTTATCTGAATAAGAGGAGCAATGAAAAATTTTCTCAATCTCTTCTAAATCACCTTTTAAAAATCCAATTTCAATTGCATGCCGAATGTTTCGTTCGACCCGGGCGGCTGTACTCGAACATTTTTTAGCAACATCGACATATAACCCTTTTGTAATGTGGTTTAAATAATCAGGATCAAGTGCGATAAGTTCTAATGCGGTTACTATGTAAGAAAAACCAAGCATATTAGCGGGAATTCCGATTTGCATCAAAAGTTTTTGAATTCCTGAGGTTTCGATGCGTAAAACATTTTTAAAATCATTTTCACTGTTTATAGTAAAAATAAGTACTTTTTGATGATCTTCCATAGTGTCGATAAATCTGAAAAGGTCATCTTTAACATGGAAAATTCCCGCAAAATCAATAAAAACGTTAGACATATATTATATCCCCTTCCTTTTTGTTATCTTTTACATTTTAATATGTATATTGACATAATAAAATATTAGGAATAACATAACAATTATAAAAGTTTTTAAAAAGTTATGTCAGTAATGACCCGTGGGAGACAAGATGTTCAGTGATAAGATTCGAGAATTAATGATTGAGAGGGATATATCCCTTACGGATTTGGCGGAACTTTCTGGAGTTCCATTTGAGACATTGCGTAATATTTATTATAGAAAAGTAAAAGATCCAAAAGTATCGACTGCTTTTCAATTAGCAAGTGCGCTTGAAGTTACCGTTGAGTATTTATTAAAAGATATGAGTACGACAGAGGAAGAGGCGGAGAATTCAGAAGGACAGGAGGGCATAGAGGAAGAACTTCTTGAAAATTATAGAGAGTGTGGGAATCATGGAAAGGCAATTATTCGTTTAGTTGCCCGGTTAGAATGTAAGGCAGCAAGAAAAGAAAGATTGAATTTGCGTAAAATGAAACACAGAATCCCATGTTTTATTCCAGTAGGCCGTATTGGAGATGGTATTGATTACAATAGTTGTACGGTAGAAGACGAATACACAATGATTAAAAAGGTTTATCTGGCTATTGAGATTACTAATAATAACTTTGCTCCTGCATATTGTAAAGGAGACAGGATATTATTAGAGAATCGTTTTCCTGAATTAGGAGAATGCGCCGTCTTTACAGATGGAATGAAAGCTTATTTCCGCTATTTTAAAATGGAAGGAGAAATGTACTGTTTAAAATGCCTGAATGGAAGAGGGAAAGATATGCTGCTTCGGCGAATGGATGAAGTAGACTGTCTCGGCACCTGTATTAGTGTGATTAGGAAATAGGGCATATAGGGGTTCTATTGCTCGGCTGCCCTTCGAGAACATCAGTTTTGCTTCGCAAATCAGAAAATGTCAAATATTGAGTTTTGCATTATCTTGTGATACCATATAAATGGATAGTTGGACATTTCAATGAAAATAGCTAAATATTTTATAAATGGGGCAGATTTTGAATGAGTATGATATTGGGATATATAAAGGAACGAGAAATATCTTTTCTGTTCTTTCTATTGTTGGTTCTGTTAGTAATTGTTCTTTGGAATTTGTACAAAAAGGAGAAAAAGAGAGCAGAAGCAGCAGAACTCTCTGTAGCCGGTGAGCGGAAATATTATTTATTGAATTTTGTGACTTTGTGCTGCGGGATTTTGACCATAGAAACTTCGCATTCGTTTCTGCGAAGTTTCTGTTTTATTGGGCAAAATGGAGCGTTTAGCACAACGGAACAAAATCAATAAATTTTTTAGGGCTTCTTCTTGTTAATCTTCTGGCAATCTGATTGTTTGTTCTTCTATAAAGGCGTCTCCTTTGCCTGCGGCAACTCAGAATTTTTATTCATAATCCTGTCCATCAAATTTTTCATCCCCTGACAGGCGGTTAATAAACTTTGGATGGTATTTAGAGTAGACAATAATCTGTTCTTTGTACAAACCATGATAGCCGGAAAGCATATAGCTGATGGAGATGGCAATTAAGATATAGGAAACACCTTCAAATCCAAACAATTCAAATCCAATAAGCATTGAAGCAATCGGACAGTTTGTCACACCGCAAAATAAAGCGAGCATTCCGGTTGCAGCGCAAAGAGAGGGAGATATGCCAAAGATATGTCCAAACAGACAGCCAAAGGTTGCTCCGGTGAAGAAAGCAGGGACAATCTCGCCGCCCTTATATCCGGCAGCAAGCGTGAGTGCAGTAAGAAGCATTTTTATTAAAAAAGCATAGGCCGGGACATTTCCCGCGATAGCTCTTGCAATCATGTCAGTTCCTGCTCCATTGTAATCATAATTGCCGATTAGGAGGGTGATTGCAATAACAAGCAGACCGCCGACAATGATTCGTATGTAAGGTTTTTTAAAAAACTTATTGTAAAATAAACCAGCTCCCTTTAAAAATATACAAAATACAACGCTTAATCCAGCACAGAAAATGCCGAGCAGTACGATTTTAGCGCAACTTGTGAAGGTGAGTTCTGGTATCCCGTGAATAGTAAATGCTTCCGGGTTGATTCCCATATTGACAGCAAAACGATTTGCTACAATGGAAGAAAATACGCAGGGAACTAAAGCGGCATAATGCATGATTCCGACACTGATCATTTCCATTGGGAAAATAGCTGCCGCAAGAGGAGTTCCAAATACGGCAGAAAAGGCGGCACTCATTCCGCTCATGACAAGAAGCTTTCGATCCCCCTCGTCAAATTTGAAAAGCCGTCCGATTGTATTTCCAATACTTCCTCCCATTTGGAGAGCCGCTCCCTCACGTCCGGCAGAGCCACCGAATAAGTGAGTGATAATTGTTGCTGCAAAGATAAGTGGAGCCATATATGCAGGCACATCCTGATTTTTTCCATGTACAGCAGTCATAATGATGTTCGTTCCCTTATCCTGCCTTACCCCACAAAGATGATATAAAAATACGATAACGACACCACCAATCGGCAGAAAATATAACAAAAATGGATATTGACCGCGAAGTGTGGTTACTTTTTTTAGGCAAAAAGAAAAGGCACTACTAAATGCCCCGACAGCAACCCCGGTCAATACTGCCATAAAAAGCCATAATGCACAAGTCTTTAAATTGTAGTAGATCTTTCTTAGATAGCGTTTTATGATTTCTTCCATGATATTTCTCTCCCTTGTGTATTTCAAAAAAATTTTTGTCATTTTCAAATGTTTAGAAAAAGCATTTTTTCATTCCTTCTTAATATCAGAAAAAATTACGAGATTTATTTGGTTGCATCAAGAATGCCGGGGCATTCTTGAAACCATATTAAGAAGAGAGAAAATTCGATTTCTTTAGACATTGGATTTCTTTGTACATTGGATTTTTGAATATATTTTGTTTCTTAAAAAGAGTGTACTCTATTCGAATTCATATTGTCAAGTTCTGCCGAAAAAAGAATTGACATCCTTTTTATTTCGTGATAAATTAAATGCTGTAAATGCGATGAAGAGGAATAGTAGAATGATGAAAACATCCAGAGAGCTGCTGGTCGGTGCGAAGCAGTAGTGGACATGATTTGAACTCGCCTCTGAGCAGCCTGTTGAACCGCATGATTGCAGTAGGCAGCGCCGGAAACCTGACCGTTACAGCAGGAGGATATAAGGCTTTTTAAGTCCGTATCTGTAATGAGTGCATACCTTACTTTTTATGTATCGTATGAATAAGAGTGGTACCGCGGAATTATTTTCTCCGTCTCTTTTCGGCATCTGCCTTTTGGTATTTGCCATTAAAGAGACGGAGTTTTTTATTTTACAGGATATATTTCCTGTAATATGTTGTTTTTAACTTAAGGAGGATTTTCTATTATGAAGTATGCAGATAAGTATAAACCAATGTATTTCCCAGCTCCAGCTGGATATAATAAATGGATGGAGAAAGACCATATCGAACAGCCGCCTATCTGGTGTTCTGTTGACTTACGTGATGGTAATCAGGCTCTTATCATCCCTATGAGTTTAGAAGAAAAAATCGAATTCTTTAAATTATTAGTTGATGTTGGTTTTAAAGAAATCGAGGTTGGTTTCCCAGCTGCTTCTGAGACAGAATATGAATTCTGCCGTACATTGATCGAACGGAATCTGATTCCGGATGATGTAACGATTCAGGTTCTGACTCAGGCAAGAGAACATATCATTAAAAAGACATTTGAAGCCATTGAGGGTGCTAAAAACGTAATCGTTCATCTGTACAACTCCACTTCTGTTGCACAGCGTGAGCAGGTATTTAAAAAAGATAAAGAACATATTATTCAGATTGCTGTAGAAGGTGCTGAATTATTACAGAAACTGATGGAAGAAAATGGAGGAAAATACCGTTTTGAATATTCTCCAGAAAGTTTTACTGGAACAGAGATGGATTTTGCATTAGAAATCTGTAATGCTGTATTAGATGTATGGAAACCAAAGAAAGAATTACCTGCCATCATCAATCTTCCTGCTACTGTTTCCCACTCTCTGCCTCATGTTTACGCAAGCCAGATTGAGTTTATGAGCGAGAACTTAAAATACAGAGATAATGTTGTGTTATCTGTTCATCCTCATAACGATCGTGGAACAGGTGTTGCCGATACAGAATTAGCTGTTCTTGCAGGAGCTGATCGTGTGGAAGGAACATTATTTGGTAATGGAGAACGTACAGGTAATGTAGATATCATTACATTAGCTTTAAATATGTATGCTCATGGTGTAGAGCCAAACTTAGACTTTACAGACTTGCCACATATCGTAAAAGTATATGAAAAAGTAACAAGAATGCATGTATATGAAAGACAGCCATATGCAGGAAAGCTTGTATTTGCTGCCTTCTCCGGTTCTCATCAGGATGCTATCGCCAAAGGTATGCTGTGGCGTGAAACACATGACTGCGATAAATGGACTGTACCATATCTGCCAATTGATCCAAAAGATCTTGGAAGAGAATACGAAGCAGATGTTATCCGTATCAACAGCCAGTCTGGAAAAGGCGGTATCGGATTCCTTCTGGAAAAAACATATGGTATTCGTATTCCAACTAAAATGCGTGAAGAAGTTGGTTATTCTGTAAAAGATGTTTCCGACCATACACATAAAGAATTACAGCCAAAAGAAGTATTAAAAGTATTCAACGAAAAATATGTTAATATTTGTGATCCAATTGAATTACTCGAAGTACACTTCAAACAGGAACACGGTGGAATTTCAACAGAAATTATCCTGAACAAATATGGTGTACACAAAGTATACCACGGAAAAGGAAATGGTCGTCTTGATGCCGTAAGTAACGCATTAAAACGCCACTCCAACTTAGATTACACAATCTCCACATATGAAGAGCATGCTCTGAAAATGGGTTCAAATTCCCAGGCATGTGCTTATGTTGCTATCTATGGAAGCGATGGAAATACATATTGGGGAGTTGGAATTGATGACGATATCATCAATGCTTCAGTGAAAGCGCTGATTAGTTCTGTAAATCGCTATGAGAGGTGCGAAGACGGCAAGGAAGATTAATTTCTGATTTGCCGCAGGCAACGGGACGCCCTCAAAGAGAGCCTATCCCCTATATTTGTGACTTTAGTCGCGGCGGTTTGAATACTC
>OLRP01003188.1_pt1 | contig 10224 bp, 5 predicted proteins | sample 1672401 | NCBI WGS metagenome assembly OLRP01 (sample SAMEA3136682, study PRJEB25190) | human gut metagenome | reverse complement strand
CATGGTGTTACGGGAAGCGGCAAGACAGAAGTATATATGGAACTGATCAAGTCTGTACTCCGGGAGGGAAAACAGGCGATTGTGCTGATTCCGGAGATTGCACTTACTTATCAGACGGTAATGCGATTTTATGGAAGATTTGGCGACAGGGTATCTATTCTCAATTCCAGATTGTCACCGGGAGAACGTTTTGATCAGTTAGAGAGGATCAGACGTGGAGAAGTTGATGTGATGATCGGACCAAGGTCGGCACTGTTTACACCATTTTCTGATCTGGGACTGATCGTGATTGATGAAGAACAGGAATCGGCTTACAAAAGTGAGCAGGTGCCAAGGTACCATGCCAGAGAGACAGCAGTTGCAAGAGCGACGATGGAAGGAGCGAGTGTCGTGCTCGGTTCAGCAACTCCTTCCGTGGATGCTTATTTTAAGGCGAAGCAGGGAGAATACACATTGCTGGAACTTACCAGAAGAGCGAAGGGACAGAATCTGGCAAGCGTATATACCGTGGATATGCGGGAAGAATTAAAAAAAGGAAACCGTTCCATTATCAGTGACCGTTTAAAAGAACTGATCGAAGACCGTTTACAGAAGCATCAGCAGATCATGTTGTTTTTGAACCGGCGCGGTTATGCGGGATTCGTTTCTTGCAGGTCCTGCGGATATGTAGTAAAATGTCCTCATTGCGATGTGTCGCTGTCGGCACACCGCGGAGGAAAACTGGTCTGTCATTACTGTGGCTATGAGACGAAACAGATGAACCGGTGTCCCGAATGTGGCTCCGGTTATATCGGAGGCTTCAAAGCAGGCACACAGCAGATCGAGGAACTGATAAAAAGGATGTTTCCGCAGGCTGGCGTGCTTCGGATGGATCTGGACACAACAAAATCAAAGGACGGACATGAGAAGATCCTGGCTGCATTTGCAAACCATGAAGCAGATATTCTGATCGGTACACAGATGATCGTCAAAGGACATGATTTCCCGGAGGTGACGCTGGTAGGTGTGCTGGCAGCGGATCTGTCACTGTATTCAAATGACTATCAGTCGGCAGAACGTACGTTCCAGCTGTTGACGCAGGCAGCCGGCAGAGCAGGCAGGGGATCCGCCGGAGGCGAAGTTGTCATACAGACGTATAGCCCGGAGCATTACAGTATCCAGAGAGCGGCAGCTCAGGATTATGATGGCTTTTATGAAGAAGAGATCAACTACAGGAGTCTGATGGGGTATCCACCGGTGCATCAGCTTCTTGCAGTCTGGATGAGTGGAAGTGAAGAAGAGCATCTGAAGAAAGCGGCAGGATATTTTTGTCAAGAGAAGGCATTCATGTGAGTAATGCAGTGATGGCAGATTTTTTGCTGTAAGTTTTGCTGGAAAAAGAATTTAGAAATGGTTGACGAACAAATGTTCTTGTGATATTCTTGAAGAACACATTAAGAAATGTCTGAGCCAGAGGATTCTGGATCAGATCAGGATACAGGGAGTTACAGCCGGTGCTTTCCGGTTAAGAAATGGAGGAACAGATGGCAGCAGAGAATAAGAAACAGTTTATCAGAATCAGAGGAGCCAACGAGAATAACCTGAAGAATCTCAGTGTGGATATTCCCAGAGATAAGTTTGTAGTTCTTACAGGCTTAAGCGGATCAGGAAAGTCTTCACTGGCATTTGATACGATCTATGCAGAAGGGCAGAGAAGATATATGGAATCTCTGTCTTCTTATGCCAGACAGTTCCTTGGACAGATGGAGAAGCCAGATGTGGAGAGTATAGAGGGACTTCCACCGGCTATTTCTATTGACCAGAAGTCTACTAACCGCAATCCCAGATCCACAGTAGGAACGGTGACAGAAATTTATGATTATTTCCGTCTTTTATATGCCAGAATTGGAATTCCTCATTGCCCGAAGTGTGGCAAGGAAATCCAAAAACAGTCGGTAGACCAGATGGTGGATGAAATTATGAAGTTGCCGGAGCGTACGAAAATTATGCTGCTTGCCCCGGTTGTGCGTGGCCGCAAAGGAGAGCATGTAAAAGTATTAGACAAGGCAAAGCGCAGCGGTTATGTGCGCGTTGTCGTGGATGGTAATTTGTATTCGCTGGATGAAGAAATCAAGTTAGAGAAAAATAAAAAACACAACATTGAAGTGGTGGTTGATCGTCTGGTGGTAAAGGAAGGAATTGAAAAACGTCTGGTGGATTCCATTGAGAATGTTCTGGAACTGGCAGACGGTCTGATGACGGTGGATGTCATTGGCGGGGAACAGATACAGTTTTCCCAGAGTTTTTCCTGTCCGGACTGCGGTATCAGCATTGATGAGATCGAGCCAAGAAGCTTTTCTTTTAATAATCCTTTTGGTGCCTGCCCGGAGTGCTTCGGCCTTGGTTACAAAATGGAATTTGATGAGGATCTGATGATCCCGGATAAGCGTCTGTCTCTGGCAGAGGGAGCAATCCAGGTTATGGGCTGGCAGTCTTCCAGTGATCCATCCAGCTACACTTATGCAATTTTGAAGGCTTTGGCAGAGGAGTATGATTTCGATCTGAATACACCATATGAGGAACTGCCGGAAGCAGTGCGGGATGTGATCCTTCATGGAACAGATGGCAGAAAAGTGGTGGTACATTATCGTGGTCAGCGTGGTGTCGGTGTTTACGACGTAGCATTTGAGGGGCTGATCCGCAACGTGGAGCGTCGTTATCGTGAGACAGGGTCGGATATGACGAAGCAGGAATATGAGACATTTATGCGGATCACGCCGTGTAAAGCCTGCCATGGGCAGCGACTGAAAAAAGAATCTCTTGCGGTTACCATTGCGGATAAAAATATTCATGAGATCACATCCATGTCAGTAAAGGATCTGTGTGTCTTTCTGGAAGATCTGGAACTGACACCACAACAACATCTGATCGGTGATCAGATTTTAAAAGAGATCCGTGCCCGTGTGGGCTTTCTAAAAGAAGTGGGTCTGGAATATCTGACGTTGTCCCGGTCAACGGGAACATTGTCCGGAGGAGAAGCCCAGCGTATCCGCCTGGCGACACAGATCGGTTCCGGTCTGGTGGGCGTTGCCTATATTCTGGATGAGCCAAGCATCGGTCTGCACCAGCGTGATAATGATAAGCTTCTTGCGGCATTAAAGAATTTGAAAGATCTGGGCAATACACTGATCGTTGTGGAACATGATGAAGATACTATGCGTGCAGCGGATTATATCGTGGATATCGGACCGGGAGCCGGAGAACATGGTGGAGAAGTCGTGGCGGCCGGCACCGTCGAGGATATCATGGCATGTGAAAAATCACTGACAGGTGCATATCTGAGTGGCAGACGGATCATTCCGGTACCGGAGCAGCGAAAAGAGCCGACCGGGTTTATTACCGTCCGCGGTGCTAAGGAGAACAATCTGAAAAATGTGGATGTGAAGATCCCGTTGGGAGTCATGACCTGTGTGACAGGAGTGTCAGGCTCCGGAAAAAGTTCTCTGGTCAATGAGATTTTGTACAAGCATCTGGCGCGGACACTGAACCGTGCACGTTGTATTCCGGGTAAACACAAAGGTATTGATGGCCTGGAGCAGTTGGATAAAGTCATCTGTATTGATCAGTCGCCAATCGGAAGAACACCGCGTTCCAATCCTGCGACTTATACCGGTGTGTTTGATCAGATCCGTGATCTGTTTGCAGCAACGCCGGATGCGAAAGCACGGGGCTACAAAAAAGGGCGTTTCAGCTTCAATGTCAAAGGGGGACGCTGCGAGGCATGTTCCGGTGATGGCATCCTGAAGATTGAAATGCATTTTCTGCCGGATGTGTATGTACCTTGTGAAGTATGTCAGGGAAAACGGTATAACCGTGAAACACTGGAGATCAAATATAAAGGAAAAAGCATATATGATGTGCTGGACATGACTGTTGAGGAGGCATTGACCTTTTTTGAAAATGTGCCGTCTGTTCAACGGAAGATTCAGACACTGTACGATGTGGGACTGTCTTATGTACGGCTCGGTCAGCCTTCCACAACACTGTCCGGCGGAGAAGCACAGCGTATCAAACTGGCAACCGAGCTGAGTAAACGCAGCACCGGAAAAACTATCTATATTCTAGATGAGCCTACGACGGGACTGCATTTTGCGGATGTGCATAAACTGATCGAAATTCTGCACCGACTGGCAGATGGTGGAAATACGGTGGTTGTTATCGAACACAATCTGGATGTGATCAAAACTGCGGATTATATCATTGATATGGGGCCGGAAGGTGGCGATGGCGGCGGAACGGTGATCGCAGAAGGTACACCCGAACAGGTGGCGGAGAATCCGATTTCCTATACCGGAAAATATGTGAAGAAATATCTGTAATTCTTCTGAGAAAAGTGTGAATCATGCATTAATAACAAAAGGCACCGCATCCGCGGTGCCTGAATATTCGGGGAGTACTTCCCGGACTTGGGGGATCCGGGAAGCTTGAGTTATGAAAAATTTATTATAAAAAGCGTAAGCCTTTTATAATCGATTACGAGTGTTAGTATAAAAAGAGAATGTGTCCATTCTGTGATAAAAATGCGAACATTTTGGAAAAAAAGAATTACTTTTCCTAAAAAAATATTAAGAAATGGTTAAATCATCGTCGATTTCTCTGAAAAGAAAAAAAACACTTTGAAAAATGCAATTATTTGTATATAATAAAAACGCGTATGCCGATTCATCTTCTGAAAAGAGTTCGGCGAAAATGAATTTTAAGTAAGATTGATAAATGTATTAGAAGCATGAGCAGTAAAAATAGAAGCATAAGATAGGAAAGGAGAAAATGAGATGATTTCAACTGATATTGGAATTGATTTAGGAACAGCAAGTATTCTTGTTTATGTCAAAGGCAAAGGCGTTGTATTAAAAGAGCCGTCTGTTGTAGCATTTGACCGTGATACAAATAAAATAAAAGCAATTGGTGAGGAAGCAAGACTGATGCTTGGAAGAACACCGGGAAATATCGTGGCAGTACGACCGCTGCGTCAGGGTGTTATTTCTGATTATACGGTAACTGAAAAAATGATGAAATATTTCATTCAGAAGGCCGTTGGCAAAAAAAGCTTCCGTAAACCGCTGATCAGTGTCTGTGTGCCGAGTGGTGTTACAGAGGTTGAGAAAAAAGCTGTAGAAGATGCGACATTCCAGGCTGGAGCCAGAGATGTAAAAATCATCGAGGAGCCGATTGCAGCAGCAATCGGAGCTGGTATTGATATTTCCAGACCATGTGGAAATATGATCGTAGATATCGGTGGTGGTACGGCAGATATTGCTGTTATTTCACTGGGAGGTACCGTAGTAAGTACATCCATCAAGATTGCTGGAGACGATTTTGATGAAGCGCTGGTACGTTACATGAGAAAGAAACATAATCTTCTGATCGGTGAGCGTACCGCAGAGGATATCAAGATTAAGATTGGTACATGTTATCCGTTGCCGGAGCCGATGACACTGGATGTCAGAGGACGAAACCTGGTAACCGGACTGCCGAAGACCGTGACCGTTTCTTCCGAGGAGACAGAAGAAGCGCTGCGAGAGGCGACCATGCAGATTGTAGATGCCGTACACAGTGTCCTGGAGAAGACACCGCCAGAGCTGGCAGCCGATGTGGCAGACCGTGGAATCGTTCTTACCGGAGGCGGAGCACTGCTTCGTGGACTGGAAGAACTGATCGAGTCACATACCGGAATCAATACCATGACAGCAGAGGATCCGATGACCTGTGTTGCCATTGGAACCGGAAAATATGTAGAATTCCTTTCCGGAAAAAGAGATGAGCAGTAAGTAATGAGAGAGACAGTCATCAGGCTGTCTCTTTTGCTTAAACAGGGAGAATTATGGAAACAATCACCGGATTTGTAGAACATATCGTATATCGGAATGAAGAGAATGGATATACGGTTTTAAATTTGGCATCCAATGAAGAGGATGAGGTTACCTGCGTGGGTGTGTTTCAGATGATCAGCGAAGGAGAAAGTCTGGAGTTGACTGGGGAATATACGGTACATCCTTCCTATGGTCCGCAGTTCAAAGTGCAGCAATACAGTATCAAAGCACCGGAGGATATTGCTTCGATTGAACGATATCTGGGATCGGGAGCGATCAAAGGTGTCGGAGCAGCGCTGGCAGCACGGATCGTGCGGAAGTTCAAAGAGGATACGTTTCGCATTATTGAGGAAGAGCCGGAGCGTCTGGCAGAGATCAAGGGCATCAGTGAACGAAAAGCACAGGAGATCGCACAGCAGACAGAAGAAAAGCGAGAATTACGTCAGGCAATGATCTTTTTACAGAATTACGGGATATCATTGTCACTGGCGGTAAAAATATACCAGACATATCAGTTGGATATGTATCGGATCATTCAGGAAAATCCTTACCGGATGGCGGAGGATGTGACTGGCGTTGGTTTTAAAATTGCGGATGAGATTGCCCATCGGGTAGGGATCCATCTGGACTCGGATTTCCGTATTCGAAGTGGGATCATGTATGTGCTTCAGCAGGCTTCGCTGGAAGGACACACGTATCTGCCGGAAGAATTGCTCACCCGCAGGGCATGTGAACTCCTTGGAGTGGATGCTTCCGGGGTGGAAAAGCATTATATGGATATGGCCATTGATCGGAAACTGATCCTGAAGCAGTCGGAAGCAGAAGTACAGATTTATGCGTCCACATTTTATTATATGGAACTTAATGTGGCAGTGATGCTGCGGGAACTGAATGTAAAATACGATTTTTCGGAAACTGCGGTGGAGCAGAGAATCCGTAAAATCGAGCAATTGTCGGAACTGGAATTAGATGAGATGCAGCGCACCGCTGTAAAGGAAGCGGTACGGAGCGGACTGTTAGTTATCACCGGAGGACCTGGTACCGGAAAGACTACGACGATTAATACGATCATTCAGTATTTTGAATCAGAAGGCATGGATATTGCATTGGCAGCGCCTACCGGCCGTGCAGCGAAGCGGATGAGTGAGACCACCGGTTACGAGGCAAAAACAATTCACCGGCTGCTGGAGCTGTCTGGCGGCATGGATGAACATGCAGGTTTCGAGCGGAATGAACAGAACCCATTGGAGACAGACGTCATTATCATCGATGAGATGTCTATGGTAGATATCACGCTGATGCATAATCTGCTAAAAGCTGTTGTGGCAGGAACCCGTCTGATCCTTGTGGGGGATGTGAACCAGCTTCCGAGTGTCGGTCCGGGCTGTGTGCTGAAAGATATCATCGATTCTCATGCATGCAATGTGGTACGGCTGAACCGGATTTTCCGACAGGCATCGGAGAGTGATATTATTGTCAATGCCCACAAGATCAACCGGGGGGAACCGGTTTCTCTGGATAATAAAAGCAGAGATTTCTTTTTCCTGAAACGGTATGATGCCAACGTGATCATCAGTATCTGTATTCAGCTGATACGGCAGAAACTGCCAAAGTATGTAAACGCATCGCCATTTGATATCCAGGTGCTGACTCCGATGCGGAAGGGGTTGTTGGGAGTAGAACGTCTGAATACGATTCTGCAGCAGTATCTGAATCCGCCGGATGGAAAAAAGGCAGAGCGGGAACATGGGCAGACAATTTTCCGTGTGGGCGACAAGGTTATGCAGATTAAAAATAATTATCAGGCAGAGTGGGAAATCCGGAGTCGTTATAATATTCCAATTGAAAAAGGTCTGGGTGTGTTCAACGGTGATATGGGAATCGTTCGGGAAATCAACAGTTTTTCTGAGACACTGACCGTAGAATATGAAGAACGCCGGATGGTGGAATATCCTTTTAAAGAACTTGATCAGCTGGATCTGGCTTATGCCATTACGATACATAAATCCCAGGGAAGTGAATATCCGGCAGTCATTATCCCGTTACTGACGGGGCCTCGGATGCTTATGAACCGCAATCTGCTCTATACCGCAGTGACCAGAGCCCGTAAATGTGTAACGCTGGTGGGAGACGAGAAAGCCTTTTACAATATGGAAGCAAATGTAAATGAACAGAAACGTTATAGTGGTCTGAGAGACCGCCTGGAGGAATTATAAAGTTTGAAATTCTGGAAATGCTTAGACTATTTATATCCATCCCGTTGTCCGGTGTGTGGTGAAATCAGTTCCGATGGTATCTGTCCGGTGTGCACAAAGAAACTTTTTTTTGTGAAAGAGCATTACTGTATGAAATGCGGTAAGCCTCTGGAAGCAGCAGAAACAGAATACTGCAGGGACTGCAGCAGACGGCAGCATGCTTTTGTCCGTGGAAGAGCACTGCTGTCCTACCGTGGTCCGGTAAAATTATCGCTGTATCGTATGAAATATGGCAATCGGAGAGAATACGCGAGGGTGTATGGACAGACCATGGCACACAGACTGGGACCGTGGATTTGTCAGTGCGGTATCGGGCTGATCATTCCGGTTCCGCTGCATCCGTCGAGAAAACGGAAACGCGGATATAATCAGGCAGAATGGATTGCAAAAGGGATATCGGATGTATTGCATATTCCGGTGGATACGCACACTTTGTACCGGGTGCGGCGGACAAAACCGCAGAAAAAACTGAATGACATCGAGAGAAAGCAGAATTTGCAGGGGGCTTTTTCTGTAAAATGTGCATTGCCGCCGAATGCCTGTATTTTACTGGTGGATGATATTTATACTACCGGAAGCACCGTGGATGAAGCAGCCCGATGTCTGCAAGCAGCGGGGGAGTGTAAGGTGTATGTGGCAACGGTTGCAATCGGGGGATAAAAAACTTTTCTTGCATGACGATTTATGTTATACTCGTCATAAAGTATATCAGATGTGAGATGACTCCCACCTTTATAGGTGGTGAGCAGCAAGAATGCCGAGGGCATTCTTGAATGAGTAAAAATGGGTGAAGAATATGATCAATCAGGATAGAGTCCGGGAAATGACCAGATTGTCCATTCTGGAGAGTGGGGTTGGCGAACGAGAATTGAAAATCAGCACATATCGGCGGAGTGATTATGTGATTTTTGAGATGGTCAAAGGATTTTTCTTTGGAACAATCTGTTTTTGTACTGTGTTGCTGCTTTGGGGCTGTTCCAGATGGGACATATTTAACCAGTGGCTTTCAGATATTCATTATGGGACACTGTTAAAGCAGTTATTGATTTTTTATGGAATATTTATGGCAGTATATCTGGTAATCTGTGTTGCCGTGGCAATTCACCGGCATAAGGTGTGTCGGGAGCGACGCAATCTGTATCTGCATTTTCTGCACCGATTGAATAAATCCTATCTTGCTGAGGAAAAAGCAGGGGAAGAGTAGGATTGTCAGGAGGAAACAATGGTTCAACTTTTGAAAATAAAAGAACACATCTATCGTTTTATCGGAAAATATGAGATCTATGCAATGGCAGTCTTTCGGTTTCTGGTTGCTTTTCTGGCATTTTCGCTGATCAATCATCAGATTGGTTATATGGACATTTTAAAAGAGTATCCGATTGCACTGCTCTGTGCATTATTGTGTTCATTTTTGCCTTCCGGCATGATGCTGTTTTTCGGTGCACTGCTCATATTGCTGAACTGTTATGCACTGTCACTGGAGTTATGCGGTATTGTGGCATTGATCTTTGTGGCTCTTTTTTGCATTTATTATCGTTTTACCAGCAAAAAAGGCATTTATACGGTACTGACTTCAGTACTTGGAATTGCAGGTATTCCCTATGTAATGCCGGTGGCAGCAGGAATTCTTGACCGGATATATACGGTAGTAGCAGTTGTATGTGGAGAGTTTGTATACTTTCTGTTAAAAAGTGTGAATCAGAATGCAGCACTTTTTTCAGCCAAAGAGACTATTACAAAGAAAAGTGTGGTGACGCTTGCCGTGCTGCAGATTTTTACCGATAAAGAGATGTATTTCTATCTGGCAGCATTTGCAGCAGCGGCAGTTATCGTTTCCTGTGTCAGAAGACTTAGTGTGGATCATGCAAGAACGATTGCAATCGTTCTCGGTATTGCCGTGCAGCTTGGCGTGATTTGCAGCGGTGAGATTTATCTTGGTGAGACAGGTCGGATCGTGCGGGTAATCCTGGGCTGTATGGTATCGCTGGTTATTGCACTGGTGCTTGATTTTATGATCCTCAGTGTGGATTATAGCCGGGTGGAGCATACACAGTTTGAAGATGATGAATATTATTACTATGTCAGAGCCGTTCCGAAGGCTTTTGTATCAGTGGAGGATA
>OLRP01003186.1_pt1 | contig 10232 bp, 6 predicted proteins | sample 1672401 | NCBI WGS metagenome assembly OLRP01 (sample SAMEA3136682, study PRJEB25190) | human gut metagenome | reverse complement strand
TCTGTCGCATCTCTTAACGACAAGTGTTATTATATAATAGCCTTTCTGAAAATGCAAGCACTTTTTTCTTTTTTTACAAATTTTTTCATTAGAAAATTTTTCATTTGGAACATCAGTAATTTTCTTGATGCTCTTGCGTCCCACTACCGGATATGCTATATTTAAGTTACAAAGAGGGAAACCGCAAGCGGCTACCTTAGTTATAATATTAAGCTATTGTACAATAGCCGTCACTATTTGCGGTAGTGGCGGCTATCTTCGTTTGCCCTTGAAAATCTCATAGCAAAGACCTACAAGGGCAACAATGAATATACAAAACTGAATCATATCAGAATATGTGACCATCGCATCGCCCTCCTTTCTTTCGTTAGGAGGGTGTTTTATCCCTCCGTAAAAGAAGGGTAGCCGCCTGGCTTTGGTTTCCCTATCTGTATCATAACATAGCATTAACGAACAGACAACCAGATTGATTCTATTAGTATATTTTTATATTTCCAGATTTCGCATTATCAATAATTTTTTCTCTATTTCTAAGGTTTTTCCCCTATATCCTTGAAAATCCCTCTTTTCCCATTTTGGCCATTTTTTTTGTACTTCCCTTGATTTTTCAGAACTTCCATGCTATACTATCACCCGATGTAAAACCCGAAAAACCAAGGTCTTACAAGGGTTTCGCCGATTTCCGGCGTAGGTCATATATCAACATATATGCCTCCGCGGCATTCGTCAGATGTCCATGCAAGCATGCACGCCTGACTCATTGCTACGCGAAAATGAATCGTGTGTTCGTGACCTTCCACACGTAAAACAAAACTAAAGGAGAGTTAAAAATGAAGAACAAAAACATCAGTTTCATGACACAGGCTGCTATGATTGCAGCTATCTATGTGGTGCTCACTTATGTATTCGCACCATTTTCATTCGGAGAGGTACAGGTTCGTATTTCAGAGGCCCTGACCATTCTTCCGGTATTCACACCAGCAGCAATTCCAGGATTATTTATCGGCTGCCTGATAGGTAATATCCTCGGAGGCGCAATACTCCCTGACATTATCTTTGGAAGTATCGCAACATTAATTGGAGCATTCTTTACATGGAAGCTTCGCGAGAAGAGTCCTTACCTTGCCCCGGTTCCACCGATTATTGCAAATATCCTGATCGTTCCGTTCGTTCTGCGTTACGGATACGGAGTTGCACTTCCAATTCCATTTATGATGTGCACAGTTGGTATCGGAGAGATTATTTCCTGTGCAGTACTCGGAATGGTTCTTTACTTTGCACTTAAAAAATACGCAAAGACATTATTTGCACAGTAAAATATCAATCATTGACAATTTTATCGAAACATATATTTCAAAGATAATTTTTTATCAGAGTCCGGAACTTATCTAAAGTAATGTTCCGAACTCCTCCAAGAAGAGAGCGTAACGGTTTAATCCTGCTCTCTTCTTTTTATTTTCTGCGCCAGAGCCGCTATCATTCCGGCAACACCTGCAACTGCCAGCATTCCTCCTGCATTTGCTTTGTCTCCAGTCTTAACCGACATAGCTTTCTGAGCGATTTTGCTGTTATCGTACTTATCTGCGGCATCTTTCTGCTCGAATACCTGTCGTATTTTTTCTGTCTCTTTTCTCGATTCTTCATCAGCTTTTGCCTGGGCAGCTGCTTCCTGCGCTTTCTGTTCCGCCAGATACTTATCATAGGTTGTCTGGGCAACTGCCAGTTCTGCAAGTGTTCTCACATTTTCCAGTTTTGCCTGTCCATATGCTTCTTCACTTTCCGCCGCTTTCTGCTTTGCCGCGTCATAAGCTTTCTGCAACAGGGCTTCTCTGCTTTGGGCATCTTTTACTTTCGAAATCTCATCATTTAAATACGTGAAATCCGGATCTGTAATCTGATTTAGAAATGCAGCATCATAAGACAATGCCTTTGCCCTTTCTTCCTTTGACTGGGCTTCTGCCTGAGTGTCTTTCGCATCTGCCAGAGCTGCTTCCAGTGTATTCACTATATTTTGGGCATTTTTATACTCCGTTTTTGCCATCACCTCTTCCTGCTGTTTCTGATTATAATCTGCCTGTGCATGAAGAAGCTGCATAATCATTGCCTTTATTTCGTCATATGCTGCCTGCTTTTTATCCACTTCTATCTGCGCTGCTGCAGCATCTTCTGTCTGTGCTGCCAGCTCTCTCTGTAGCACAGACAATTCTGCCTCCTGTTCTTCCAGTGCCTGTTCTGCTTTGTTTTTCTGTTCCACGGCATCAGATATGGATACATTTTTCTCCTCTAATTCTTTTTCTGCAATATCCAGTGCATTCTGCTTTTCATCAACATCCGCACGTTTCTTTACAATACTGCTGTTGGTTTCAGCTTCCAATTGTTTCAGTGCATTTTCTGCTTTTTCCAGTGCATTCTCTTTTGCCTTGACATTTTCGTCTGCCGCATCTGATTCCACCTGTGCCTGATTTAAAAGTGTCTGTTTCTGATTCACTTCATTCTCCGCTGCAATTTTCTCTGCCCTCGCCTGTGCAAGTGCCGCTTCTGCCTGCGTCTGGTGTGTGGCTGCAGATTCCGCCGTGGCACTTGTATTTCCGCCAAGTGCTTTTACCTTTGCAAATGCATAATCGTAATTTTTTTGTTTTTCTTCCTGGGAAGCCTGTACAAGATTCAGCTCGTTCTGTGCCTGGTCTACTGCCTGTTGCTGCGTTTTCACCGCCTGACGCGCTTCTTGGGCTTCTTTCTCAGCCTTTTCCACCGCTGTGTGCGCTGCGGCATTTGCCTCTGCACTCTGGCTATATTTAAACTTTTTTATCTGTCATTCTGATTATTGCACGAGAGCAAAATGAATCTGTAATCGAGAAAAGCCAGAACCGACAGTTGCCGGTTCTGGCTCTTCGTAATGCCAAAACAAATATTTCACTTCTATTTTGCTGCCAGATATACACTGACATTTGCAAAGTCACTTTGTGCATGATTGCTGCGTGCACCGCTTCCGATATCTTCACAGCTGACTATTCCGTCACTATAACCAACAATCATCAGCGTTGTTTGCGCATCTAAGACGGCAATTAACGGTCGTCCCTGATTAACATTGTAAAGCAGTTCGTCTATCGTACAGCCACTTAAATCCATCACGCTTCCATAAACTTCTGTAATTGCATCAACCACAGATTTTCCACCTGCGAGTGCCTGTCTGAGCTGTTCTGTATCTGCATCTTCCGTGTCAATCGAATATTTCAGATCGCGGTTTCCACGCTCCCAGATGTAATTCTGATCAGCATCAACCACGACTCCGCCACAGTCATTGGCTTTCTGAATCGCTTTTCCTGCAGTATTATAAGTTCCCTGAAGCCTTCCATGACCATACACATAAAATGCGTCTGTTTCTTTTTTGCGGTCCAGACTGACCTGTGGAACATTTTCAAGTACCACCTGTTTCGGTTTTAATAGCTTCGGCTCCTTGTCAGAAATGCCATCATCATACGTCAGGCGAACCTGTGTCTCTTTCAGATCTGTTTTATATGTCTGCACATAAATATTGCTTTCTTTCGCCTCTTCGCTGCTTGTAATATAATCCTGTGCTGTTCCGGTGTAAGTATCGCCGTCTTTTACCGCACGGTCAAGGGTGATCATATTATCCTCAAATGTAGCACTTAACATATAGATTCCTGACTGTTCATAAGTTTTGATCACCTTATCTTTACTACTTGTAATCTCCACTTTATACATCGGAATGACCTGGGCTCCTGACAGTGTTGTTCCGACTTCTTCCGTTTTTGCAACACCGTAGACAAAATCACCATCCATGAAGCCAAGTGGTTTGATACACTCGCCATCTTTGCAAGTCACTTCATATTCTTGATCAGTCTCCAGATTCATAACTGTCACAGACTTGGACTTCGAAGGATCTTCTTTCTCATAAGCTACCAGATGTCCATCTTCGCTTGCAACATACTGATCTTCATTCAGTCCTGTCGCAAGCTCCTTTTTCGTACCTTTATTCATATCCATTTTGTAGAGTACGTCATCTGCAATCGTATACAGACAGCCATTTTCTACATTATAGTAGACCAGTCCGCCCACTTCTTCCTGGGCACGGTCATAAGCCTTGTCACTGGATACGAATAATTTTTCCTCAACAGAATTCTGTTCAATATTATAATAGTAGACTGCTGATCCAGTCTCACCTTCATGGCTGCCCCGGTTCATGTATCCGCATACAGCAAATGTTGTATTTCCCTTTTCGTCTACATTTAAAATCTTAATATCATGCTGCATCAGCATATTCCGGATATCCGTATTCTCCGCATCTGCAAAGCTGAACACAAGAGAAACTTCATCTCGGTCACGATTATAATTCCATAGTTCTCCCGCCTGCACAAATGACACAACGGTTCCGTTTTTATTTACCATGTAGACCGGATTCTTGTCTGTGATGCCAAGAAGTACACCTTTTTCATTCAACACCTTCTTCGTCGCATCAAATATCTGGTCCATCGTCCGGTCATAATCTAACAGATATGTCTTCTGGCTTCCGGAAATGTAACGCACACGGAAATATTCCCGCACCTGGTATTCGTCTTGCTCATTTTCCTCACCAGTACAGTTTACACGATATTCCAGCTCCACTGCCATATATGTGCTGTTCAACTCTTTAATCGTCCAACGCTCACTTCCATCAACCTTCGGGGCCAGATCTCCCCATGTTACATGCGTGTAATCCGAGTGAATCGTCACATGCTGTAATGTCGTGTTGTCTCCTTCATCACTGGGCTCAATCGCCGTTCCAATTCCAACACCTTCCGCTTTCGCCAGTGCATTTTCATGGAAACTTTGTACATAATCCAGGCTTGGCGCCGCATTTAACTTGGCTCCGTCCACGATTCTCGTATAATAATACATGTCGTGATTGTCCATATGCAGCGTGATCTGAAGCATACGCTCCTCAGACAAAATATTTTCACCATCGACATTTCCTACTTCCAGCGTTGCATTCTCTCCTGGCTTCTTCACCTTTTGTTCCAACAGCTTTTCTTTGCCATCGATCGAATAAACCGTATAGTCCAGGCTGTCGATCACATTTTCATAAGCTTTAATGGTAACCTGAAGCTGACCATTGCTGACCGGTGTGATGGAATCACGTACGCCTGTCAAATCCATCTCATTCCTATATCCGGGCAGGTCATTGAGCGAATAACCATTATAAGAAAACGCAATCTGGGGACGTGTTGCTGCCCCCATATCTGTCGTCATGTTACTGTTCTTTTTATTTGTCACATAGCCAAATATGACCACCGCAGCAAGAAATACCAGAACCAATACCCCTGCGTGGATCACGCGATTTTTCCATTTCATTTAAAGCTCCCCTTTTTCGTCTAGCAGTCTCCCCAGTGTCGGTGTCACGTGAAGAAATGTCTCGCATGCGCGGATGCTCTCTTCATTATCTGCCCGACGACCTGTTTTCACCGCACGAAGCAGAATATTTTTCGGTGTATGTTCCATGTCAATAAATTCCAGAACCTGCACGTCGTATCCCTCCCTCTTTAGATACTCCGCACGTAATCCATCTGTCACAAGCGCCGCCATACGTTCTTTCAAAAGTCCATAATTCATGATCGGCGAAAGCATATCGTTCTTCATCTGCCGGTTCAGTTCATGCTGGCAGCAAGGCACCGATAAAATAACCTTCGCATTCCAGCCAATTGCTTTTGCCAACGCAAAATCCGTTGCTGTATCACAGGCATGAAGTGTCACAACCATATCTACTTCCTCCGCACCCGTATAGTCTGCAATATTTCCCTCCAGAAACGTCAGCTTATCATACTGATACTTCTTCGCCAGCTCGTTACATTTCCGGATTACATCCGTCTTCAGATCCAGACCGATGATCCGGATGTCATAAGATTTCAGCTCATGAAGATAATAATACATAGCAAATGTAAGATAAGACTTTCCACAGCCAAAATCCAGAATTGTAAGCTCTCTTCCAGAATCAAGCTGTGGTAAAATATCCTCGATAAATTCCAGGAACCGGTTGATCTGCCGGAACTTGTCGAACCTTGCATGCACAATCTTTCCTTCCTCCGTCATAACACCAAGATCCTGTAAAAACGGAACCGGTACACCTTCCTGCAGGATATATTGTTTCTTCCGGTTATGATTCAGATCCAGCGGGCGCATCTTTGCTTTCTTCTGCTTCTTCTTAATTGTAACCTTTCCCTTCTTGCTGATAAGCACAGAAAATTCCGCATCTGCCGTCACAAGCTGCATCTGCTTCATATTCTCCATAGCCTCCAGCATCTTTTCGCACGCCTCATCCGCACTTAAATTCTCATGAAATGCCTGATTCCCACGAAACGTCTCCATCTGATAGACTCTTGTATCTTTCATGAGCACCGGGCGCACCTTAACCTTTGCCGAGAGCTTCTCATCTCTCGGATTACTCAAAACCGCCGATATAAAATTGTCATTTAAATTTTGTTCTAATATATTTTTTAATTCATTCATAGTAGTAATATTGTACTAGCGGTACGGGAAAAAGTCAATTTTGGACAGGGTAAAAGTTGATTGGGGACAAGGCAAATTAAAGTTAGGGACGTAGTACTTTGGCGAAATGCTACGTCCCTAACTAAAAATTTATCAATCTATTTTATCAAATATAATCACGACTTTGAATAGATCTCCGTCCAGATACAGATCAAATGTTCCACCTATCATTGTGGTCAATGTCTTCGCAATAGACAATCCAAGTCCGCTTCCTTCGGTACTTCGTGACAGGTCGCCGCGGATAAATCGTTCAGTCAGTTCTTCTGCCGAGGAAATGTTAAGTGGCTGCTCAGATATGTTTTTCAGACTGAAGATTACTTTTCCGTCCAGTGTCTGCAGATCTGCATAGATGCGTGTTCCTTCCATAGCATATTTTGCAGCATTATTATAAATATTTGCAAGCACGCGCCACATTCTTCTTCCGTCTACCCGAACAATCGCATCTTCTTCCGGGAGGTTCATAATTTGTGTCAGATTTCTGGCCTGGAATTTTTCTTCGAATTCTCCGCTCGTCTGCTGGATGAGTTCTATCATATTGATATTCATAAACTCGAGAGAAATATTACCTGAGCTGACTTTTGATGCCTCTACAACATCTTCTGTCAAAGTCTTCAATCTCTGAGATTTTTCTTCCAGAACTTCAATATATCTTTGAATCTTCGGATCATCGAATTTTTCTTGTTTCAAGAGATTTACATAATTAATAATGGAGGTCAGCGGTGTCTTGATATCGTGAGATACATTTGTAATCAGATCTGTCTTTAACCGCTCACTTTTCATATTCTTCTCGACTGCCGCATCAAGTCCGCTTCCGATAGAATTGACTTGTTCTGCAATCTTGCGTTGTTCTCCATGTATATCTTCGAGATCAATCTTGTAATCCAGCTCACCTTCACTGATTTTCTCAATACCTTCTTTAATTTTCTGTCGTCCGACTGCCCAGTTGACAAGGATTACAAATCCTGCTGTCTGCACAATGAAAATCACGAATGACCAAAATGCACTTGGCCAGCCTGATGCCAGATATGCCACCCAATGTACTGCTGCATACGCAAGATATAAAACAATTATTTTTGCTATGTGTCTGGCATTTCGAATCAATAATTTCACAAACTCTACGACACTGTACAGAAAACTGTTCTTCCATGCAATTCCTGCTTTTATTCTTCTGGCCAGACTCAAAATACCAACGAGAAACATATTACATGTATAGACTGCAAGTCCTCCGAATCCAATCATTCCAAAAAATGTTTCGTAAGAAAGAATACCATTTCCTACTGCAAATGTTTTCTGGGAGATAATTCCTGCAGCTCCCATGAAAAGCACGGTCAATAGTGACGGTACGAACCATGCAAATATAACTGTTGCAGCTCCGATTTCTGTCTTACATCTGTCAAATTTATATAAATGCAGTTCTCCATCTCTTTCCGTTCGACCTGCGATTACAACAAGCCATACTACACTGGCAAAAAATATTAAAAACGCCAAAATCATTCCTGCACTGACTCCTCGGACAAACGGACTATACTTTTCATAAAAATGTGCATTTTTATAATAACTATCTTTCACAGGATACTTCGTATCCACACCTGTCATAAACACAAACTCTCCTTTATCTGCATTACTCAGATAAACGGTCTGTGACTGCCATAGTTCTGCATCTGCTTCCTGAATATTCGTCTCAAACTCTGACAGTTTTGATTTTACTATGACATATTTCCCCATCTTACGAACACTTTTAGCAACATCATTAATATTATTTTCCTGCCCCAGCTCCTCCCGATTTGTGACGACTTTTCCACTCTTTAAATCTAAATAATAATAGAAAAAATTACTATCTCCTTCTTTATACTGCTCTGTCAGGCTCTCATAATTTGCATAGCGCTCTCCAATCTGATAAATACAGCTTTCCAGCATATTATAAGCTTCATTGAGCCTGCCATTCCAGTTGGAATTCTCGTTAACTATCTGCAAGAGATTTTCTGCTTCCAGTGGAGCTGCCTCCTCACGGAATAACACTCCATCATATTTCCAGCAATCTACATAGAGCATAGTTCCCTCTGCATCTTCGATTCCCCGAAAATTCTTTTCCTCTTCCGTCATTTCATTTCTATCTGATATATCCACATTTTCCAGCTCATCTAAGATCTGCTCCGATGTCTCCGCACCTATTCCATCTGTCATTACAAATTTTAATTCACCATTTAACACCTTTTCATTAAAATCATCCTGACTATAGTAATGATAACTTCCATCTGATAATTTACAAACGATCGGAGCCTTCAGATCTTCTGCGTCGTTGCCTTCTAATTCTGCTGAATCCGTGTTTGTATCTCCGACATAACTGGTACTCTCACTGTAGATCAATTTCTGATACCAATTCAACAAATCTCCCAATCGATATGAAAGACCGCTTTCATTCTGACCACTGATCGTCTCACTATTGTTATATACCTGAATATCGACCAGCTTATCCTCGTCAATCTTTCCATCTGTCTCAAACATCTGCTCACTGTCAATGCCGGACATCACTTGATACGCACTATTCATAAGCTCTGTATCAAAGTCATAGGAATCTTCATAGCTCTGCGTAAGTTTTCCTGTTATAAGGTCATCGAAAAGTTCTGCGTAAGACATGATGCTCATAACGCCGAGCATCATCGAAATAACCATAACATTTGCAATTATGATCAACAAAATTCTGGTCTTTTTTTTCTTATGCCATATCTTTTCCATAACGTCTCCCTTCTGTTAGCTTTTTCTTGCTGGTCTTACCCCGACCTGCTTTTACTGCTTCTCGATCTTATACCCTACGCCCCACACGACTTTCAGATATCTTGGTTCTTTCGGGTTGATCTCAATCTTCTCACGGATATGACGAATATGCACTGCCACTGTATTATCAACACCCACCGCATTTTCATTCCAGATATTTTCATATATCTGGTCAATAGAAAATACTTTGCCCTGATGCTTTACAAGCAGCAGCAAAATGTTGTACTCGATCGGGGTAAGCTTCACCGGCTCGCCATCTACTGTCACTTCTTTCAGATCATCGTTGATCGCCAGTCCGCCGACTGTATAGATTGCCTCGCTCTCCTTTATCGCCGTGCTTCCAAGCTGCATATATCTGCGCAAATGTGATTTCACACGGGCAACCAGCTCCAGCGGATTAAATGGTTTCGTTATATAATCATCAGCTCCGATATTAAGTCCCAATATCTTGTCCGCATCCTCGGATTTCGCAGACAGAATAATGATCGGAATATTGTGCTTCTCGCGAATTTTTAAAGTTGCCCTGATTCCATCCATTCTCGGCATCATGATATCCATGATCAGAAGATCTACACTTTCTTTTTTCAAGATCTCCACTGCCTCGATTCCATCGTAAGCTTCCAGAACCTGATGTCCATCCTGGGTCAGATATATCTCGATCGCCTCTACAATCTCTTTATCATCATCACATACTAATATTTTTGCCATCTCATTTCACCTCTCATATCTACTATACAAGATTAGCAAATAAAATTTAAGACATAGGAATGGATTTCTTAAGAAATGATGAATATTTTCAAGAATAACGTCGAAAAATGTCTAAAATAATGTAAACGAAATCTAAGACCCTTTATTTTCAACAAATTTTGATAAAATACCAAAAGATAAAACTTACTTAGACTTCATAATTTCTA
>OLRP01003180.1_pt1 | contig 10248 bp, 10 predicted proteins | sample 1672401 | NCBI WGS metagenome assembly OLRP01 (sample SAMEA3136682, study PRJEB25190) | human gut metagenome | reverse complement strand
CAGGATTATGCGGAAGAGATTTTTGTAGATAATCCAAGACGGATATGGAAGAGCAGATAAAGAGATTCAGATAGCCCCGCGTGGGGAAGAAAGCAGGTGTTTTGTTGAAAAAGGTTAATTTATCGATTGAAAAGAAAAGCTACGGGGTGCGTGAAGCAATCCGGACATTGCGTACCAATCTGCAGTTTTGCGGAGATGATAAAAGAGTCATTCTTGTAACAAGCTGTGTGCCGAGAGAGGGGAAAAGCTCTGTTTCTGTTGCGCTGGCAGAATCAATTGCAGACATGGGAAAATCTGTTATTCTTGTTGATGCGGATATCAGGAATTCTGTTATGGCATCGAAACTTCAGATTACCGGCGCAGATAAAGGGCTGTCACACTTCCTCTCCGGACAGTGTGTGCTTGCAGATGTGATTATGGCGACAAATATTCCGAAATTTCATATTCTTCTTTCCGGACCGGAGGCTCCGAATCCGACAGAGCTTCTGGAATCCAAACGTTTTACCGGTATGCTGGAGTCCATGAAGAATGTCTATGATTATATTATCATTGACTGTCCGCCGCTTGGTCTTGTTATTGATGCGGCAATCATCGGACATCAGAGTGATGGCGCGATCATTGTTGTCGAAGCAAGTAAGACCAAATACCGTCTGGTGCAGAATGTAAAAGACCAGCTGGAAAATTCGGGAGTGTCCGTTCTTGGTGTTGTCCTTAACAAGGTAGAGCGTAAGAACCAGAAGGGATATTATAACAAATATTATGGCTCACAGAAGTATGAGGGCTATTATGGACACAATGAAGAAACAAAAAATGCATAAAAGTGAAAATAACACTTGCAATTGTTAAAAGTTTCTGTTAAAATAACTATTGTTGTTAGTCTGCAAGATTTGTAAGCGGACATTTCAGATCGTTAGGAGGTGCAATCATGGCTAAATGTGCTATTTGTGAAAAGGGTGCTCATTTCGGAAATAACGTAAGTCACTCTCATAGAAGATCATCTAAGATGTGGAAATCTAACGTAAAATCCGTTAGAGTTAAAACGGAAAACGGCGGAACACAGAAAATGTACGTATGTACAAGCTGCCTGAAATCCGGACGCGTTGAAAGAGCTTAATCTGAGCGGAATGATAAGAACCGAAGCTTTTAAGCTTCGGTTTTTTGCGTATACGATGAGTCAAATACGGAGTTGTCCAGATTTGTGCTCGCACAAAAATCTGATTAGATCTGTATTTGGCGAATGTACGACAGTGAACTGTTAAGTGAGCTGCCGTATAATCAGGCAGGTGTCAGCATGCCTGATTATCGGGCTGCATTGGTTGTAAAAGCATTGGAAATAGAGTATAATATTTTCAACGTTTAAAAATAGATTTATTGATATGAATTTTGAGAATTGGAGGATGGCATATGAAGGGAAGTATGAGTACTGATTTAGGAATCATCACGATCGATCCGGAAGTGATCGCAAAATATGCAGGATCTGTAGCAGTTGAATGTTTTGGAATTGTCGGTATGGCAGCTGTCAGCATGAAAGATGGTCTGGTAAAACTTTTGAAAAAAGAAAGCCTTACAAAGGGAATCCAGGTCGGAATCTCTGATGAGAATAAGATTACACTTAATTTTCATGTGGTCGTAGCTTACGGAGTAAGTATTTCAGCAGTAACAGACAATCTGATCAGCAACGTGAAGTATAAAGTTGAAGAATTTACAGGTATGAGCGTCGATAAGATCAACATCTATATCGAAGGCGTCCGCGTGATCGATTAATTAAGGAGGAACTTGTTGTGGCAACAAAGAGTATCGATGTAGAACTGCTTGCGAAGATGTTTCTTGCAGGCGCACAGAATATAGAAGCAAAAAAGGAATATATCAATGAACTGAACGTGTTCCCTGTACCGGATGGTGATACAGGAACCAATATGTCTATGACAATTATGGCGGCAGCGAAAGAAGTAACTGCACTGGAAGGCATGGATATGGCTTCTCTTGCGAAGGCAATTTCATCCGGTTCTCTCCGTGGTGCAAGAGGTAACTCCGGTGTTATTCTATCCCAGCTGCTCCGCGGATTCACAAAATCCATCAAGACGGAAAGCGAAATTGATGTACCTGCACTTGCAAGAGCAGCTGTACGTGCAAAAGAGACAGCATATAAGGCTGTTATGAAGCCGAAAGAAGGTACGATTCTTACCGTTGCAAAAGGGGTGGCTGAAAAGGCTCAGACACTTGCAGAGGAGACAGATGATCTGGAAGAATTTCTCCCGAAGCTGATTGAAGAGGCAGAGACTGTTCTGGCAAAGACTCCGGATATGCTTCCTGTATTAAAGGAGGCAGGTGTTGTAGATTCCGGCGGACAGGGACTTCTGGAAGTACTGCGCGGGGCATATGATGCATTCCTCGGTAAAGAGATTGACTACAGCGCACTTGCACCAACTCCTCAGGCTGTTAATGCAACAAAGGTTGAAACTGAGGGTACAGTGGATATCAAATTTGGATACTGTACCGAATTTATTATTCTTCTGGATAAAGAATTTACAGAAAAGGATGAAATAGAATTTAAGGCTTATCTGGAATCCATTGGTGATTCTATCGTATGTGTAGCAGATGAAGACGTTGTTAAGATACATGTTCATACGAACGATCCGGGACTTGCAATCCAGAAAGCACTTACTTATGGACAGTTATCCCGTATGAAGATTGATAATATGCGTGAAGAGCATCAGGAAAAGCTGATCAAGGATGCAGAAAAGCTTGCAGCAGCCCAGAAAGAGAAAGAAAAAGCCAAAGAGCCACGTAAAAAGGTCGGATTTATTGCTGTTTCGATCGGAGAAGGATTAAATGAAATCTTCAAAGAACTTGGCGTGGACTACATTATCGAAGGTGGTCAGACCATGAACCCGAGTACGGAGGATATGCTGACAGCGATCGATCATGTAAATGCAGACTATATTTACATTCTTCCGAATAATAAGAATATTGTAATGGCTGCAAATCAGGCGCGTGATCTGACAGAAGACAAGGATATTATCGTAATTCCGACAAAGACCGTTCCGCAGGGAATCACAGCAGTTCTGAATTACAATGCAGAAGAAGATGTGGATACAAATGAAGAGACGATGCTGGAAGCAATCAAATGTGTAAAGACAGGTCAGGTGACTTATGCTGTCCGTGATACCCACATCGATGATAAAGAAATCCATGAAGGTGATATCATGGGAATTGGTGATGCAGGTATCCTTGCAGTTGGCAAGTCTGTCGATGGTACTACAAAGGACATGCTGGCACAGCTGGTAAATGATGATTCTGAACTGATCAGTCTCTATTATGGAGAAGAAGTTTCCGAAGAAGAAGCAGAAAAGCTGACAGCAGAGATTGAAGAATTATATCCGGATATGGACGTAGATGCACACATGGGCGGACAGCCGATTTATTACTATGTGTTGGCGGTAGAATAGGCTTATGAATGAGCAGTCAGAAATCCGTAACCTGAAAGGAATCGGGGCAAAAACCGAGGAACTGTTTCACAAGATGGGAATTTTTACCATCGGCGATCTGCTCCGTTATTATCCCAGAGGATATGATGTATATGAAGAGCCGGTAAGCGTAGGAGAGCTGGAAGAAGGAAAGATCAGCGCGGTAAAAGGTGTGATATACGGAAGAGTACAGGTTGGAGGAGGAAAGCGTATGCAGATTACGACAGCATACGTAAAAGATCTGACTGGTACTTTGAAGGTGATCTGGTTTCGTATGCCATTTCTGCGTAATACATTGAAGCAGGGAATGCCGGTTATCATAAGAGGACGGGTAGTTTCAAAAAAGGATCAGCTGATTATGGAGCATCCAGAGTTATTTTCACCACCGGATAGTTACGATAAAAAGTGTGGAACTCTTCAGCCAATTTATCCGTTAACTGCCGGTATGACGAACAATGCGGTAGCAAAAGCGGTTAAAGGTGCGATGGAATATCTGGATCTCGTCTCTGATGATCTACCGAAAGATCTGCGCCTTCGATATCATCTGGCTGAGTATAACTATGCGATCCGCGGGATACATTTTCCACTGGATAAGGCAGAATTCTACCATGCAAGAGAGAGACTTGTATTTGAAGAATTTTTAGTTTTCGTGCTTGCTCTTCGCAGGACGAGGGAGCGAAATGAGCGTGCCGAAAATGGATTTGTGATAAAAAGGCGGTCGGAAATCGACCGCTTTCTTGCAAATCTGCCATATGAACTGACCGGAGCACAGAAGAGAGTCTGGGAACAGATCCAGGAGGAGATGTGCGGAAAGCTAGTGATGTCACGCCTGATCCAGGGGGATGTTGGCTCTGGTAAGACAATAGTAGCGCTTCTGGCTCTTCTTCTGGCGGCACTGAACGGTTATCAGGGCGCAATGATGGCTCCGACAGAAGTTCTGGCCAAGCAGCATTACGAATCAATCATAGAGATGCTGGAAAGGTATCAGATTCCGGTGAAAACCGAGCTCTTGACCGGGTCGATGACAGCAAAGGAAAAAAGGGAAGCTTATCAGAGGATTGCTGCGGGAGAAGTGCAGATTGTTCTGGGAACCCATGCACTGATCCAGGAGAAGGTGGAATACCAGAATCTGGCACTTGTTGTTACCGATGAACAGCACCGATTTGGTGTCCGTCAGAGAGAGGCACTTGCCGGGAAAGGACAAATTCCTCATATTCTTGTAATGAGTGCGACACCGATTCCTCGAACACTGGCAATCATTTTATATGGAGATCTGGATATTTCGGTGATTGATGAACTCCCGGCAAACCGTCTGCCAATCAAGAACTGTGTGGTGGATACCAGTTACCGACCGACTGCTTACCGCTTTATGCAGAAGCAGGTCGCCGAAGGAAGACAGTGCTATGTGATTTGTCCGATGGTAGAAGAGAGCGAGGCAATGGATGCAGAGAATGTTCTTGACTATGCGCAGCTTCTGCAAAGTGAGATGGGTGACAAGATCCGGATCGCTGCGCTTCATGGGCGGATGAAACAGGCAGAAAAAGACGAGATCATGGGAGCATTTGCAAAGAATGAGATCCAGGTCCTGGTGTCGACAACAGTTATCGAGGTTGGTATCAATGTGCCGAATGCTACGGTGATCATGGTGGAGAATGCTGAGCGTTTTGGACTGGCACAGCTTCATCAGCTCCGCGGGCGCGTAGGACGTGGCAGACACCAGTCCTATTGTATTTTTATGAGTGGTTCGAAGACGAAAGAGACAAAAAAACGACTTGAGATCCTGAACAAATCCAATGATGGATTTTTTATTGCGAATGAAGATCTGAAGCTTCGGGGACCAGGAGATCTTTTTGGAATCCGGCAAAGCGGATTAATGGATTTCCGGATCGGAGATGTGTTCCAGGATTCGGAGCTTCTGAAAAAAGCAGGAGAAGCATCGGGGGAAATTCTGAGGGAAGATCCACTGTTAGAAGGCGAAAAATATAAACTGCTTGGTGAAAAGCTTGCGGCATACATTTCGGGAAACAATCTGGAAACGACGTTGTAGATAAAAAGATAGTGGGCAAATTGTTCTGCCCACTATCTTTCTATTCATAAAACCAGTAAATAATAAATTTGTTAAGGGATGCTTCTTCACTGTATGAATAAGAAACCTGCCAAAGTCCATATAGCTCACCCAGGTATCCTGCACCTTCTTCCATGAGGGTTTCGTGCATTTCATCCACGACCTCCTGATAGACTGCATCATCTGACATTTTAAATATCGTATAAGCCTCCTGGCTCTCAATCGATCTGTCGATCACTTCTCGCAACATACCAGGCTCATAGGTATCATAATACATGCCGTTCAGCTGATAATAGTTCAGATTTTCAGACTGACATGACGGATATACATAGTCCGTGCTGATCATATGTGTTTTTTCTAGCTCTTTTTCACTGCAGCAGAGATAATCGTAAGCAATCAGGTTCGGTATCTGATAGCCATTATCTTCGCCGAGAAAAATCGGATCTCCCCAGGTTGCATCTACATAATAATACTGACCATTGCACTGAACAATATTCCATGCATGGTCTGCGACGCCTCCATTTGGATCTGTAGTCTGTCCGGTTACATAGATACAGTAAATACCCAGTTGTTGTAGCAGATACTGGCAGCTTTTTGCATAGCCGGCACAAACCGATCTTTTTCCGACAAGAGCACTGTAAATATTCTGGTTATCCGGTGCATCAAGATCATAATCTACGTTATCTATGAGATAGGTGTAAATGTATTTTATCTTTTCGTATTCATCTGAAAGGTCTGAAATGCCAGAAAGACAGGTGGCTCTTGCCGATTCAATCTCTTGATTCCGTTGTTCTTTTTCTTCTCCCTCATAAAGATAATTGGGTTCTATTACTACATATCGGCTCTGGCCTTCAGACTGAGAATATTCTGTGGAAGTTGCATTTCCATCACACCAGAAAATTTCCGGTCTGTCATTTAACACATTCTGAAATACTTCATTTGCAGTATTCGCGTTGCTGCAATGCAGATAAATTTCTTTTTTATTTTCCTGGATACCCTGAAGAATTTCCCGGTAAACCGTTTGCTCTTCAGCAGAAAGCTGTTCATAGTAGAATTCTCCGGTAACCTCTGCATCCGTAATTTTTTCCTGTTCATAAGGAACTTCTTCCGGCGCGGAACTCTCTGCTTTCGGAGTGGCTGACATTTGTCTGCCGATCAGGATTCCTCCGGATATAAGACAGAGACAGCCAAGTCCCAAAAGAATGAACGAAAAAAATTTCCCTGTTTGATGCATCTTTTTTCGCATAATCTATTTAATTCCTCCAAATACTCATCTGTATGTTTCATCATAACATACCCTTCATTTTTGCACAACACGGACATTTTTTACATATAATGTTTCTGACAGTATAAAAAGCCTTGAGGATATCAGATATGAGATTTTTGAAAGCTATGCAGACTTCTGATCGGGGAAATTTGCAGATACAGATTACTTCGTCTATTGATTCTTTTCCTGTTCCAGATGCGTCAATCCGTATTTCCTATACAGGTATTCCTGAAAACACACTGGAAGAACTGACAACCGATAGCTCCGGACAAAGTGAAACCATTGAGCTTGACGCACCGCCTGTGGAGTATAGCCTGGATGTAACAAATGAAGAACAGCCATATGCGGAATATACCCTGGAAGTAAACGCTCCGGGATTCGAGCCGGTCAACATCGCAGGAACGGAAATACTGGCCGGTGTGACGGCAATTCAGAAGATTCGTCTGCGTCCACTTGTCACGGAAGACCAGACCCCGGAAATCTTTGTGATTCCTGCACATACTCTGTACGGTGTGTATCCGCCGAAAATCCCGGAAAACGAGATCAAGCCGGTAAACGAAACCGGTGAGATTGTGCTAAGCAGAGTTGTCGTGCCGGAATACATTGTTGTTCACAATGGCTCACCACGCGATTCTACCGCACAGAATTATTATGTAAAATATAAAGATTATATCAAAAATGTTGCTTCCAGTGAAATCTATGCAACCTGGCCGGAAAATACGATCCGGGCAAATGTACTGGCAATCATGTCTTTTACGCTGAACCGGGTTTACACCGAATGGTATCGCAATCAGGGCTATGATTTCACAATTACATCTTCTACGGCTTTTGATCACAAATGGATTCCGGAACGAAATGTTTTTGACTCCATTTCTACAGTGGTGGACGAACTGTTTGCAGATTATCTTTCCAGACCGAATGTAAGGCAGCCGATTCTGACACAATACTGTGACGGAAGACAGGTTCAGTGTCCGAACTGGATGACCCAATGGGGTTCTAAAGCACTTGGTGATCAGGGGTATTCTCCGTCGGAAATCCTCCGCTATTATTACGGAGATGATATATACATCAATACCGCTGAAGAAATTTCAGGCATTCCGTCTTCATGGCCAGGGTATACCCTTTCCCAGGGCTCTTCTGGTACAAAAGTCCGGCAAATGCAGGAACAGCTAAATGTCATTGCCGGTGCATACCCGGCAATTCCGAGAATCACAGTTGACGGTATTTATGGTCCGGCAACAGCATCGTCCGTCAGAAAATTCCAGTCGGTGTTCGGGCTTCCGGTAACCGGAACTGTTGATTACCGTACATGGTATAAAATTTCCGAAATTTATGTAGGTGTATCCAGAATTGCAGAATTGTCCTGACTTGGATTTTATATTATGATCTAAGTTTTCTCCCAAAGTCTGCTTTTATGCAAGGAATACCAAATGTGTCATGCTTCAGTTTAAAATGTTTCATACTCATCTGGTGTAGATTACTGCAAAATAAAAAATGCTAAAATTAACAAAACCTCCCAGTGTAATCTGAATTTATTCTCCATATACTAGGAGCGTAACACAAAACAAAATGTTACAAAAAAGGAGGAAATGAATATGGCAAGTCGTTCATCAAACAGAGCAGCCGTGCCAGAAGCAAAAGGTGCACTGGACAAATTTAAATACGAGGTTGCAAGCGAACTGGGAGTACCGTTATCAGACGGGTACAACGGAGACTTAACTTCAAGACAGAACGGATCTGTCGGAGGTTATATGGTCAAGAAAATGATCGAAGAACAGGAAAAACAGATGTCCGGTAAATAAGGAAAAGAAAAATCGGCACATGGCAGAAAATGCTGTGTGCCGATTTGACTTTTATATAGTAAATACGTATAATGAACGGGAAAAAGATATTTTACTGAAAGAAGAAATATTAATAGAAGAACTATATAATAAGCGAAGCAAGTGAGGATGTTATGAGAGTAATAGCAGGATCTGCCAAAAGATTACAACTGAAAACGATTGAGGGAATGGACACACGTCCGACAACCGACCGGATTAAAGAGACATTATTTAATATGATTACACCGAGCCTTTATGACTGCCGGTTTCTGGATCTGTTTGCCGGAAGCGGCGGTATCGGAATCGAGGCTTTAAGCCGTGGCGCGAAGGAAGCCGTGTTTGTTGAGAAAAATCCGAAAGCAGTTTCATGTATCAAAGAGAATTTAAAATATACAAAACTGGATTCCAATGCACAGGTAATGGCAACAGATGTATTAAGTGCACTGGCAAGACTTCGCGGAACCAGTGCGTTTGGCATTATTTTCATGGATCCGCCGTATCAGTCCGGGTTAGAAGAGCCCGTGCTGGCGGCGCTTTCCAGAATGCCGTATGTGACGGATGAGACATTGATCGTGATCGAAGCGACACTTGACCGCGACTTTTCATTCGCCGAAGAATACGGATTTTCAATCAAAAAAGAAAAATGCTATAAGACAAATAAGCATGTATTTCTGGCAAAGGAAGAAAAAAATGAAAGCAGCAATTTATCCGGGCAGCTTTGACCCCGTAACCTATGGACATTTAGATATTATCCGCCGCGCCGCGTCCGTTTTTGACGAATTGACGGTCAGCGTGCTGAATAATAAAGTAAAGACTCCATTGTTTTCTGTTGAGGAACGTGTTAAAATATTAAAAGAAGCGACAAAAGATCTGCCGAACGTCAAGGTGGAATCTTTCAGCGGTCTGCTGGTTGACTATGCCGCCAGTAAGGACGTGACGGTTGTTGTGCGCGGTCTGCGCGCGATTACGGATTTCGAGTATGAATTGCAGAATGCTCAGACCAACCGGAAGCTTTCAGGAGACAAGCTGGATACGATGTTTCTTACGACCAGTCTGGAATACGCTTATCTCAGCTCTTCCAGCGTCAAGGAAATTGCCAGCTTCAACGGAGATATTTCACAGTGCGTGCCGCCTTTTGTCGCACGGCTTGTCTATGAGAAGTTCGGACATGCCAGAGAAAACTGAGCATATGCGGAAATGAGGAAAAGATGAGCAGCAGAATCGAACAGCTGATTGATGAAATTGAAGAGTATATTGATAATTGTAAGTACCAGCCGCTTTCCAATTCGAAGATCATCGTAAACAAGGACGAGATCGACGATCTTTTACGCGAGCTGCGCCAGAAGACGCCGGAAGAGATTAAGCGGTATCAGAAAATTATCAGCAATAAGGAAGCGATCTTAAACGATGCGCGCGAAAAGGCGCAGGCGCTGATCAACGAGGCGACCGAACATACGACCGAGCTGATCAATGAGCATGAGATCATGCAGCAGGCTTATGCGCAGGCAAATGAGGTTGTACAGCTTGCAACTCGCCAGGCACAGGAGATCGTGGACAATGCAACGCTGGAAGCCAATGCGATCAAGGATTCTATCATGCAGTATACCGACCAGAAGCTCGCCGAGGTGG
>OLRP01003179.1_pt1 | contig 10250 bp, 8 predicted proteins | sample 1672401 | NCBI WGS metagenome assembly OLRP01 (sample SAMEA3136682, study PRJEB25190) | human gut metagenome | reverse complement strand
CAGCGGCGGTGCTCAAACAACCTCAATCAAGTGGCGATCCAGGCCAACACCTACGGCGGGATTTATCCCGAGGAGATCGCCGCTCTGCAACGGGACTATGCCGCCCTGTGGGGGCCGCTGTCCGATCTGCTGAAAAAGCTCTCCGCATTGGTGGAGCTCTGATCCTGCCGGGGAGTGGCGTATGCCGCTCCCCGGTTTTCACTACTTCGGGACAATTTGTCCCGAGGTGCTGAAAGCCGGAGGCATCCTTGTTGTCCCTCCCGGACAGAGGTATAATTATCATGTAAGGAACCATAAACCACACTTTTCAAGGAGGTATCAAGCGATGCGGATCATTCTGAAACTTTTAGCGGCCCCCTTTGTTCTGGCCCTCACGCTCCTTGTGGCAGTATTGAATTTTGCTTTTTCCTTTGCGTCATGGGTGTTCTGCGCCCTGTCCTTTCTCTGTCTGATCGGAGCCCTGTTTGCTTTATTCACGGGGGATCGCTGGGGCATACAGGGGCTTGTGATCGCCTTTGCTGTTTCGCCCTTCGGCCTGCCCGCTGTGGCGGAGTGGCTCATTGACAAGCTGGACAGTCTCAACTACTCGCTAAAGAGTTTTATCACAGGATAACGCTTTGGGACAATTTGTCCCGAAGTCCCCTGCGGCGGCTGGACGGACAGCCGCCGTTTTCTTTTGGAAGGAGGTGTGCCCACGGCTACAACTTATATCCGGCCCTACAAGGTGGCGGCTGGGAAAGGCGCTGTCCAGACAATGGAGGAACGCTTTGACTATGGGCTTAATCCGAAAAAGCTGGGAGCCCTGTCCTCATACCTCTGCGATCCGGCCACGGCTCCCGCTGAGTTTCTGCTGGTAAAGAGCCAGTACCAGGCGGAAACAGGCCGGGCCGTAGAGCGTGGAGCCCTGTTTTTTCAAATCCGGCAGGCGTTCCCGCCCGGCGAAGTGACAGCGGAGGAGGCCAACCAGATTGGCTATGAAACAGCCATGCGCTGGACGAAGGGAAAGTATCAGTTTTTTGTCTGCACCCACACAGACAAGGGCCACCTCCACAATCACATTTATTTTAATTCAACGGCCTTTGACCGCTCTCGGAAGTTCCATAATTTTATCGGCTCCAGCTTTGCCCTGCGGCGGCTCTCTGACCGGGTGTGCATTGAGCATGACCTCTCTGTGATCCAAAATCCAAAACAGCACAGCAAGGGCCGGTATCTCCATTATGGCCAGTGGATTGGGGAAAAGCCGCCCTCTGCAAAACAGCGGGTGCGGCTGGCCATCGTGGAGTCTCTGCAAAAACAGCCCGCCGATTTTCCGGCGTTTCTGAGGCTTATGGAGGAGTCCGGCTTTCTGGTAAAGCATGGCCGTGGCGGTGTGATCTCCTTCCTTGCTCCCGGGCAGGATAAGCCCACCCGCCTGCGGGCATCCACCCTCGGGGATGGTTTTGATCCCGAGGACATCCGGGCTGTGATTGCCGGGGATCGTCCGATCCCGGAGCTCCCGCAGGAGGCCCCGGCTTCTGCCCGTCGTGTCAATCTGATTATAGACATTCAAGAGCGCATGGCACAGGGCAAGGGCCCGGCCTATGAACGGTGGGCCAAGGTTTACAATCTGAAACAGATGGCTGCTGCGCTCCAGTACCTGCGGGAAAATGATCTGATGGACTATGAGGCGCTGGCGGCCAGTACAGAAAAGGCAGTCGAGCGTTTTCACACGCTGTCCGAGGAATTACGGCAAACGGAGGCGGAGCTGGAAAAGACCTCCGGGCTCATGGCGGCTACTGTGGACTACGCAAAAACCCGGCCTGTGTTTGACGGTTACAAGGCGGCCCGGTACAGTAAAAAATATCTGTCGGAGCATGAGGCGGAGCTTGCCGCTTACCGGGCGGCCCGGGCCACTATGAATGAGCTTTTGGACGGTGCAAAACTGCCAAAGATGGCGGATATGAAAAAGTCCCGCCAGGAATTGGCGGGAAAGAAAAAAGCCCTCTATGCGGAATACCGCAAGGCCCAGGTGGATATGCTCGACGAGTACTGATCGTCTTTTGCGGTTGAACCTTCGGGTTGCCCTACGGCCTGTCAGCGAGAACGCAGCACGTCCAAAATTATGCGTTTCACGAGGCATTTTAGGTGGAGCCCGTTTGCTGCAAAACGGGCTCCACGCCTTTTCGGGGCAGGGCTCTCGACGGTTCAAACGCATATAAAAGGTTACAGGTTTACCTCGTATTGCCGTTTTTGCGGTATGATAACCTCAGGTTAAGGCGTTTTCCGACTATCGAAAGGGGCTTCTTTTGGAGCACCAGATACGCCGACAGCTTGCGTGTACTTCTAACGAAGCTGCTAATTTCTTAGGGGATTACCATGGGATCTAACGACCAACGTTCCACTATCAGAAAAGTAGCCGTTTCATCGTTCCTTGGGAACTTCATCGAATGGTTCGACTACGCAACCTATTCGTACTTCGCAGTGGTCATCGCCAACGTGTTCTTCCCTGGCGACGACCCGGCGCTTGCGCTCATGCAGACGTTCGCGGTGTTCGCGCTTTCGTTCCTGCTGCGCCCCATCGGCGCCATCTTCTGGGGCAGCATGGGCGACAAGAAGGGCCGCAAGTGGGCCCTGTCCACGTCCATCTTCCTGATGACCGGCGCTACCTTCTGCATCGGCTTGCTGCCGGGCTACCTGGCCATCGGCCTCGCCGCCCCCATCTTGCTGCTGCTGCTCCGCATGATCCAGGGTTTCTCGGCTTCCGGCGAGTATGCCGGCGCTGCTACGTTCCTGGCTGAGTACGCTCCCTCGGACAAGCGCGGCGTGTACTGCTCGCTCGTGCCTGCTTCGACGGCCGTGGGCCTGTTGGTGGGCTCTACGTTCGCCACGGTCATGTACACGATCCTGCCTGACGCAGCCGTGAACGAGTGGGGCTGGCGCATCCCGTTCCTGTTGGCAGGACCGCTGGGTCTCGTCGCTCACTACATTCGTACCAAGCTGGAGGATTCGCCGACGTATCAGGAGATGCAGGCTGCTATCTCCAAGACCGACGACTCGAATCATCCTATCCGCGACCTGTTCCGTCATCACACGAAGGAGCTCATCATCTCCTTCGGTGCCGCCATGCTGAACGCGGTGGGCTTCTACGTGGTTCTCACGTACTTGCCGGTCTACCTGGAGACGGTGGTCATGATGCCGGCGAACGAATCGTCGCTGATCACCACTATCTGCCTGGTCGCGTACGTGGCGTTCATCTTCGGCATGGGGCATCTGTCCGATAAGTTCGGGCGCAAGAAGATGCTCATCATCGCCTGTGTGTCGTTCATCGTGCTGACGGTGCCGGCGTTCATGCTGTTGAACACTGCGCAATTCTTCACGGTGCTGGCCGTCGAGCTGGTGCTGTGCCTGGCGCTTACCATCAACGACGGTACGCTGTCCAGCTATCTGACCGAGACGTTCCCGACGGCGGTGCGCTACACCGGCTTCGCCCTGTCGTTCAACTTGGCGAACGCCCTGTTCGGCGGTTCCGCCTCGTTCATCTCGACTGCTCTGATCGCCGCTACCGGCTCCGGTCTCGCGCCTGCCTGGTACATGGTCGGCGTGTCTTGTGTCGCGCTGGTGGCGATGATACTATCGCACGAACATACGGGTAAGGATCTGTCCGAAGTGTAAGGCCCTGCGGTCTGCACGACGATAGTGCTGATACAAACGGGCGCCGTCCAGACCTGCTGGTCCGGACGGCGTTCGCTCATGAGACGGCGTGCTCGCGCCGCCCGTACAATGGAGGACGAATGGCTGAAACATCGCAGACGCCGAAGTCTTTGAAAGCTCAGATCACGCGCACGTCGCTCGTGCTGGCCGCGGCGGCGTTGTTGCGCGAGCAGGGGCCGAAAGCCGTGACGTATCGCAAGGTGGCGAAGTGGGCCGGTGCGGCCTCGTCATCGGTCGGATATTACTTCGACTCGGTGACGCAGTTGCTGCACGAGGCCGGTCGCTACAATATTCAGCTGTGGGCCGAGCGTGCAGAGAAAGCGGCATCGGCTGCCGAAGGCCTTGAGCCTGAAGAGTGTCGTCGTCATGTAATCGACCTGCTCATTCGCGCCTGCTTGCCCGATGAATCGGTGGTGCCTTCGGCTCACTACGGGCAGCTGATTGCCGCGGCCGAATCGGACGTGGTCACCGAGGCTTACCAGAAGGGCCGCGTTTCGCTCGATGCCGCCATCGAGCGCATCCTTGCACGCGCAAAGATCGATATGCCGCCACGTATGGTGGGCACCGTGGTAGACGGCGCGGCAGTGGCCGCCATTTCCGAGGGGTACGACGTGCGCAAGTTCGCGTCCGATATCCTGCGCGATGCCGTCGAAGTCTACATCAAGGCATCTGAAGCTTAACGCTTGTAGCGCGCCTCAGTAATCCAGCAACTCACGTTTCGGCGACGGGAGGGGGAACGCCCTCCCGTCGCCGTTCTTCTTTCCAGCCTGAATGGTAGAACGGATGCAAGAAACGCATCGATTGCGATGTCGCGCCGCTGTGTTCGCGAGCGGCGCGACATCGCGTCCTAGGTGAGGAAAGGGGTTGAGGCAGCATGAGCGATACTCGTCGCGCACCGGAGGCGTCTTCGGCTGACGCGGGCCCGGTGGGCTCGGTGAGCCGGCCGTCGTTCAAACGCACGTTGACGTTCTTCGGATTCTTCGCCATCACGGCTTCCATGGTGATGACGGTATACGAGTACCCGTCGTTTGCGTCGTCGGGATTCCAGCTGGTGTTCTTCCTGATCATCGGCGGCATCCTGTGGTTCTTGCCCGTGGCGCTGTGCGCTGCGGAAATGGCCACGGTGAAAGGATGGGAATCGGGCGGCATTTTCGCCTGGGTGGGCAATACGCTGGGCAGACGGTGGGGTTTCGCCGCGCTGTTCTTCCAGTGGTTCCAGATCACGGTTGGGTTCGTCACCATGGCGTTCTTCATCCTGGCGGCGCTGGCCTACGTGTTCAGGTGGGACGCGCTGTACAACAACCCGCTGGTGATGTTCTTCGGCGTGGCGGCCATCGTGTGGCTGCTCACGCTCACGCAGCTGGGCGGCACGAAGTACACGGCGCGCATCTCGAAGGTGGGCTTCGTGGGCGGCATCATCGTGCCCGTGCTAGTGCTGCTGGTGGGCTTGGTGATCTACTTCGCCACGGGCGGCGTCTCGCAGATCAAGATGGACGCGGCCACGTTCGTGCCCGACTTCGGCAAGGTGGACACGCTGGTCATCTTCGCGTCGTTCATCCTGGCGTACATGGGCGTGGAGGCTTCCGCTTCGCATGTGAACGAGCTGAAGAACCCGAACCGCAACTACCCGCTTGCCATGATCGTGCTGGCAATCCTCACCATCGCGCTGGACGCGCTGGGCGGCTTGGCCGTGGCCACGACGCTTCCGGCGTCGGTTCTGGACGGCAACCTGTCGTTCGGCGTGATCGAGGCGTTCCGCGCCATCTTCGTGCAGCACATCGGCCCGTCTATGAGCTGGATCGTGTTCGTGGTGGCGCTGTTGCTGGCGCTGGGCGTGCTTGCCGAGATCTCGGCGTGGATCGTGGGCCCGTCGCGCGCGCTGCTTGATACGGCGCACGACGGCATCCTGCCCCCGTCGTTCAAGAAGGTTAACAAGCACGGCGTGTCGGTGAAGACGGTGGTCATCCAAGCCGTCATCGTCACGGTGTGGGACGCGGTGCTGTGCGGATCCATCGCGCTGTCCGGCGGATCCAGCTCGTCGGTGGGCTACCTGACGGCCATCGGTCTGACCGTGGTCATCTACCTGGTGGGATACGTGCTGTTCTTCCTCGGGTACTTCTATCTGATCTTCAAGAAGAAGAACCTGCAGCGCTCGTTCCAGCTGCCCGGCGGCACGCCGTTCAAGGCCATCGTGGCGGGCGTCGGCCTCATCATGACCGTGGCGACGTTGATCATCTCGTTCTTCCCGTCGTCGAACCTGGACGCGCAGTCGAACGCGGTGTACCAGGCGACGCTGGGCGTGGCGTTCGCGATATCGGTGGCTATCCCCTTCATCATATACGCGTTGCGTCATCGTTGGGAGCCGAAGCCTGTCGTGCCGGTAGGGGCGACGGTTGCCGCGCCTTCGGGCGCTGCCATGCCCGCGCGTCCCGCGGCTCCCGAACAGGGCGCTCATGTCCGCACCGATGCGAGCACCTCGGGCCCCATCAACAAGCGCACGAAGGCGCGCGACGCGATGGGCGGCCCGCGTGATGCTTCGGGCACGCCGCGATCGGCCGGAGCAAGCGGCGCGGTTGCCGGTGGCGGTCTGAGCGAGCGCGTGGCGCAGGGCATTTCCAGCGTGGTGGTCGGCGTGACCAGCCGCCCGCCGGGAGGATCCGCACGGTGCCCCCGACCCGCTGCGCACGCCTACCGTGGACGAAGGCCGTGCGCACGAGATGTCCCAGCCTCCGGCCTGCGGCGTGCCCACGCCGCAGAACCCTATGCCGGTTCCGTGCGACGTCTCGGACGAGGATTCCGCCTCGCGGCATGCGGCTTCCAGCTCCGGTGCCGAACGGTCTGCGGCCGATGCCGCCGACGTGCGCGACGATCTGATCGACCGAACGGCGGAAGGCGACCCCAGCTTGCGCGCCAGCGTGACGGAGGGCGTGGTCGGGCAGGGCGTTCCCCAGGCCGACCCCGATACGCCCGATCCGCAGCGCGAGACGAGCATCGACACCGACAAGCCGGCCCGCTAGCGCGCAGCGAACAACCAGGTATCAAACTTCGAACCAGGAGGTTTTCATGAAGGAACAGACATCTACCAGCAAGATTCTCGACAGCATGGACGAGGGCACCAAGTACTCGACGCCCATCTTCGGTTCCGAGGCGTCCGACGTGGCCATGCCGCGTCTCAAGATGAACGCCCAGCCGGTCGAGCCGCGCATCACGTACGAGATGATCAAGGAGTACCTGTCAATCGAGGGCAACGCCACGCAGAACCTCACCACGTTCTGCCAGACGTACATGGAGCCCATGGCCACGAAGATCATGGCCGAGACGATGGAGAAGAATGCCATCGACAAGGACGAGTACCCCATGACGGCCGACCTCGAGAACCGCTGCGTCGCCATGATCGGCGATTTGTGGCACGCGAACCCCGACGAGGAGCCCATGGGCACGTCCACCGTCGGCTCGTCCGAGGCCTGCATGCTGGGCGGTTTGGGCATGCTGTTCCGCTGGAAGAAGCTGGCGAAGGACGCGGGCATCGACATCTACACCGAGCAGCGTCCGAACCTGGTGATTTCCGCGGGCTACCAGGTATGCTGGGAGAAGTTCTGCCGCTATTGGGACATCGAGATGCGCCTCGTGCCGCTTGAGAAGGACCACCTGTCGCTGAACATGGACACGGTCATGGACTACGTGGACGACCACACCATCGGCATCACGGCCATCCTCGGCATCACGTACACCGGCAAGTTCGACGACGTGCAGAAGCTCGACGAGCTGGTGGAGGCGTACAACCAGGATCATCCGAAGCTGCCCATCCGCATTCACGTGGACGGCGCGTCGGGCGGCATGTTCGCCCCGTTCGTGGAGCCCGACCTGGTGTGGGACTTCCAGCTGAAGAACGTGTGGTCCATCAACTGCTCCGGCCACAAGTACGGCCTCGTGTACCCCGGCATCGGCTGGGTGGTGTGGCGCAGCAAGGAGGCGCTGCCCGAGGACCTGATCTTCTGGGTGAGCTACCTGGGCGGCGAGGAGGCCACGATGGCCATCAACTTCTCGCGCTCCGCGTCGCAGATCGTGGGCCAGTACTACGTGCTGATGCGCAACGGCTTCGAGGGCTTCAAGGAGATCCAGGAGCGCACGCTCGACGTGGCGCGCTACCTGGCCGCCGAGCTCAAGGAGATGGGCATCTTCGAGATCTACGAGGACGCGTCGCACATTCCCATCGTGTGCTGGGGCTTGAAGGACGACGCCGACGTGGAGTGGTCGCTGTACGACCTGTCCGACCGTCTGCGCATGAGCGGCTGGCTGGTGCCGGCGTACCCGATGCCCGCCGACATGCAGGACACCACCGTCCAGCGCGTCGTGGCGCGCGCCGACTTCTCCATGCAGCTGTGCATCAAGCTGGTGGAGGACATGAAGAAGGAGATGGACACGCTGAACAAGGCGAAGTTCGTCACCGGCAACACCCAGGGCGTCATCCAGACCGGTTTCAACCATGGCGGCCGCTCCGCCGTCGACAAGGGCGAGAAGGTCCAGACGAAGGCGAAGAGCAACCAGTAACGGCTGGTGGTAGAAAAGCAGGTAAGGAGCCTGAACTTCGGGCCCCTTACCTGCATAGTTCAGGCGCCTGTAAATATGATTAATATGATCATGGACAAAAGCGGGCACTTTTCAGTAGGTTTTGCCGGAAAATCGGATAGGCCGCACATCGTGTTTTGGAAAACGCCTGGTGAAAGAGTTGTCGTTTCATATATTCTCATAGAAACATAAAGAAAAGCGCCACATTTTGTCCATGACTAATTTAGTTATAGATATAAGCCGTCAGCAAACCATGCCGGCGGCTTATAGAAAAACGTTCGTGCTGCGCGCTACCCGAGGAAGAACATAGATCCGAAGTAGCCGGCGAGGGCGCCGACAGCTGCTCCCGCCAGGGTGTACGCCACGCCGCGCAGCACGCGATGCCGGCGGGCGCGTTGGCTGCGCGGATTGTCGCGGTCGACGGGCTCGCCTTTCGAGAAGGCCACCAGCTCGCGATAGGTGACCAGGTCGTGCTGTTTCTTGATGCGCTCGACCACGACCAGCATCGCCATCCCGATGCCCCAGATGAGCAGGCCGATGATGCTGGACGGAACGATGCCCCAATCCCAGAAGAATATTCCCCCAAGAAAGGCGGCGGCTCCTGACAGGGCGATGATCAGGCCTCCGGTTGCGAGTGCCATCATCTTCTTGTAGTCGTTCGAGATTGCTTCCTTCATGGCTTCCACGTCTCCTTTGATCAGTTCGTCGACTGTAACGTCGAAGAGGACGCTGAGCAAAAGCAGGCTTTCCACGTCAGGGTAGGTTTTGTCGTTCTCCCAACTCGAGACGGTCTGGCGCGAAACGTAGATCTTCGCGGCGAGGTCGTCTTGCGAGAGCCCTCGTTCCGTCCGATGACGTTTGATCTGACTGCCGAGCTCCATGCGTTTCCCTTCGTTGATCATAGGTTGCCATGACGCGGCAAAGTGTACCATCAAATGGCCTTGACGCAGGGCGTTCCATCCCCGGCATGCTTTGTCAAAAGTTCTTTACATGCTATTTGAACAGGAGCGATGCATCATGGCATCCTGGATGCCGTTTGGCGACGCGGCACTTACGGATGACGGCGAACGCGATCTTCGAGCAGCGCCCGTCGTATGCTCGGACGCAGTGACGGTGTCGATGAGGAGCGCGCTGTGAAGAAGATTCTGATTGTCCTGACCAACACTGCTGCGTACGGGGAGAGGAATGTCGCCACGGGGCTATGGTTGGGGGAGGCTGCGGAGTTCATGGACGAGGCGATTCAGCGCGGGTATGCGGTGGATTTCGTCAGCCCCAAGGGCGGCTACGTGCCGCTCGACCCGCGCAGCATGAAGCCTGCGTACGTCGATCGCGCTGCGTTCGCGCTGTACCGCACGCGTGACTTCCAGGAGAGAGCTCTTGCGCATTCGATGCGTCCCGACGACGTGGATCCTGGCGAATACGCCGCCCTGTATTACACGGGCGGTCATGGCGTGATGTGGGATTTTCCCAGCAGCGAGGGTCTTGAACGGCTCTGCTTGGAGGTGTACGGCAACGGCGGCTACCTCGCCACGGTGTGCCATGGCATCGCCGGGCTGCTGTACGTGAAGGAAGGTTCCAGATACCTGATCGAGGGAAAGAGCATCACGGGTTTTACCGCGATGGAGGAGCGCCTCAGCGGTAAAAGCGCTGTTATCCCATTCTGGAACGAGCAGGTGGCGAAAGCACATGGAGCCGTGTTTCGCAAGAAGCGCCCGTTCGCCGAGCACGCCATTCAGGACGGAAGGATCATCACCGGCCAGAATCCCGAATCGCCCCGCGCCGTTGCCCGCCTGCTGCTGAAAAACTTAGAACGCCCCCTGTGCTGAACCCGGTTCTCGTTCGCCATTTGGGACCGGATTCAGCACAGGGGGCGCCTGGGGAAAGGAGGCGGTTGCGCGGAGCGAATCGCGCGCAACCGCTGTTGGCGATGGAAAAGCTTAGTCCTCGCGTTCGATGGGCATGCTCATGCAGCGCGGGCCGCCACGGCCGCG
>OLRP01003171.1_pt1 | contig 10281 bp, 7 predicted proteins | sample 1672401 | NCBI WGS metagenome assembly OLRP01 (sample SAMEA3136682, study PRJEB25190) | human gut metagenome | reverse complement strand
TGGCGGGCATCATCGCCAACGAGATGGGGGTGCAGATCCGCATCACCAGCGGCCCTGCCATTGAGAAGCCCGGCGACCTTGCCGCCCTGCTGACCAATCTGCAGGAGGGCGACGTGCTCTTCATTGATGAGATCCACCGCCTGTCCCGGCAGGTGGAGGAGGTGCTCTACCCGGCGCTGGAGGATTACGCGCTGGATATTATGATCGGCAAGGGCCCCAGCGCCCAGAGCATCCGGATCAACCTGCCCCGCTTCACGCTGGTGGGCGCTACCACCCGTGCGGGCCAGATCACCGGCCCCCTGCGGGACCGCTTCGGTGTGCTGCTCAAACTGGAGCTGTACAGCCCCGATGAGCTGAGCCGGATCATCCAGCGCTCGGCGGGCATCCTCGACCAGCCCATCACCCCGGAGGGCGCTTACGAGCTGGCCAAATGCAGCCGGGGCACCCCCCGCGTGGCAAACCGCTTCCTGAAGCGTGTCCGCGACTTTGCCACCGTGCTGGGGGATGGCATCATCGACCGGGACGTTTCCCTGATGAGCCTGAAGCGGATGGACGTGGACGCGCTGGGTCTGGACGAGCTGGACCGCAGCCTGCTCCGCGCCATCATTGAGATGTACAACGGCGGCCCTGTGGGCCTGGAAACGCTGGCGGCGGCGCTGGGCGAGGAGGCCGTGACGCTGGAGGACCTGTGTGAGCCCTACCTGATGCAGATGGGATTTCTGACCCGCACCCCCCGGGGCCGCTGTGCCACCCGCCTTGCCTATGAGCACCTGGGCCTGAAAGCCCCCGAGACCGGAAGCCCGGAGGACAACGGCCAGCAGAGCCTGTTCTGAGCCGTTTGAAGAGAGAAAGGAGGACGCTTATGCGCCCTGCAGATAGTTGGAAAGATTACGAGCTGCTGGATGCCACCGGCGGCAACCGCCTGGAGCGCTGGGGAGAGACCATCCTCATCCGGCCCGACCCGCAGGTGGTGTGGAAAACCGAGAAGCAGAGCCCGCTCTGGGCCAAGGCCGATGCCATCTACCACCGCTCCAATCAGGGCGGCGGAGAGTGGGAGTACCGCCGCCGTCTGCCTGAGAAGTGGAAGATCTCCTGCGGTGAGGGCGAGGACAAGCTGACCCTCATCGTCAGCCCCACCGGTTTCAAGCACACCGGCGTGTTCCCGGAGCAGGCCGTTAACTGGGCCTGGTACGCCAGAAAGATCCGCGCGGCAGGCCGCCCTGTCAAGGTGCTGAACCTGTTTGGCTACACCGGCGGTGCAACGCTGGCCTGTGCCGCTGCGGGCGCTACTGTCTGCCATGTGGATGCTTCCAAGGGCATCGTAGCGTGGGGCAAGGACAACGCCGTGGCCAGTGGTCTGGCTGACCGGCCCATCCGCTGGCTGGTGGACGACTGCGCCAAGTTCGTGGCCCGGGAAAAGCGCCGGGGCAACACCTACGATGGCATCATCATGGACCCGCCCAGCTACGGCCGCGGCCCCGGCGGCGAGATCTGGAAGCTGGAGGACTGCATCTACGAGCTCATCAGCCAGTGCGAGGAAGTGCTGAGCGATACGCCCCTCTTCTTTGCGGTCAACAGCTATACCACCGGCCTGTCCCCCGCGGTCATGGAGTATATGCTCAAGACCACGCTGGTGCCCCGCTTTGGCGGCAAGACCAGCTGTGATGAGATCGGCCTGCCCGTTTCCGCCACCGGCGGCGTTGTGCCCTGCGGCGCAACGGCCATTTGGGAAGAATAAAAGAGGTAAACGGGCTCGCCCTCTCAGTCAAATCTTTACAGATTTGCCAGCTCCCCCAAAGGGGGAGCCTCTGGCGAAGAGGGAAAGTTTTCGGTTTTGCCAAGGGCTCTCCCTTTGGGAGAGCTGGCGCGTCAGCGCCTGAGAGGGCGAGGCCGCTAAAAATAAATAAGCAATCAATTTCAATAGAATGGGGTACAGCCCTTTTGAGAAGGGCGCACCACCGGAAAGAGAAAACCTATGGAAGAAACGATTTTAACTGCGAAAGATCTGAAGTTCCGCTATGACCCGGAACAGCCGGACTACGCCCTGAACGGCGTGTCGGCTGAGGTGAAGCGGGGCGAATTTGTGGCAGTGCTGGGGGCTAACGGCTGTGGAAAATCCACGCTGGCCAAGCACTTCAACGCCATCCTCCTGCCGGAGAGCGGCACTGTGCTGGTGGAGGGGATGGACACCAAAGACGAGGACAAGATCTACGATATCCGCCAGACCGTGGGCATGGTGTTCCAGAGCCCGGACAACCAGATCGTTGCCACCGTGGTGGAGGAAGATGTCGCCTTTGCGCTGGAAAATCTGGGCGTTCCGCCGGAAGAGATGCGCCGCCGCGTGGATGAAGCGATGAAGATGGCGGGCATCTACGAGTACCGGGAGCGTGCGCCCCACAACCTGTCCGGCGGCCAGAAGCAGCGCGTTGCCATTGCGGGCGTGGTCGCCATGCGGCCCGACTGCCTGATCCTGGACGAGGCCACCGCCATGCTTGATCCCCGGGGCCGGGAGCAGGTGATGCAGACCATCCACCATCTGAACAAGAACATGGGCATCACGGTGGTGTCCATCACCCACTATATGGAAGAAGCTGCTCAGGCCGACCGCGTGCTGGTGATGAGCAAGGGCAATGTGGTCATGGAGGGCACCCCGAAAGAGGTGTTCAGCCAGACCGAAAAGGTGCGCGCCCTGCGGCTGGATGTGCCGCAGGCTGCCGAGCTGCGGGATGAGCTGGTCAAGGCCGGCATCCCCATGCCCGAGGGCATCATCGACACCGGCGCGTGCGCACAGGCGCTGTATGAGCTTTTGAAGTAAGGGAGGGGACGGAAGATGGGAAGCATTATCAAAGTAGATCACCTGAGTTATGTCTATAACCCGGGAATGCCCAATGCCGTCACCGCGCTGGATGACGTGAGCTTTGAGGTGGAAGAGGGAGATTTTGTGGGCATCATCGGTGCCACCGGCTCCGGCAAGAGCACCCTCATCACCCACATGAACGGCTTGAACAAGCCCACCAGCGGCCACATCATCATCGATGGCCGCGACCTGTGGGCCGAGCCGGAAAAGATCCGGGAATTCCGTTTCCTCACCGGTCTGGTGTTCCAGTACCCGGAGTACCAGCTGTTTGAGGAGACCTGCTATAAGGATATCGCCTTTGGCCCCAGAAACATGGGGCTGGACGAGGCCGAGATCGACAGGCGGGTGCATGAAGCAGCGGACTTTGTCGGTCTGGATGAGGCGCTGCTGCAGCGCAGCCCCTTTGAGCTGTCCGGCGGCCAGAAGCGCCGGGTGGCCGTGGCGGGTGTGATGGCCATGAAGCCCCGCATTCTGGTGCTGGATGAGCCTGCCGCCGGTCTGGACCCCGAGGGCCGGGACGAGATCCTGTCTGAGGTCAAGGAGTACCACAAAAAGACCGGCACCACCGTGCTGCTGGTCTCCCACAGCATGGAGGATATTGCCAAATACGCCGACCGTGTGCTGGTGATGAGCAACAAGAAGATCGCCATGTATGACACCGTGGAGAACGTGTTCGCCCGTGCGCCCGAGCTGCTGGCGCTGGGCCTGAGCGTGCCGCAGGTCACAAAGATCTTCCTCAAGCTGCGGGAGATGGGGGTGGATGTTCCGGCGGATGTTTACACTGTGCCCTATGCCGTCAAGATGATTTTGGAAGCCAAGAAGCGTCGGGATGCAGGCGAAAGCCTTGTACTGCCCCGTGTGGATGCAAAGAAGGGGGGCGCTGCCACATGCTGAGAGATATCACCATCGGCCAGCACTTCCCGGGCGACAGCCTTGTGCATAAGTTTGACCCCCGCATGAAGCTGGTGCTGACCATCGTCTACATCATCCTGCTGTTTGCCGCCTCCAACCCGCTGGGTTTGACGCTGTCCATTGTGTTCCTTGTGGCCATGTACGGCGTGGCGAAGATCCCCTTCAAGCTCATCACCAAGAGCCTGAAGCCCATTTTGCCCATCATCCTCTTTACCGCGGTGCTCAACCTCTTCTTTGTTTCGGGCGAGGGCGAGCCGCTGGTGCATTTCTGGGTGTTGAACATCTACGCCGAGGGCTTGCGCTATGCCATCCTGATGGCGGTGCGCGTGATGGCACTGATCGCGGGCACCAGCCTGCTGACCTATACCACCAGCCCCATTGTGCTGACAGATGCCATCGAGCAGCTGCTCAAGCCTTTGGGCAGGCTGCACTTCCCGGTGCACGAGCTGGCCATGATGATGAGCATTGCCCTGCGGTTTATCCCGACCCTGATCGAAGAGACCGACAAGATCATGAACGCCCAGAAAGCCCGTGGTGCCATGCTGGACAACGGCTCCATGATGGAGCGCGTCAAGGCGCTGGTGCCGGTGCTCATCCCGCTGTTCATCTCGGCCTTCCGCCGCGCCGATGAGCTGGCCATGGCCATGGAGTGCCGCTGCTACCGCGGCGGTGATGGCCGCACCCGCCTGAAGGTGCTGCGCTGCACCCGGCAGGATTATATCGATCTGGCGGTGTGCATCGTCTGCTTTATGGTGATCCTGAGCTCGAGACTGGTGTTCCCGAATTTTTAAAAACTCCCCCAGTCGCCTGCGGCGACAGCCCCCTCGAGGAGGGGGCCTTATAGCCTCCCTCTTTGAGGGAGGTGGCACGGCAAAGCCGTGACGGAAGGAGTTCCATGAACTATTTACTGACCCTTGCCTACGACGGCACCAACTACTGCGGCTTTCAGGTGCAGCCCAACGGGCGGAGCGTGGCCCAGACCTTTCAGGATGGGCTGGAAGCGGTGCTCCACAGCCGCCCCGATATCAAGGGGTGCAGCCGCACCGATGCCGGGGTCCATGCGCTGGGCTTTGCGCTAAACTTCCACGCGGAGACCCGCATCCCCCCCGAAAAGCTGCCGTTGGCCATCAACCAGCACCTGCCCCCGGATATCCGGGTGCTGTGCGCCCGGGTGGTGCCGGAGGAGTTCCACGCCCGCTATGCCGCCCATACCAAGACCTACCTGTACCGCATCCACAACCACCCCATCGATTCGCCTTTTGATGAAAAATATTACACCCGGGTGCCCCGGCGGCTGGATGTGGATGCCATGCAGAGGGCGGCGGAACAGTTTGTGGGAAAGCACGATTTTCTGGCCCTGTGCGCGGCGGGTTCCTCTGCTGCCGCCCACGGAGATACCGTGCGCACCATCACCGACTGCCATGTAACCCGGAAGGGCGACGAGGTGGACATTGAGGTGACGGCGGACGGCTACCTCTATAACATGGTGCGCATTCTGGCAGGCACCCTGTGTGAGGTGGGTGCGGGCCGGATGCAGCCCGATGCCATTCCCGGCATCCTTGCCAGCCGGGACCGCAGCCAGGCCGGGCCAACGCTGCCCGCGAAGGGGCTATTTTTGGAGAAGGTGGACTACGACCTATGAGAAAAAATCGCAACCGTCCGGAGAGTGACGAGCCGCTTTCGGAAGGGCGGGTCGAATATCTGGAAGCTGCCCGCCAGCGTGTGCGGAACCGGCGCATCCGCCGCACGGCGGTGCTGCTGGTGCTGCTGACGGCGGTGGTGCTGTTTGCCACCGGCATCGCGGGCAGCTCGGTGGCAGCCCTGAAGGATCTGACCGATACGGCCCGCATTGCCCTGCTGCCCGGCTCCGGCTGGCCCCAGCAGACCGGTGTGGCCGAGCTGGAGCAGATGGCCCCCCTGACCGGCAGCTTTGTGGAGCTGGGGGACGAGGGCTGTGTGGTCTGGTCGCGCACCGGCAAAAAGCTGAACAGCATCCAGAGCGGCTATGCCCGCCCGGCGCTGGCCGCGGGCAAGACCCGCTTTGTCCTCTACAACCGCTCCGGAAACGAGCTGCGGGTGGAGAGCCGTACCCAGAACCTCTACACCAAGCAGCTGGAAAACAGCATTTTCCTCTGTGCCATGTCGGACAACGGCACGCTGGCTGTGGTCACGGAGGACCAGACCAGCATGGCGAAGCTGCTGGTATACAGCCCCTCCATGGAGCAGCAGCTCAGCTGGAGCATGACCTCCAACGACGGCACCCCCCTGCGGATGGCCTTTTCCCCCGACAGCCGGAAGCTGGCGGCGGCAGCCGTCACCGTCAGCGGGGGACAGGTGATGACCAACCTCTACCTCATCAATCTGGCATCGGGCGATCCCGTCAGTCTGGTGAATCAGGGCGGCGTGCCCCAGTGGCTGGGGTGGACCTCTGCTTCCACGATCCTGGCTGTCTACGATACCAGGGCCGTGCTCTACAATGCGGGCGGCGGCGAGCGTGCGGTCTATGATTTTGCGGGCACGGAGCTGAAGGATGTTTCGGTGGACGCGGCAGGCAATGTGGCTCTGCTGCTGGCATCGGGGCAGGTCTCTCAGGCTGTGACGCTGGACAAAAACCTGAACGTCCAGTTCAGCGCTGCTGTCTCGGCGGCAAATTCCATTGTCCGGGCGGGGAACCTGTTCTATCTGCTGGCCGATAACGCCGTGGAGTGCTTTGATGCATCCGGCACCCAGCAGTGGAGCCAGAACCTTGACACCAGCCCGCAGGCATTGCTGGCCAACAGCAAGGATCTGCTGCTGTTCAGCGGCAACACGGTGCAGAAGTTGGAAGCACCCGCTGAATAGCCCTCTCCGTCAATGCTTGCGCATTGCCACCTCTCCCAAAGGGAGAGGCAATTGCGGCTTTGAGGAAAAAGAGTGCAATTTATTTTGTGGCTTCCCCTGTCAGAAGCATTGGCTCCCCCTTTGGGGGAGCTGGCACGACGGCAGTCGTGACTGAGAGGGTGAGCCAGTTCGGAATAAGGTTAAACGTATGTTCAAGAATCCGTCATTTATTTTTGATATCCTATGTACGGTGGTCTGGCTGGTGCTGGCCGTCCGGTATGCCCGCAAAGGCTTTCTGGCCTCGGTGGTGCAGCTGACGGGCAGCCTCATCAGCCTGTTCGGTGCCAGAGCTTTTTCAGGCTGGGCAGCCGGGCAGGTGTTCGAGCGCTTCCTCGCCGGAAGCTTCCGGGACCAGATCGCTGCCAATATCGCCGCCGGGGGAGCCGTCAGTCTGGATGGCATTGCCCAGCGGTACGCGGGCTTTCTGCCCGAGGCGTTCCGGGCATCCATCGTGGATGCCTGCGAGCGCTCCATCTCTGCCGTCCTCAATGACAACGCCGTTGTGCTGGCGGATACCATCGTCCAGAAGGTGCTGGCTCCGCTGCTGACCCCGGTGATCTCGCTGGTGCTGTTCTTTGTGGCGTTTGCCCTGCTGCGGATGCTGGTCAGCCTGCTGGTCACGGTGCTGGGGCTGGTGAACAAGCTGCCCGTGATCGGTGCAGTGAACCACTGGCTGGGCTGGGGCGTGGGCGGCATTGCCAGCCTTGTGGACATCTATCTGGTGCTCTGCGTGGTCTGGGCGCTCATTGTGATCACCGGCGGCAACCTCACCATGCTCAACGACACGGTGATGAGCGGCAGCCTTTACTATAAAGTATTCAATGTGTTCAACCCGTTTGTCTGAGCGGGGAGGGAAAAGGAGGAACAATGGTCTGCATTCGATGCCAGAAGCGGCCTGCCATTATTTTTGTCCAGCGGATGGAAAATGGCCAGATGAAAAACGAGGGGTACTGCCTGCACTGTGCCCGGGAGATGCACATCAAACCGGTCGATGATCTGATGAAGCAGTTTGGTATGTCTGATGAGGACATGGATGCCATGGAAGACCGGATGGAAAACATGATGCAGGAGATGGGGGACATGAGCAACATGAACCCCTTCTCCATGATGATGGGCATGGGCCAGCCGGACCAGAGCGAGGAGGACGGCGACCTTGTGCCCGGTTCCAGCGCCACCTTCCCGCTGGGGGTGAACGGCGGTGCCCAGAACGGTAAAAACGAAAAGAAGGCGGGCAAAAATGAGAAAAAGCCGCCCCGCCGCAAGTTTTTGGATACCTACTGCGAGAACCTGACCCGCAAAGCCCGGGAGGGGAAGCTGGATGATATCATCGGCCGCGACCGGGAGATCTACCGCACCATCCAGATCCTGAGCCGCCGCCAGAAGAACAACCCCTGCCTCATTGGTGAGGCGGGCGTTGGCAAGACCGCCATTGCCGAGGGCATTGCTGAGCGCATTGCCAAGGGGCAGGTGCCGGCAGGGCTGCAGGATAAGGAGATCTTCCTGCTCGACCTGACCAGCCTTGTGGCAGGCACCCAGTTCCGCGGCCAGTTCGAGCAGCGGGTCAAGGGCCTGCTGAGCGAGGTCAAGGCGGCGGGCAACGTCATCCTGTTCATTGACGAGATCCACACCATTACCTCTGCAGGTGAGAGCGAGGGTGCCATGAATGCGGGCAACATCCTGAAGCCCGCCCTCTCCCGCGGCGAGATCCAGGTCATCGGTGCCACCACCTTCAACGAGTACCGCAAGTATATCGAGAAGGACCAGGCGCTGGAGCGCCGGTTCCAGCCCGTGCGGGTGGAGGAACCCAGCGTTGCTGATACGCTGGCCGTGATGGGCGGCATCAAGCACTACTACGAGGAGCACCACCATGTGCAGGTGCCCGCCGATGTGCTGAACGCCACCGTGACCCTGAGCGAGCGGTATATCACCGACCGCTACCTGCCCGACAAGGCCATCGACCTGCTGGACGAGGCCTGTGCCTGCTGCAATCTGGCCCACCCGGTCATCTCCGAGTACCTGACCATGCAGAAGGAACTGGAGGCCCTCAAGCAGGAAGAGGCCGACATGGAAAACGCCGATGTGAACGAGCCCATCGATTACGAGCGTGTGGCAGAGCGCAAGACCCGGATGGCACAGCTGGAGCGGGAATTGCCCGCCAAGCAGGCTGCAGCCGGGGAGATCCAGGTGACCATGGACGATGTGGCCAAGGTCATTGAGCTGTGGACGGGCATCCCGGCGGTGAAGATCCAGGAGACCGAGTATGCAAAGCTCGCCAGCCTTGAGACCGAGCTGAAAAAGAAGATCATCGGTCAGGACGATGCCGTGCATCTGGTGGCCCAGGCGGTCAAGCGCAGCCGCGCCGACCTTTCGGGCCGCCGCCGTCCGGCCAGCTTCATCTTTGTGGGCCCCACCGGCGTGGGCAAGACGGAGCTGGTGAAGCAGCTGGCAAACCAGCTCTTTGACGGCCCAGACCCCCTGATCCGGCTGGATATGAGCGAGTATATGGAGAAGTACGCGGTGTCCCGCATGATCGGTTCCCCTCCGGGCTATGTGGGCTACGAGGAGGCGGGTCAGCTGACCGAAAAGGTCCGCCGCCGCCCGTACAGCGTGGTGCTGTTCGATGAGATCGAAAAGGCCCACCCCGATGTGATGAATATCCTGCTGCAGATCCTGGACGAGGGCAAGATCAACGATGCCCAGGGCCGCACCGTGGATTTCTCCAACACCGTCATCTGCATGACCTCCAATGCGGGCAGCAGCGACCAGACCACTGCAAGTCTGGGCTTCAACCGCAGCGAGGAGGAACGGAACGAGGAGAAGAGCCGCAAGGCACTGAGCCAGTTCCTCCGCCCTGAGTTTTTGGGCCGCGTGGATGAGGTCATCACCTTCAAGCCGCTGAGCGAGGAGACCCTGCAGGGCATTGCCGCCCTGATGCTGGACGAGTACAAGCCCAGCATGGAGGCCAAGGGCATTGCCTACAGCTATACCCCGGCGGCACTGGCAGCGCTGGTGCACAAGAGCCAGGGCGGCAAGTTTGGTGCCCGCGACCTGCGCCGGACCATCCGCAAGGCTGTGGAGGACCCCGCCGCTGAAAAGATCATCGACGGCACCCTTGTTTCCGGCTCCACCCTGACCGTGGATGCTGAGAACGATGAGATCGTGCTGAAATAAAGAGCAAACAGAAAGCCGCTGCACAGCGTAACAACTGTGCAGCGGCTTTTGTAGTGCAGGATCGCTCCGTCACCTGCGGTGAGATTGATGGGGAAGATCAGTCCACGCTGACCGGCTCCTCCGGCTTGTTGGCGGTACGGGCGCTCGTGCGGCCCTCGGGAATGATCTCGCCTGCGGCGGTCAGGCTGAGCTTGGCCAGGGTCGGGCCCACCAGCTCGTACACCAGCACCGAGAAGAGCACCACGTTGCGCACCATGTGGCCGTCGGAAAGCTCGGCAGCCTCGGCGGCCATGCCCAGCGCCACACCGGCCTGCGGCAGCAGGGTGATGCCCAGGTACTTCTGGATCTTCTCGCTGCAGCGGGTGGCCTTGCAGCTGACATAGGAGCCGGAGATCTTGCCCAGAGAGCGGGAAGCGATATAGACGGCACCAATGAGCAGGACCATGGGGTTTGCGAGGATG
>OLRP01003157.1_pt1 | contig 10330 bp, 8 predicted proteins | sample 1672401 | NCBI WGS metagenome assembly OLRP01 (sample SAMEA3136682, study PRJEB25190) | human gut metagenome | reverse complement strand
CGGTCTACTGCTCTGACTGCTTCGCTCGCATGAAGCAGAACTAAGCGCTGATTTTCATTTAAATCGGTAACAAATCCCCCCGTTGCCAGTCGGCAGCGGGGGGATTTTTGCGTTTCTCTTCAGGTATTCTTACGCTGATTTGCGCCCGAGAGCAGCAGCACCGCGCGGCATAGCCGCAGCTTGAGCAGCAACAGCTTTACCTGGTCGTTCCGGCTCTGCATGGCGTGCAGTGGGGTGCTGCGCACCGCCGTGCGCACCCGGGGCTTTTGCAGGGTACTGCGCAGCCAAGCAGTCTGCTCGGAAAGGGAAAGCGGGCTGCATCCAAGATTCTTGATTCCCATCATCAGGTCGCGGATCGTGCAGTAGCTCGCCTTTGCGCGGTGCATGGGGCTGTCCTGTAAGCCCCACGCGGCAACGGTGTCCCACACTGCATCGCTGAGATAAAAGTTATCCTCCAGACGCTCCGGGTGGTAGCTGTTGGACAGGCTGCCCCGCCGGGCAGCGGTGTAGTGGTACAGCGGCTTTTCCAGCACCACCAGACAGCCGGGATTTTGACGATAAAAGGCTACAAAGAACAGCCCGTCCTCCCCCAGCTGATGGCAGGAGAAACGCAGCCGATGCTGCTCCAGAAACGCCCGGCGGAACAGCTTATTGGTGACCAGATACGAGGACGCCGTCTCGTCGAAATGTTCCCTGAAGGGCGCGCCCCGGTACACGCCGGAGAGGGTGCTGCCGCTGGTCTGCGTGTGCAGCAGCCGGTCATTTTCATCATAGCTGTCCAGATACAGCCCAAACTCCACGCAGTCCGCATCAGCATTCCGGGCGGCATGATACAGCACTTCTGCCGCATCCGGCTCTACCCAGTCATCCGGATCCAGAAAGAAGATATACTCGCCCCGGGCTGCATCCAGACCCGCGTTGCGGGCAGCGGCTACGCCGCCGTTGGGCTGGTCGATGAAGCGAAAGCGCGCATCCTCGGCAACAGCCTGTGCACACAGCGCGGCGCTGCCGTCCTTGGAGCCATCGTTGATGAGAATGGCCTCGAAGTCGGTCAAAGTCTGCGCCCGCAGTGAGCGCAGCGCCCGGGGCAGCAGGCGCTCCATATTATAAACAGGCACTATAAACGAGATACAGGGCATTGTTTTCACTCCTTGCCGTCACACTTCCTTCATCAGAATATGGATGCGGTCCCGCATCTCCTGCCGACTGTCCGGCATCCACACCTTGGGTTCCGGGGGCTTTTTGCGCTCCATGGCGTAGGCAAGCGTCACCAGACGCAGCGCCATCGTGCTCCAGAAATAAAAGGCGGTATTATCGGTCAGGTAGGTCACCGTCATATAGCCTAGCTCGGACAGATACAGCAACGTGGTCTCTTGGTCTGCATAGCGCTGCCAGAACAGCGGAGCCAGAACATACTGGATGCTGGACCAGAGCAGAAAACCCGGAAAGCCTACCTCTACAAAGACCTTCAGGATGTCGTTGTGGAAGGGGTAAGGCTGGTTGATGAGCCCGTCATTATACCACTGGGCGATGATGGTGTCCACATATTCAAAACCGCGGCCGATATATGTGATAGAAAATTCATAGTAGGGGTTCGCCATGCTCCACAGGTAGTCCCGTCCCATCATGTCAATGCCAAAACTGTTCAGCAACCTTGAAATAACACCGTAGCGCACACAGTAGAGGAATGCCAGAAAAAACAGGATACAGCAGACGCCCACTGCCGGGTAAAACCAGCCGGGGACTTTGCGCTTGCGGAGAAGCAGAGCGATCAGGACGAACAGAACCACCGCCGGGATGGCGATGCGCTTCATGCCGACCAGAAAAAACCAGCAGCAGAGCAGCAGATACAGCCAGCGCTTGCGCTTTTCCTGCCGGGTAGTACGAGGAGCAAAAACGGCGTAGTACAAGATCATCTGCCCGAACACAAAGGTCAGGTCGTGAATCTCCAGCTGCAGCGCATAGCCATCCGCATCACCGAAGGTGATCAGACAGGTAACGAGAGACTGGATGCTGGCTGCAAAACCGTAGCCAGGAATACTCAGCAGCATGATGGCCGTGTTGGCAATGCAGATGCTGATGGTAAACAGCTCGATGGCTTTTTCCCGGAACAGATAGACCAGCGCCACGGCAGTGAGGATGGCAATACTCTGGAACACGATCTTGGAGCAGCTTCGGATCATGGAAGACACTGCGGCAAAGCTTTCGATCCAGATGACCATCGACCAGAAAAACAGCACCGCCATCAGGGACATATAAAGCAGGGTAGGCTTCCATAACTCCCGGAGACGCTTTTCGTCCGGGTAAAACAGGGTGTACAGCATTGCCAGCCCGATCACCCCCAGAGAGATGGCTTTGGGAAGGCCGCCCACTGCGCTGTTGATTGGTTTCCACTCTCCCAGCCCGGCACCGGCCAAAAAGACCACGCAACCGATGGTCAGCAGTTTTTGCCACAGTGGGCTGTCCTTATAAAACAAAGAGGCCGGAGTTTTCCGGCTGTAATCCTTTTTGGTCAGGATCTGATCCAATGTGCGCATGAAAAGGGCTCTCCTTTTATTGTGGGTGTTCCCGCAGCCGCCGGGGGGCTACGCCTGCCCTCCCAGTTGCAGGTACTGCTGCTGTAAGCGGGCGGCGGCGATGTTGATATCGTAGCCAGCCTGTCGGATCAGTTCTGCACCAGCAGATCGGTCGCAGGGCTGGTGGAGCATCCGCTGCAAGCCTGCTGCCCAGTCTGCATTGCTGGCGGAAAGCGGGATCTGGATGGCATGGGAAGAAAGCAGCACCTCCGCCGGCACTGCGTCCGAAAATACGCACCCCAGCCCAGCGGCTTGTGCCTCGATCCCCACCACCGGCAGACCCTCAAAGCGGGAGGGCATGACGAAGAGATCCATCATCTGGTACCAGTCGGCCACATTGCTTTGCAACCCGGCAAACAGGATATGGTCTGTGATGCCCAGTTCCTGCGCCTGTGCACGGACAGCCTGCTCCAGCCTGCCGGTACCAATGAGCACCAGCATCGCCCGGGGTTCCAGCTGCAAAAAGGCGGCAAAGATCTCCAATAGACGCTCGTGGTTCTTGCGGACATCAAAGCGGCCTACATGACCCAGCACCACCCGGTCTTCCAGCCCGTAGCGCGCCCGCATTTCGGCGCGGACGGCGGGGGAGAAGCGGAAGGTCTCCGGCTCAATGGCGTTGGGAATGATCTGTCCCCGGCGCTCCCAGTCCGCTTTGCCAAAGTAGTAGATGCCCGCATCCCGGCCGCAGGCCCACAGGTGGGTGGCGGCGCCGGGCAGCAGCTGCTTACAGAACATCTTCAGCGGCCACTTGTAGTCCCGGACGATCCAGATATTATGGGCGTGGGCAATGCGCACTTGCAGCCCGGCCTTCTCCGCACCCTTCAAGGCATAAAGCCCCATCGCCTCGTTGTGGGCGTGCAGGATGCGGATGCGGGGGTCTGCGGCCACGGTCTGCTGCACAAAGCGCAGATACGCCGGGTAGTGCAGCGGGTTTAATCCCGGACTCTGGTAGATGTGCCCTCCCAGACGGCGGATCTCGTCGTCGTAATCGCCGGGCTTTTGCTTGTTGACGATAAAATCAAACTGGACCTTTTCGCGGTCGATATGCCGGTAGTAGTTCATCAGCATGGTCTCGATCCCGCCGCGGTCCATATTGCTGACCGAATGCAGCACTCGTATCATGGGTACTCCTTATATTATAACAACTGAAATCTTCTGCCGTAGCGGCACCACAGCCCAAAGTCCTGCTGCCGCAGCGCCCGGGCACCCCAGCGGGCACGGCGGGGCAGTGCGCCCTCTTGCGGCAGCGCCTTTGCGTACAAAGCACAGCACAGCCGGAAAACAGCCTGCTGCGTTTCCGGCGGCAGGCCGGATACGGTGGCATAGCAGAAAGCCGAAAGCTGCAGCGTCAGGGTGCAGCGGTACAGCGCATCGTGGGGCAGGCCCAGCGCAGCATCCTGCACTGCCAGCTGCTCCATGATCCAGTAGCTCTGCACGGCGGCAGGGTGGTGCTGACTTGTGGCGGTAAGCCCCTTGGGGTTTTTGCGCCACAGATAGACCATCTCCGGCACAGAGGCCACAGTCTTTGCCAGCCGGAATACCAGAAAATGGATGATGGCATCCTCAAAGCAGGTATAGTAAGCCGGAAAGCGCACCTGTGCAAACAGTTCCCGCCGGTACACCTTGCCCCATGGCATCCCGGGCAGCTCGAACCGCTCCGGCGCGGCGGCACCGGCGTAGACTGCCGCCGGGTAGCGCTGCACCGGGCCGTGGGTGCCGTCGGTGTACAGGTACTGCCAGCCGCCCTGCACCACATCGGCGTCAAGGCGCTGTGCGGCCTCCAGCAGGGTGCGGATGGCACCGGGCAATAACAGATCGTCGCTGTCCACGAACATCAGCCAGCGGCCCACGGCGTGGCGCAGTCCCTCGTTGCGGGCGGCGGCGGCGCTGCGGGGCGCACTGCAATTGCACAGCAACACCCCGGGCAGTGCCCGGTAGCGTTCCAGCACGGCGGCTGTGCCGTCGGTGGAATCGCTGTCCACCACGATCAGCTGCACGGTGCAGCTGGTCTCCTGCTGCAAAATGCTGTCCAGACAGGGGCCGATGGTAGCTTCGCCGTTGTACACCGGCACAATGACCGAAAGGGTCACCGCCGGGTCCTGCTGCGGCAGCAGCGGGCAGGTCTCTTCTGCTGCAGGTTTCGGGCACAGGGCTGCCAGCGCGGCGCGGTCGGCCTGTGTGCTGTCCGGCAGCGGGGCACCGCCCCGGTGCAGCAGATGGTACAGCCCAAGGTCTGCATGGCCGCAGGCTGCGCCGCACACGGCGGCAGCGCCCGCCAGCAGACGGCTGCGGGTGCGGCAGTGGATCAGCTGGTAAGCGCGTCGGTTCTGGATCATGCTTCACCACGCTCCGTTCCGGCAAGGACAGCGCCGCCCTCTCCTGCGATCAGGGACATCTTTTTCTGTGCGCAGCGCACAAGGTCGCGCACATGGTAGAGCTCCTCCTCCGAGGTGGTGGCCCATGCGGCGGTAAACAGGATGGGGTACTCCGGGTTGAGCTTATTGTACTCGTCCACCTGACTTTGCAGAATGCGGATCATGACCTCTGCCTTCCGGGTGCTGCATTCATCAAAGAAGGCAAGGAACTTGCCCGCGCCGTTGTAGCCCACCGTGCCGTCGGTATCGCCCATCAGCTGCAAAAGACCGGAAAAATCCTTCAGGATGCCGTCACCCACATGGTAGCCGAAGCGGCGGCTCATCTCGGTCAGGTTGTCCAGCTGCAAAGCAAAGCAGGTATAGTCCTCCGGCAGGATGCGGTCGGCCATGCCGGTGATATACACGTTGAGCTTTTCGCGGTTGGGCAGACCGGTCTTTTTGTCCACATACAGCAGATAATCCACCGCATCCGAGATGCGGCCCAGCAGAATTGCACCGCAGCAGCCGATGACAAAGAACAGCACCAGCGCCAGCATCAGATACAGCTTGACATTGATGGCGGCAGCCACCTGCACCGAGCTGATCATCTTCAGATAATCCGCGCTGATGTACAGGTTCAGCTCCTTGCTGCTGGTATTGATGATCTCGTAGTAGCTTTTCAGCTGCGCCTCGTAGTCGTTGATCATGCTTTCCATCTTGGCGTGCTGCTCGCCTGTACCGCCAAAATCCACGTTGCGGAAACTTTGCAGGATCTCCTCCTGAAACTGCCGGTCGATCTGGCTGGATGCGACCTGCTGTTCCAGCGATACCAGTTTCAGCACCAGACCGTCGTAGGTGGTCTGTGCCTTATCGCCAGCACCTTCCAGCTCGATGTTATTCAGGATATAGTCCGAGGACACCACCTCGCCCCGGTCAGTAAAGTAGTTTTGCAGCAGATCGGCGTTCTTGTACACATACTGGTCGGTCAGGCTCCACAGACTGTCCCGCTGCTCGGTGGTGATCTGTTCGTTCTGCTTTGCAGTTTCGATGGTGTTGGCCAGATATTCCTGCAGCACCGTGCCGTCCCGCACCTGCGGGCCGTTGAGCACATAGGCGTACAACGCCGGGATGGTGTATTTTTTGAAGTCGGAATAGATATCGCACAGGTCTGCATAGGTGTAGCCGGTGCGGGAGGAGCGAAAATTCGGGTAGTGCTCCCGCTTGCTCAGCAGATAGTCCTGCATCTCGTTGGTATCGTTTTCCAGAATGCGGATGCACTCGTAGTAGTCATAGCCGTTATCCAGCAGGCCGGACGAGGGGTTGAGCGAGAGTTTCTGCTCCACATATTTTTCCGTATAATAGGTGCAGTAGCTCTGGATGATGGCATCCAGCATATTGCGGGCATAACCCGCGCCCTGCTCTCCATCCACCACAAGGCTCACCTTGTAGGTATCCGGGAAATAGGTCACCTCTTCGCCCTTTTGCAGCAGGGCGTCGTTGATGGTCTGCTGATCTTCCGAGATCACCGGGGTCACCGAGATGTTGGAACGGATGGTGCTCAGCCGCCCGGAAGCACCCAGTGCATCCATGGCCTGCGAGATGACGGTGGAGGAGTAGATCTCGTTGACGTCCAGCTCACTGCCGTCCGGGGTGTAGCCGTCCGAGATGCCGTCGTTGGTATAGCGGATAATGACCGATGCAGTGTACTTCTGCCGACCGTCTGCATACAGGTAGATGGCGGCCGCACCTGCCAGCGACACCAGAAAGATCAGCAGGCTGAAACGCTTCAGATAGCGCAGGATCTCAAACTTTTTCATCTGCGGTGCCTTGCCTTTCTGCGTTTACGTTCGTGGAGCAGCCATGCGCTGCCCAGCATCACGGCAACGGACTCCATCAGGGTCTTTTTCAGGCTCAGGCGCTGCAGGAAGGAGGCCGAGCCGTAGGTAAAGGTAATATAGTTCTGGGATTTGTACTTGATATACGCCTTGTCCAGTACAAACAGCTGCTCCGAGATCTCGTTGATGGCGGTCTCCAGCTTGTTCACCATGGCCTGCGCCTCGGCCAGACGCGGCTGGCCGGCATCCAGCTCCCGGATCTTCTGGATCACATAATTCGTGCTCACGATCTCGGACTGGTAGTCGGTGGCATCGGCCAGAGAAGCGTCTGCCGCCCGCGCCAGCGCATCCATGGCGGTCTTGGTGCGGGACATATAGTACTCGCTTGCTTCATCCACGGTGGGGATCATCATGATGGAGGTCATGGATTTTTCGTAGATGGAAATGCCCTTTTTGTCGGCGTCATAGTAGGCCTGCTGGGTGCGCATATCAATATCGTCGATCTTGTTCTTGTATTCCAGAATGCTGGTCAGCATGGCCGGGTCGCGGGCAACGCCGCCCTCGATGACAAAGGCCATGGCGTTGGGCAGGTCGTAATCCACCAGATTGTTGATCATTTTGCCCAGTGTGGTAAAGTTGTTGGTGGCAGAGTCAGGGTTTGCCTCGTCCGTAAAGCTTTTGTTTTCCCCCAGACGGGCGTTCAGATAGCGGTTCAGCGCAGCGGCGCGCACCTCCAGCTCGTTCAGCCGCAGATAAGGCTCACACGCAGAGGTCACGTCCAGCTTTTCCTTGAGGATGCTCTGGTTATCGCAGTAGTTGCTCAGAAAGATCTCCCGGTAGGATTCGCACACGCTCTGCAAAAGATCCGTAGCCTTGCGGCTGCCAAGCTCCAGCTTGCGGGTGTTGATGGAGAGATAGTAGTTGGTGCTGATATACTCGCTGCCGTTGGCGCTGCCGGTGCCGTCCGGGCTCAGGTAAAGGCACTCTGCCAGCTGGGAGGCAGTCAGGCTGTCCTGCAAGCCCACCCGCCGGATGGCGCGTTCCATCACCTCGTCCGACACGATCTCGTAGGCGTTGAAGCGGGTCTTGTTGGGGTTCATGCCAAGCGCCGCCTCGGAGTAATTGAAGGAGATGCTGGCAGTGGCGCTGTCCGCACTTTTGAAATAGTGAACCAGCCCGAACAGACAGCACAAGGTCAGCAGGCAGAGAAACAGGCGGTATTTATTTGTCCAGATATGACGCAGCGCCTGTTTGATTTTTTCTTTGATGTCATCCATGGCATTCTACCCTTTTGCAGCGGCCTGCACGCGCAGCGCAGGCTGCTTAGTCGATGTCAATGACCGAAAGCTCCGGCACATTGTTGATGCGGGGCGCCCGGCTGGAATCGCCCAGTCCCCGGCTTACAATGAGGGTGGCGTTGTTGGCAAGCGTATAACTGCCCCCGGCATAGTCGGGCAGAAAGCCCTCCTCGGCGGTATAAAGCGGACCGATCTTCGGCAGACGCACGATGCCGCCGTGGGTGTGCCCGGCCAGTCCCAGCTCAAAGGAATAATTTTCCAGATGCTCGGGAAAGTAGGTGGGCACATGCGCCAGACAGATGCGCAGGTCGTAGTCTGTCTGCGGCTCCACGCTGTCCATAAAGGTGCTGGCACCGTAGTTAGAAAAATCCGCCGGGCTGCCCTCCACGCCCAGAATGCTGATAACATTGTCGTGGATGGTATAGCGCGCCTCCTGATTGCGCAGGACGGTCACCCCGGCGGCGGTGAACTTTTCCACCAGTTCCCGGTCGTTGTCCAGAAAATACAGCTCGTCCTCGTGGTTGCCCAGCACTCCGCATACCGGGGCAATCTCGCTCAGCTGACGGAACAGGGAGAGCATATTATCATAATCGGTGCCTTCGCCGTAGGTCACAAAGTCGCCGCCCAGCAGGATCAGATCCGGGGCAAGGCTGCGGACATCCTGCACCAGCTCACAGTTATCTGCTCCGTATTCCCGCAGATGCAGGTCGGTCAGAAAAACGACCCGGCAGCTCTGGGTCAGCTTGCGGGAATGGATCTGATAGAACTCTGCCGTATAGTGGGTGCGGTTATAGCAGATATTCTGCCACAGCGCCCCGCCCAGCAGGGTGAGCAGGGCAACAAGAACCAGCAGCGTCAGCAGCACCTGCTTCCAGGGGGGCGTTGCCCTCTGTGCGCCGCCGCTGTGTGTATGTCTGCTGTTTTGCGCTGCGCCTTTTCCGTGTTTTGCTTTGATAAAGGCCACATCCTTTCTGCCGGGGAACGTTGCATAGAGAAGGGCGCAGCACAAGGCCGCAGCCCATCTCTCCAAAAACGGATACAAAAACTGATATATAAATAAATTATAACATATTTAGTAGGAAAAGCAAAGAGTGCATCTCTGCCATGGGCGGATTTCACATTTGGGAGTTCCCATCAAAAAAGGGATGCCGCGCACGCAGCATCCCTTTTGTATATTTGCAGATCAATCGTCGTCGCTGTCCAGCTTGAGCACGGCGGTAAAGGCCTCGCTGGGCAGGGAAACGCTGCCCAGCTGACGCATCTTCTTTTTGCCTTCCTTCTGCTTTTCCAGCAGCTTCTTTTTACGGGAGATATCACCGCCGTAGCACTTGGCCAGCACGTCCTTGCGCATGGCCTTGACCGTCTCGCGGGCAATGATCTTGCCGCCGATGGCTGCCTGCACCGGGATCTCGAACAGGTTGCGCGGGATGTTGTCCCGCAGCTTTTCGCAGATGCGGCGTCCCTTGGCGTAGGCGTTGTCCCGGAACACGATCATGGACAAGGCGTCCACGGGGTCGCCGTTGAGCAAAAAGTCCAGCTTGACCAGATCGCTCTCGCGGTACTCCTTGAACTCATAGTCGTAGCTGGCGTAGCCCCGGCTGCGGCTCTTGATGGCGTCAAAGAAGTCGTACACGATCTCGCCCAGCGGCAGCGCGTAGTGCAGGTCCACGCGCACATCGTCCAGATACTTCATATCGATCAGCACGCCGCGCTTGCTCTGGCACAGATCCATCAGGCCGCCCACAGAGTAAAGTACACGGCGCTGTACCGGTTTCAAACCATCTCTTACATCCGGCAATGCACGCTGGGCGATAACGCTCATCGCATAATCGATATAGGATGTCTCCATTGTTTTTTTCAGATCGACATCATGGATTTGATCAAAAATTTTGTCATCCATTCTATTTACCTCATTCCTGCAAATTCTTTTTGGTTAAAAATCTGCATTTCTCTAATTAAACTACATTTGCAATTATATTATAAATTAACTTCCTATCACGCTATTAAACTACATTTGCAGTAATATATAGTTTTCTGCACACTTAATCTTAGATATCAAGATTCTGCACATACTTCGCATTTTCTTCAATAAACTCACGTCTCGGTTCTACTTTATCTCCCATGAGAGTTGTAAATGTAATATCAATCTCAGAAGTACTCTCATCATCGATCATAACACGTTTTAAAATTCGTTTCTCCGGATCCATGGTCGTCTCCCAAAGCTGTTCCGCAATATGCCTCCTCATCTGTTGCATATGTGCTTAAAT
>OLRP01003153.1_pt1 | contig 10340 bp, 8 predicted proteins | sample 1672401 | NCBI WGS metagenome assembly OLRP01 (sample SAMEA3136682, study PRJEB25190) | human gut metagenome | reverse complement strand
ACACGAAAACTAAAGTATGAAATATTCCTATCTAGGACGTGGACCAGCTGCGGGAGATCCTCACCGACACCAAGGGCGTCATCGCCAAGCTGGAAGCGGCAGAGAAAGAGAAGACCGGCATCAAGTCCTTGAAAGTCGGCTTCAACAAAGTCTTTGGGTATTACATTGAAGTCTCGAAGTCCTACTATGACCAGGTGCCGGAGAGCTACATCCGCAAGCAGACCCTGACCAACTGCGAGCGCTATATTACCCAGGAGCTCAAGGACATGGAGCACACCATCCTCTCCGCCCAGGACCGGATCGTTGCCCTGGAATACCAGCTCTTCTGCGACATCCGGGACCAGGTGGCGGCCCAGTCCCCCCGCATCCAGGAGATCGCCGGGGCGGTGGCCCAGGTGGACGTGTTGGTCTCCTTCGCCACGGTGGCGGCAGAGAACAACTACTGTATGCCCACGGTGGACAACTCCGACCGCCTGGAAATTACCGAAGGACGGCACCCGGTCGTGGAAAAAATGCGCCGGGACGTTCTCTTTGTCCCCAACGACACCTACATGGACAACAAGGAGCATCTCGCCGCCATCCTCACCGGGCCAAACATGGCGGGCAAATCGACGTATATGCGTCAAGTCGCCCTCATGGTCCTCATGGCCCAGATGGGGTCGTTCGTGCCCGCCCGCGCGGCGGAGCTGTACGGCAGGGCTGCGGCGGACGGCCTTTTGCTGGACGGCGCAAGACTCGAGACCGCCGTTCTGGCCCTGCTGCGGATGCAGGACCCCGCGGATTTTGCGCAGGTGCGCGGCGTGAGTGAGGGACTGGAAAACCGCCTGACCGCCGCCGTGCGGGAAGCCAACAGCCTCGACGACCTCTACACCCGCTTGAAAACCAAGCGCTACCCCCATGCGCGTCTGCGGCGGCTGGTGCTGGACGCAGCGCTTGGCTTCCCGGCGGAATTGCCAATGCCGCCGTACCTGCATGTGCTGGGGGCACGCAAAGCGGCGCTGCCGCGTTTAAAACAGGCGTCGCTGCCCGCCGCGACAGCGCTGGCAGACCTGGCCCGCACCGGCCCGGAAGCGGCAAAAATCAGCAGACTGCATAATAAGGCAGTTGATTTTTCGTCATTATGCAGAGAAAAAATTCAGCCTATGGGGCTTGCGTTCACAGCTAAGCCGGTGGTAATATAATTCTATATGGATAAAAAATGCGTGTAATACAACATTGTTGCACTTTTAACGCGCAAAATCGGTACGAAATGAAGGAGTAAAACATGGCGCTGCACGTAATGGACGAAGCAAACCACTGCCTTGGCTGCAAGGTGCCCCGCTGCCAGCAGGGCTGCCCGATCCACACCAATATTCCCGAGGTCATCCGCCTTTTGAAGGCCAACAAGCTCGACGAAGCGGGCCGTATGCTGTTTGAGAACAACCCCCTGACGACGGTCTGCTCGCTGGTCTGCAACCACGAAAACCAGTGCGAGGGCCATTGCGTGCGCGGCATTAAAGGTGCGCCGGTGCACTTCTCGGTCATCGAAAACTACATCTCGTCCACCTACGCCAGCCAAATGACCCAGGGTCCCGCGCCGTCCAACGGCAAAAAGGCCGCCATCATCGGCTCCGGCCCGGCGGGCCTGACCATTGCGGTCATCCTGGCACGCTACGGCTACGACGTCACGATCTTTGAGAGCCACGATAAGATCGGCGGCGTGCTGCGCTACGGCATCCCGGAGTTCCGCCTGCCCAAGACCGTGCTGGACGATTTCGAGTACCGCCATCTGCGCTTAAAGGGCATCAAGGTCCGCCCCAACACCGACGTGGGCAAGGCGCTGAAAATTGAGGATCTGTTCCGCGACGGCTACAAGGCCATCTTCATCGGCACCGGCGTCTGGCGGCCCAACACGCTGCACATCAAGGGCGAGAGCCTCGGCAACGTGCACTACGCCATCAACTATCTGCAAAACCCCGATGTCTACCACCTGGGCAATCGGGTCATCGTCATCGGCGCAGGCAACGCGGCCATGGACGTGGCGCGCACCGCCATCCGCCACGGCACGCGGCATCTCGAGTGCTTCTCGCTGTCCAGTCACATTACGGCCAGCGAGTACGAGGCAAACTATGCCAAGCTGGAGGGTGTGAACTTCATCTTTAACAAAAAGCCGTTGGAGATCACCGACAAGGGCGTCGTCTTTATCGATCTGAACGAGGCCGAGGACGGCACGCTGACCGAGATCCCCGGCACCGAAAAGCTCTACCCGGCGGACAGTGTCATTGTGTCCATCAGCCAGGGCCCCTGCACGACGATCACCGACAGCACGAAGAATCTGAAAACCACCCCGCGCGGCCTGTTTGAGACCGACGAGGTGGGCCGCACGAGCATCCCCGGCATCTTTGCCAGCGGCGATGCCGTCAAGGGTGCGCGCACCGTCGTCGAGGCCGTCGCCTACAGCAAGAACGTGGCCGAGGCCATGCACGAGTACATGCAGACCCTGCCCCCCGACCTCCCCGACGAGTACGCGAATGTGCCCGTAGCGGAGTACGACGAGGGAAACTAAGTAAAAACACCCCTGCGCCGATTTGACGGCACGGGGGTGTTTTGCTGCACTGCGCAACGAAATATTTCCGGGACACATGTAGGGCGGCCAGCCCTCTGGCCGCCGTGCCCGTTTACGGCAGTGAAAAACCTTGGGCAATACCGTAACCCTGCGGGCCGGGCATGTCCGGCCCCTACCGCGTGGGTCACCGCTTCCTTGCAAACGCCCGCGCGTGCTCCACAAATTCCCGGGCGGCGGGGGAGAGCGCTGTCCGCGACAGGCACGCCAGCCCAATCGTGCGCTTGGCGGCGGGCTCCAGCTGCAAAACCTGGCACCCCGCGCTGGCCGCGCCCTCCTTGAACATCAGCTCGGGCATCAGCGCCAGTCCCTGCCCGCAGGCGACCATTGCAATCATGCTCTGGTCATCCACGATGTAGCACCGGCTCGACACATGCAGGTCATTCTTTTTAAAGTAGCTCTGGATGTCGGCATCCACGTCGGACTGCTGGCTGACGAACGGCTGGCTGCGCAGCTCCTCGGCCCGCACCACGCCGGGGCGGCGCGGCTGGTAGTCGGGCGGCGCGATGCAGATGAGCCGGTCATCATAGAGCGGCTCAAAATCCAGATCGTGGGCGCTGGAGTTGGAGAGGAACCCCAGCTCCACCGCGCCGGTTTTCAGCCAGCCCGTGATGTCGTCATACGACCCCTGGTAAATCTGCACGTCGATGCCCGGGAACGCTGCGCGGAAGCCCGGCACGATCTTGGGCAGCCAGGTCACGCAGGCCGAGTTGAACACCCCCAGCCGCAGTGCACCCTTGTGCATCCCGTTGATCTGGGCAATCGACTGGTCAAGCGACTCGCTGCTGGCGAGCATCTGCTGAATGGCGGGCATGAGCTTTTCGGCGGCGGCGGTCAGCGTGACGCCGCTTTTGGTGCGGGTGAACAGTGGAAAGCCGCACTCGGCCTCCACGCCCGATACCGCGTGGCTGACGGCGGACGGCGTGATGTGCAGCCGCTCCGCCGCGGCGGCAAAGGTACCCAGCTGTGCTACAATGCTTAACAGCTGGCAGTCTGTCAGTGTCATGAGCTGCATCTCCTATGGTGAAAAAAATTCATGTGATGTATGAAAAAGTGTAGCTTTACTTCATGCCTATACTGTACTATTATAGTAGCAGAAAGTCAATGCCTGCGGCGCACAACGCAGGCAATGAATAGACTCCTCTCCCTCCAACCTTGCCCTGCCGGCCCGCACACCGGTGGGGCTTTTTTTATTGGCCGGATTGTGGTATGATGATAATAAAGCCTTCCCCGGAGGGGGGAAGCCTTTATATGGAGGATAAAAAATCATGACAAAATCTCGCGGGGTGCGGGGCGCGGCAGGCGGCTGCGCGGTGGCATCCCTGGTATATCTTCTGGCGCGCGGCCTGCTCACGCTGCTGGTCAGCGCACTGATGGGGCTGGCCCACCCCGGTGCCAGTCTGGCCAAGCCGTTGGGCTTCAGCGGGGTCAGCACGGCGCTGTTTCAACTGCTCATCGGGCTGGGGGCCATCGTGCTGACGCTGGTTTTTCTGTTAAAGGTCACGCGGCTGAAAACCAAAGACCTGCGGATCATGCTGCCCGCACCGTGGAGCCCCGGCTTCTGCCTGCCGGTTTTTCTCGGCGTGGCGAACCTTGCCAATCTGGCGGGCGCACTCATCAACCGCCTGACAGGCAGCCCTGCAACCAGTGAAATGTTGCCCAGCGGCGGGCCGGAGCTGCTCGTGCAGTTTCTGGCGCTCTGCGTCATGCCCGCCATCGCGGAGGAACTGCTGTTCCGCGGTGCGTTTCAGGGATTGATGCGCCCCTGCGGCAGCGCGGCGGCCATCTTTGCCCCGGCGCTGCTGTTCGGTGTGCTGCATCTCGACCTTGCGCAGGGCCTGACGGCCTTTGCCTGCGGCGTGTTTTTGGGCTGGCTGGCCGAGCGCTCGGGCAGCATCCTGCCGGGGATGCTGCTGCACCTTGTCAACAACGCGCTGGCATTTTTAACGATCTATCTGCGGTATTACGCTCCGGCGGAGGTCTCCTTCGGTGTGGAGCTGTTCATTTTGCTGTTCTTCCCGGCGTTCGGCGCATGGATGATCTGCAACGCCCGCCGTCAGGGGTTCAGCTTTTCGGCGGGACTGCGCCCCGGCGTGGATGTGCTGACCGTTTTTACCAGCCCGGTCTACTGCGCAACGGTGCTGTTTCTCGTGGCCTACGCCGCCATTTTTGTACATTGAGGGGATAGTATGACCGATGAAGAACTGATGCGTGCCGCGCTGGACGAGGCAAAGATCGCCGCCGACCTCGGCGAGGTCCCCGTCGGCGCGGTGGTCGCGAAGGACGGCGAGATCGTCGCCCGCGCCCACAACCTGCGGGAGAGCGGCAAAAATGCCACCTACCACGCCGAGCTGATGGCGATTGACGCGGCCTGCAAGGCGCTGGGCGGCTGGCGGCTCTGGCAGTGTGAGCTGTTCGTTACGCTCGAGCCCTGCCCGATGTGCAGCGGAGCCATCATCAACAGCCGTTTAAAGCGGGTCGTCTACGGCGCACGCGACCCCAAGGCGGGCTGCTGCGGCAGCCTGACCGATCTGTTCGCCCTGCCGTTCAACCACCATCCTGTCATAGAATCGGGCCTGCTGGAGGACGAGGCGCAGGCCCTGCTGCAGAATTTTTTTGTGATGCTGCGGGAAAAACGCAAAAAGAAATAGCGCCTTTTTCCTTGGCCCCCTCTGGGAGGGGGCTCCGCCCGCAGGCGGTGGGGGAGAGAGCCTCGCGGTCATCCGAAATATTTCGGGCCATGGCAAGGCTCTCTCCCTCCGCCCCTTCGGGGCACCTCCCTCCCAGAGGGAGGCAAGCAAGTGGGCAATGAATTGAGGTTTTACCATGACAAATAACGTTTTCATCACCGGCGGCAGCCGCGGCATCGGTGCGGCGGCGGTGCTGGCCTTTGCCCGGGCGGGCTATAACGTCGCCTTTACGTACAATTTCCATCCCGATGCCGCCGACGCCGTGCGCCGTCAGGCCGAAGAAATCAACCCCGGCGGCCTCTATCTTGCCATCCGGGTCGACGCGGGCGACCCCGCCCAGGTGCGCGCCGCCGTTGCCCGGGCCGAGCAGGAACTCGGCAGTCTGCAGGTGCTCGTCTGCAATGCGGGCATCGCGCAGGTCAAGCTGTTCACCGACACCACCGACGAGGACTGGCGGCGGATGATGGCCGTCGATCTGGACGGCGCGTTCTACGCCTGCCGCGCGGTGCTGCCCGGTATGATCCACCGCAAATACGGCCGCATCCTGCTTGTCAGCAGCATGTGGGGCCAGACCGGCGGCAGCTGCGAGGTCGCCTACAGTGCGGCCAAGGCAGGGCTCATCGGCCTTGGCAAGGCCCTTGCCAAGGAGGAAGGACCCAGCGGCATCACGGTCAACGTCATTGCGCCCGGCGTCATCAACACCGACATGATGGCGGGCTTTACCGACGAGGACCGCGCCGCGCTGGCGGAGGAGACCCCTGTGGAGCGACTCGGTGAGCCGGACGAGATCGCCCGCACGATGGTCTTCCTCGCCGACGAGGCCAGCGGCTACATCACGGGGCAGGTGCTCGGTGTCAACGGCGGGCTGGTGATTTGATGCGCGCCGAATACCGCGAGGGCGAACGCTTTGAGCGCCTGACCTTCACCGGGGAAACGTTTTACGACTGCGACTTTTCGGACTGCGTTTTTGCCGACTGCACGTTTGAGGACTGCAAGCTCGACCACAGCGTCCTGACCGAATGCCAGTTCCTGCGCTGTACGGTCACCAATTTAAAAACCACTATGTCACGCGCAAAATTCACGGATTTTGAGAACTGTACACTGAACAACATCGACTGGATGTCCCTGCAGGGCGACGGCGCATTTGCTGACCCCATCGAGAGCCTGCGGGACTGCCGCCTGAAATACAACACCTTCACCGAAATGAACCTGACAAAGTTCAAATTTGCGGGCAGTGTGATCCAGCGCTCGATGTTCGCCAAGTGCAATCTCGTCAGCGCGGATTTTGAGAAATGCGACCTGCTGGACACCGAGTTTTTCCAGTGCGATATGCGCAAGGCAAACTTCAAAGAGGCCAGCGGGTATAAAGTCGACATTTTCGGCTGCAAGCTGCAGGACGCAAAATTCTCCCTGCCGGAGGCAGTGTCGCTGCTGGGAGATTTGAGGATCAAATTGCTGTGAAAAATATACAGATTGAAAAGCTGTCCGATACGTATACAATTCGCCGCCTGGCGTAAAGGCCCCCCGGCTGCCGCCCTTGCAGCGGAAACAGATATTACACACCCCGCCCCCTCTTTGCATATTATACCGCAAAGGGGGGCTTTTTATGGCGTTTTTCCAAAATGGCATTGACGTGTCGCGCTATCAGGGCAATATCAACTGGGGCAGGGTGGCGGCGGCGGGCAAGCAGTTTGCCATTGTCCGCGTCGGTTCCGGCAACAGCGGCGGTCTGTACGTGGACCCGTACTTTTTGCAGAACGTCAACGGGGCCAAGGCCGCGGGTCTGCGGGTAGGGGCCTACTACTATACCTACGCCCGCACCCGCGCTGCCGTTGCCAACGAGCTGACGACGTTCCTGAACGTCATGGACGGCCTGCAATTGGAGTACCCGGTCTTTGTGGACGTCGAGGACTCGAGCCTTACCAGCCTGGGCAGTGCCGAGCTGACAAGTCTGGTGCAGTACGCCATGGACATTCTCTACCAGCGCAAATGGTACGCCGGGTGGTACAGCTACACAAACTATATCAACAGCTACCTGAATGCCGCCGCGCTGAGCCGGTACCCGCTGTGGGTCGCGGATTACCGCTCGGCGCTGGGGTACAACGGCAGCTATGCCATGTGGCAGTACACAGGCAGCGGCAGGGCCAGCGGAATCTCCGGCGCGTGCGACCTGGACCGCAGCTACAAGGACTTCCTGCCCGAGATCAAAGCCGGAGGCTACAACAACTATGGGGTCTCCGGCCCTTCTATGGAGACGGTCAGCGGTAAGCGTCTGGTCGTGTTCAACGCCCGGTGCGAGTATTTTAATACCGCCAACTTCAACGATGTGGTCGGCTACCTGCCGCTGGGCAATTACTGCGTGGTAAAGCAGAGCACACGGAAATATAACGGCTATGACTGGGTCATCTTCCGCTATCAGGGCACCGAATATTGGACCGCCGTCATAGGAGACCGCAACCGGGTGGAGGACTGCAACTGTGACTGCAATTAAAAACAACTTGACAACAACTGAATGTTGTATTAAACTGAGCTTATAGGGGCGGAGGCTGGCATCGACCTCTGCAGAAAGAAAATCTGACCAAATCAAATTTGACAAACCGCTGTGCCTTGTGGTTTAATAAATCTACATGTGCAAAAACTACCACTGTTTTACTATAAATTCGGAGGGACCCGCCGCATGGCAAAAAAACAACAGGAATACGGCAATGACAGCATCCGCCAGCTGAAGGGCGCGGACCGTGTGCGAAAACGCCCGGCGGTCATCTTCGGCTCCGACGGTGTCGAGGGCTGCGCTCATTCCATCTTTGAAATTATTTCCAACTCTATCGATGAGGCACGCGACGGCCACGGCAACCGCATCAATGTCACGCTGTTCCCGGACCACGTCGTCGAGGTCGAGGATTTTGGCCGCGGCATCCCCGTTGACTACAACAAGGCCGAGGAGCGCTGGAACTGGGACCTGGTCTTTTGCGAGCTGTACGCCGGCGGCAAATACGCCGAGGGCAGCGGCAACTATGATTTCAGCCTGGGCCTGAACGGTCTGGGCCTGTGCGCCACCCAGTATGCCAGTGAGTGGATGACCGCCGACATCTACCGCGACGGCTTCCACTATCACCTCGACTTCAAAAAGGGCGGGAACGTCGGCGGCCTGCAGAAGGAGCCGTTCAAGGGCAAGCGCACCGGCTCGGTCATCCGCTGGAAGCCCGACACCGAGGTTTTCACCGACATCGCCGTCCCGGCGGAATCCTTCAAGGATATGCTCCGCCGTCAGGCCGTCGTCAACGACGGCGTTACGCTGGTCTTTACCGACAAGTCCGGCAGCGACGCCGAAAAATTCGAGTACCTGTACGAGCATGGCATCACTGACTACGCCAACGAGCTGGTAGGGGACAAGGCCCTGACGCCCGTGCATTTCTGCTCCGGTGCCGCCGCGGGCCGTGACCGCGCCGACCAGCCCGACTATCAGGTCAAGATGAACGTCGCGTTCGCGTTCTCCAACACCGTGCAGTGTCTGGAGTATTACCACAATTCCAGCTGGCTCGAGCACGGCGGCAGCCCGGACCGCGCCGTGCGCACGGCATTCGTCAGCCAGATCAACGCCTGGCTGAAAAACAAGGGTCTGTACAAAAAGAACGAGAGTGCGATCACCTTTGCCGACGTGCAGGACTGCCTTGTGCTTGTCTCGTCCAGCTTCTCCACCCGCACGAGCTACGAGAACCAGACGAAAAAGGCCATCACGAACAAGTTTGTGGCCCAGGCCATGACCGAGTTCCTGAAGCATCAGCTTGAGGTCTACTTCATCGAGCACCCCGACGAGGCCGAAAAGGCCTGCAAGCAGGTGCTCATCAATAAGCAGAGCCGCGAGCACGCCGAAAAAGCGCGCATCACCATCAAAAAGACGATGACCCAGCAGATGGATCTGGCCAACCGCGTGCAGAAGTTCGTGGATTGCCGCACGAAGGATGCCTCCCGCCGCGAGCTGTACATCGTGGAGGGCGATTCCGCTATGGGCGCGGTCAAGCAGAGCCGCGACTCGGAGTTTCAAGCCATCATGCCCATCCGCGGTAAGATCCTGAACTGCCTGAAAGCCGACTACGCCCGCATTTTCAAATCCGAAATCATTACCGACCTGATCCGCGTCATGGGCTGCGGCGTCGAGCTGGGCGGCAGCCACAACAAAGACTTGGCCAGCTTCAATCTGGACAACCTGCGCTTTAATAAAGTCGTCATCTGCACCGATGCCGATGTGGACGGCTACCAGATCCGCACGCTGGTTTTGACGATGCTCTACCGTCTGACGCCGACCCTCATCAACAAGGGCTATGTCTATATCGCCGAGTCGCCGCTGTACGAGATCAACACGAAGAACAAGACCTATTTTGCGTACACCGAGCCGGAGAAGGCCGACATCCTGCGCCGTATCGACGGCGAGAAATACACGATCCAGCGCTCGAAAGGTCTGGGCGAGAACGACCCCGAGATGATGTGGCTGACGACGATGAGCCCCGACAGCCGCCGCCTGATCAAGGTGCTGCCCACCGACGCCGAGCGCACCTCCGCCGTGTTTGACCTGCTCCTGGGCGATAACCTTCAGGGCCGCAAGGAGCACATCGCCGAGCACGGTGCGGAGTATCTGGACGATCTGGACGTGAGCTGATACGCGCCCGGCGGGAGAACACCCCTACGATTGCCGCGCGTGTAGGGGCGGGGCATGCCCCGCCCGCAACCTTCCCGTAAACGCTTTTCTCTCGGTAAGTGAAGGGCCGGACATGTCCGGCCCTTACCGGGCAGCTGTGAAATATAGGATAAATCATAATGGCAAAACGTAAAGAAAAAAAACTGACCCCTGCGCGCCCGCAGCTGGGCGATAACGTCGAAATTTTATCGGCGGGCGAGGTGCTGGAATCTGCCATCACCGATACGCTGGAAACCAACTATATGCCCTACGCCATGAGCGTCATCGTCTCCCGTGCCCTGCCGGAGATCGACGGCTTCAAACCGGCGCACCGCAAGCTGCTGTATACCATGTACGGTATGGGCCTGCTCAA
>OLRP01003148.1_pt1 | contig 10351 bp, 9 predicted proteins | sample 1672401 | NCBI WGS metagenome assembly OLRP01 (sample SAMEA3136682, study PRJEB25190) | human gut metagenome | reverse complement strand
TCTGGGAACTTTTCCGGCAATCACCAGGAAACCATTCTTTTCTAATTCCTGATTTAATTTTCTGATGATTTTGTAAGCATGTCCCACAGAAACTCCCAGCATTTCAGCGAGTTCACTTGCAGTAATATAAATTTTGTTTTCAATAGTCATGTTGCATCCTCCTTTTCTTCATGTAGCGTTATCGCTACCTTATATATTTTCATTATATGTAGCGCGCTCGCTACTGTCAAGTATTTTTAAAAAGAGATGGCTAATTTTTTTGCCACATGGTATAATGTAGCCAAGTCGATACATTGGAGGTAACAAGGATGACAATAGGCGAAAAAATCAGATATTGCAGAGAGCAGATTGGTATTACGCAGGGAAAACTGGCAGAATTAACAGGAATCTCCACAGCCTTTCTCGGACATATTGAGAGAGGAACCAGAGCTATGTCCCTGGAGACGCTGGTCTCTATTTGTTCAGTCCTGAATATCAGTATTGATTATCTACTGCTTGATGAAATCTCCGAATCAGATTCTGAAATAACGGCGCTTATCTCCGAGGTAAAGTCCAAAGGCGATGTCCAGTACCGCAAATTTGTCAATATAATGAAAGCATTGACTTTAGTCGCTGATAAAATCTAATATGCTGTAAAATGCTTATATTATCCTTAAAGATGTTAGCGTTTATCACCTTCACAGTTATGCGAAAACTCTGTTTACATATCAAATGATGTGCAAACAGAGTTTCTATTTTGATCAGCCTTCAAAAAAAAACAAGGAACACTCATGCATCACGAGTGTTCCCTGCGTTATTTTGTATCAGAACTCTTTGCTTATTGTAGCGGGCCATTTAGTGGGCCATTTTTTTATAAACTATGTGAATTTATAAAGTCTTACATCTTACCCGAAAATCCGCTAAATGCCCTAACTATCAGCATTTAACGCCCTTCGACATTTTGTAGGAGAATACGTGAAAAAGGGCTGTAAATTACGATACCTAATTTCATTATTTCTGCTTATTTGAATGACAGTGATTTTTCCTTCCAAAAGTGATACCAAAAGGTGATAGTAGGTAAATTATAAAACGCCCCTACCCACAATTCAATTGGTAATATTTACCAATCATCCTTGTGTTTAGGGGCGTTTAATTACTTCTCGCTTGGACACATTAGCTAAAAAATAGCTATTATTTTATTATTTGTTATAGTTTACGATATCGCCGAACTCTGGTTTCAGGGATGCACCGCCTACAAGACCGCCGTCGATGTCTGCCTGAGCAAATAACTCCGGAGCTGTCTTAGCGTTTACAGATCCGCCGTACTGGATGCGGATTGCTGCTGCAGTTGCCTCATCATAGATCTCGCCGATGCATGCACGGATTGCTGCGCATACTTCTTCTGCCTGCTCTGTGGTAGCTACCTTACCGGTTCCAATAGCCCAGATTGGTTCATAGGCGATAACAGCTGTCTTTGCCTGATCTGCTGCCTCTGTATTCAGCAGTTTATCGCTGACCGCTTTTACATTTTCCCATGTCTGGGAACCGATGTTGTTGCTGTCGATCATGTATTCCACATTTTCCGGGATCAGCTGTACCTGTGCAGTTGCCGCTACGATGCTTCCCTCCACGGAACCGGTTACAGTTACATAGCTGTATGGATTACCAGCAAAGGAAACACCTTCCAGGTTCCATGTAACTGCTTTTTCTGCACCATTTACGGTCACAGTTTCCGGAAGCTGCGGCTCCTGTCCCATGATGGTGGTTGTTGTCACGGTCTCCGGGGAACTGTAAGCTGCCATGATCTTCTGATATTCTTCAGAGGTCACACGGATCGGTGTACCATGTCTTGCGCGGCTCGGCATCTTGTATGTACCACTCTCCGGTTTTGTGAATACACCGCTCTCCAGATCGGTTGTTACCAGCGGGTAATATCCGCCGCCGCCAAAATCATCCACCAGCAGACACCATTTGTCTATTCCGTCGGTGTCATCCTGATTCAGCTTGAAAATGGTCGGCCCCTCTACATACTGATTGCTGTTCAGGGAATCGGAAGCAATCTGTGTAAAGTTGCCAAGTACGCTATCACTCTTCTCCAGGAAGATGGTCTTTGTCTTTGCGCCAAGGCTGTTTGTGCTGTCGCCTTCATTTTTTGTAAAACGATAATACGTTCCATTATGTTCGATCATCGTCGTATCAATACTGGACTGATCTTTTTCAATGTACAGTTTCGGTTCTGTAAATGTATAGAAATCTCTGGTTTTTACATAGTACAGACGCTGTTTCGTATCTACACTCGGTGTTCTGGATGCCCAGTATATCACATATTCGCCAGTCTTCTCATCATAGGTTGCTTCCGGCGCCCAGGTGCAGCCTGCACCGATGGCTGCGGATACTTCCACCATACGTTCATCGGACCAGTTTACAAGATCTGTAGATTCCCAGATCATCAGGCTCTGACTTCCGTTGTTCTGCGCTGCATCCCATCCGTTTCCACCGTTGATCTTCAGGTCTGTCGCGATCAGATAGAATTTGTCGCCTTCCGGAGAACGAATGATAAACGGATCACGCACACCTTTTTCACCCAATGTGGATGTAAGAATCGGATGGTTGTTGTTCAGATCATCCCAGTTCATACCATCCTGGCTGGATGCAAAATAGATCTGCTCGCCGTCAGAATAACCTTCTCCTGCAAAATATGCAAAGAAGTAATCGGTGTACTCAGCATCTTCGATCTGTTTCGGTGCTGCTTTTACGGTAAACGTAAAATCTTTGGTCGTGCTGAGTCCTTTCCATGTGATCGTAGCGGTCAGTGTAACATCGGTATCTTTCTCCGGTCTGGTCACAGCCCCCGCCGGCATTGCATCATAGCCTTCTACCTCATGCGAAGCGACATCCACGATATCACTCTGTTCTGTGGACCAGGTCACTTCTGCTGCCCCGATGGTCTCCGGCAATGTAATATTGCCATATACCTCAGAACCACGCTCGGTAGAGTATGGTAACGTCAGCTGATCTGCCAGTTCTTTCAGCATCGCATTCTGATCCAATACGGTTACTTTATACGTTTTTTCTCCAACTATTTTCTCTCCGTCTTTCATGGTAGCTGTCAGTGTCACTTCCTTATTACCGTCGGTAGGGATCGTAACTGTTCCATCTTCTTTCACAATATTGACATTGTCGGAAGTCCATGTGATGGAAAGTCCGTCGGAAGAAGTCCGGAGCAGATTCAGATTACCGATAATATGATCCATATCTCCCAGTGCAGTCTCAAGTTCAGAAGCTGCTGCTGTCACGCGGTCATTGTCATACAGGCGGGTTCCGGCAACAATTTTCAAATTGTCCAGCTGCATGCTGGAATATTCTCCACCGCCCCAGGCTGCTTTTCCGATCCAGAAGATGCCGTTATCACCCAGGATATCTGTCAGACTGTAACTGCTTGCCACTTTGCTGACACGCACACCGTTGAGGTAAGCAACCGTCGCATCTTTTGTGTATACAATGTCCACATGCTGCCATTGGGAAGCTGCCATTTTGATGGTCGGATTTGCAGGTCTGGATCCCGTGTTGTTATAACGCTCAATCTCTGTGGTTCCGTTTTTTACCAGAACGCCGAGATAACGCTCTTTATTTCCATTATCATTCCAATTCAGGGAATTACCATTCTCCGCTGCATAAAATACCCAGTGTGAATTACTCATCTCCGGCAGAATATCATAGGAAATCGTCACTTCATCATGGCCCTTTAACAGACTGCTGCCGTCTGCTGCACGCACCTGCATCCAATCCTTGTCGGATGCCACGAATTTTGCAGCTTTTCCTCCATCATGATCTACCAGTTCAATGCTGCCGCCCCCCACGGTTGCAATGGCATTACCGCCGCTGAAGCTGCCATCATCCCCAGCCTCATTAAAGTCGAAATCCGCCAGAACCACTTCATCGGAAGTTTCTTTCGCATCCTGCAAGGCAATCGCTGTCTGAGTACCGGTGCCGGCAAAAGCCGTAGTCATCGGGGTAACTGCCATGGACACTGCCAATACGCCGGCCAAAAGTGCTTTTCGGTTACACCATTGTCTGTACTTCTGATTTTTCATAAATCCCTTTTCCTCCTTTTATCAAACGCTTTTCACATATTAATAACTATAAACGAAAAAACAGCTAAGATATATCAAATTTCTTAGCTGTTTTGCATAATTCTTAGTTTTATTTTACTGAATCTTCCATTTCTTCCGATTGGCAAACTGCCTCTTATAATGCCCCGGTGTCTCCCCTGTGATCTCCTGAAACACCTTACAGAAATGGCTCTGAGAGCTGAAGCCCAGATAGAAACTGATTTCCTGAATACTGTAATCCGAATACTGTAACAGATTCCGGCTTCGGCGGATTTTTTCCTGCAAAATATAGCGTTTGATGGTAATATGTTCCTGCTCCTTGAAAAGATGGGACAAATAGTCCGGATTAACCTTCAGATATTTCGCAATATCTGTAATCTGGATACTGTCATGGAAATGCTGAAATATATAATCCTTCACGGCAGCAATCAACGGATTCTTATAACCGCCCTCATTCGCCTGCAATTCTTCCGCCACGACATCTGCGTACATCCGCTGTGCCATCCGCTTGAATGCTTCCACTTCGATAACATTGTCAATTTCTTCAATCTGCTGGATCATACTGTCCGCCATAGTAAAAGATTTTTCCACGCTGACTCCCGCCTCCACTGCGGTCCGCGATGCCAGTGTGATATTTCCGATTGCCACATTTTTGTGATGGCGCAGAGGATTCTTTGCAAGCTGTCCGATCTTTCCCTCATAGGTCTCAGAAATACTCCTATTCAATGCCGCCACATCGCCATGTCGGATTGCATCCTGCTCTCTGCGCTCCTGTTCATAAGGATTATGAATCCCTGCCTGCTCCTGATGTGCAAACAAATCCCTGCCCAACTGTTCATGAATCTTCTGAACGCTTGGAAATTCTTCCTTATTGTATTCGAGAAACTCTGCCAGGGACAGTTCTTTTCCCGTCAGGTATCCATAATACAGGATCATACCGGCTACAAGTGTATTCAGTTCACAGATCTGAAGATGCAGCCCTATATCTTCCAACTTGCCGAATTTCCTGCCTGCGTGCTGAAACCGCGCTGCATTCGCCGGTGCCAGAAGGATCGGTCCGAACAGGATCCAGCTATCCTCCTGTGCCGGATCCCGTATTTCACCGGCAAGAATATCCGGCTCCAGGGCATAAATTCCAGGATACTTCCTTTGTTTCAGTTCAAATATATTCTTCAGAAACGATGTCTCCGCCTCCGAAAGTATCTTACTACCTGCTGATTCTCCAAAGCTTTGACACTGTGCGCCAGCCCCGTCATATCTGCACACAGAAATATGCATCAGATTTACCAGCATTGTTCCCAAAAATATCTCCTGCATCGAATGACTGCCCGCTCTTATTTCTTATCCAGCGAATACTGCACGAGACGCTCCAGCAGATCTACCGTTCCATCGATACCGTAGCATGCGCTGTTAATGCAGATATCAAAATCTGCCGGATTACCCCATTTCTTACCGGTATAATAATCATAAGATGTCTTTCTGCGCTTATCTGTCTTACGGATAAACTCTTCTGCTTCCCGACGATCCTGATTGTTGAGCAGCATTTTTCTGCGGACACGGTTCTCATATGGTGCACCGATAAATACACTGAGACGCGGAATACCGCCCGTCATCAGCACATGACCGCAGCTTCTTCCGACAATGACGCTGTCACCTGCTTTTGCAATCTCTTTGATCACATGGCTCTGTTTGATAAAATGCAAATCTTTTCCACCGATTCCCGGCATCTTTTCATCCAGTTCATCAATCATCAGATCCAGAACCGAATCATCATAAAAAGAGAATCCAAGCCGTCCTGCCAGACGGGAACCAATCTCATGACCACCGGCGCCGGTCTCACGGGCAATGCAGATTACAACATGATCTTTTTCGGTCTTATACATCAGCCCATGACGATCCTTTGTAAAATCTTTTGAAATCTGATCCCGGAATCCATCATCTTCCATCACAGCCATCATATCGTTGCACAGATGCTCATAACGGATAAAAAGTTCCTCATATCTGCCACCGTTTTCCTCAATGATCTTAATCATATTTCCGATCAGAATCAACTCATCTTTCAGCTTTTCTGTATCCTCACGCTCGAAATCCTTCAAAATCTGCTTTACAGAAATATGCTTTGGTCCAGGAAACACTTTTCCCAGTTCACTTCCGGATGCTTCATATACTTCTGTATCCAATGTGTAAAAACGTTCTGCCAATTCCTGATAGTTTACCTTGCTTCCCTCTGGTTTCATAAATCAATTCTCCTTTCGCTGCAACTTCATAACTGTCTGTCCATCTGAATTTTTCAGTATCAGTGAATCCTGATTCTCATCTGCCTCATAAGTATATACCGATGAGCTGCTGCCTCCGATCAGCTCAAAATTATCTTTATCTGCTGCATATTTCATATGTGCCCCAAACACAAACGAGCCATCCTCATGCAGTTCAATATAAGATCCGCCATCTGCTGTATAGGAAGCTTCCAGTGCTGTATCTGTAAAGATTGTGTCTGATCCGCTCTCGAACTTCATCTGTGTCCCGCCGGCAAAATCTGGTTCCTCGCCTTCTGTGAGTTTGCACCGCGTATAAGTGCCGTCTTCATTTTGCTGAATCGCATAGGAATCATAAGCCAGCTGCGTCTGGGCATCATCCTCCCCTTCCTGACCATAGTAGATCAGGTTCAGTACCCGGTAACCTGCTTCACTGGTGCTCAGCTGATAAATCCCGGTATAACCGTAATCACAATTACCGTCTTTATCCAGTGTCATCTGTATCTTCAGAGTATCCCCTGCTGTATAGACTCCGTCAAATTTCACTTTTGATTTTACAGAATCCAGCTTTGTCTCGGCAGCTGCACTGCCTCCATCTGTGGTTCCCGCATTCTTTGTTCCGCATCCTGCCAGAGCGACCATAACAAGCAACAGTACTCCCAGTAGTTTTCCGGTGTGTTTCTTCATAATAAATGTTCCTCCAATAACTGTCTCTCCAGAGATTTTCCCATACTCTGAGTATTTCTATTTTACCACTTTACGACACTTCTCACAAGTGTTACAGTAAGTTTGTAACACTATGGAAGGAGTACCTTATTATGAGCAAAAAACAACCACGCAACACCAAGGGTAAAATTATTTCCGCTGCCTGGAAACTCTTTTATGAACAGGGATACGATGACACCACCATCGATGAGATCATTGCGGAATCCGCTACCTCAAAAGGCTCCTTTTATCATTATTTTGAAGGAAAAGATGCTCTGCTCGGATCTCTTTCCTTTCTGTTTGACGAAAAATATATGGAACTGGAAGCACAGCTTTCCGGCTTTGCGACACGCTATGAACAGCTGATTTATCTGAACCAGGAGCTTTTTTCCATGATTGAAAACAGCATTTCCCTGGATCTGCTGGCACGGCTGCTGTCCACACAGCTCATTACCAAAGGAGAAAAACATCTGCTGGACCGCAACCGCTATTACTATAAACTGCTGCGCCGTATCATCCGGGAAGGGCAGGACGGCGGGGAATTCCGCACAGATCTCTCCGTAAATGAAATGGTGAAGCTGTATGCGATTGCGGAACGCGCCCTGCTCTATGACTGGTGCATCTGTAATGGAGAATATTCTTTAAAAACGTACGGCTCTACGGCGATGCCCATCTATCTGTCACAGATCCGGATCCGGGATATCTGAGCGATTTATTTTTATTCTATATTTCATTCCATATCTTAGTCTATTTCTGTTTTTCCTTTATTTCAGCAGGTTTATATCACTTTTTATGTTTATTTTCTGTACTTTAGTCTATACTCCGTTCTGTATTGCAGTCTGTTTTTATTCATGGTATACTGGCAGAAATTTGTTGAAGTAACGTAATAAAGGAGATTGATTTTTATGAATGCAAACACAATTGGAATGCTGATCATCATGATCATCTATCTGGGTGCCATGGTCCTGATCGGTATTCTCTTTTCCAGAAAAAACAACGACACCAGTGATTTTTATCTGGGTGGACGAAAGCTTGGTCCGATCGTGACTGCTATGAGTGCCGAAGCCTCTGACATGAGCAGCTGGCTTCTGATGGGTCTGCCGGGTGTCGCATATCTGTCCGGCTGTGCCGAAGCAGGATGGACTGCCATCGGACTTGCTATCGGAACTTATCTGAACTGGCTCATCGTCGCAAAACGTCTGCGCCGCTATTCCCACAAAGCAAATAATTCCATTACGATCCCATCTTTTTTTGCAAACCGCTACCGGGATAAAAGCAATTCCCTGCTGGCAATTTCTGCCATCATGATCGTAATTTTCTTTGTACCGTACACTGCGTCCGGATTCGCTGCCTGCGGCAAACTCTTTGCCACACTCTTCGGTGTTCCGTATATGCCTGCCATGATCGTAAGTGCCATCATTATCGTGGCTTACACTTCCCTGGGCGGATTTCTGGCCGCAAGTACCACTGATCTGATCCAGAGTATCATCATGACCGGTGCCCTGGTCGTCGTACTGATCTACGGCGTACATATGGCTGGTGGCATGGATGCTGTTATCACAAATGCACAGTCACTGAAAGGCTACTTAAGCATGACAATGTCTCATGATGCAGCAACCGGCGGAAGCACACCGTACAACGGGCTGACCATCGCCTCCACTCTGGCATGGGGACTGGGCTATTTTGGAATGCCGCATATCCTGCTGCGTTTCATGGGTATTGAAGATGAAAACAAATTAAAAACATCCCGCCGCATCGCCTCTGTATGGGTCGTTATTTCCATGTTTATCGCCATCTTTATCGGTATTATCGGAAATGCCATGACAAAAGCAGGTGCTATGGATGTTCTGGAGAATTCTTCCCAGTCTGAAACACTGATCGTCAGAACCGCTGTACTGCTGAGCAATCACGGATTCCTTGCCGTGCTGATGGCAGGACTGATCCTTGCCGGAATCCTGGCAAGCACCATGTCCACCTCCGATTCCCAGCTGTTGGCAGCATCTTCCAGTATTTCAGAAAATTTGCTGCAGGACTGCTTCGGAATCAAATGTACAAAAAAACAGTCCATGCTGATGGCTCGTATCACTGTTCTGGTCATTGCCGCCATCAGTGTATTCCTTGCCCGTAATCCGGACAGTTCTGTCTTCCGTATCGTATCCTTCGCATGGGCAGGATTCGGTGCCACTTTCGGTGCTGTTATGCTCTTTGCACTGTTCTGGAAACGTTCCAACCGAAACGGTGCTCTGGCAGGAATGATCGTAGGTGGAGCCATGGTATTTATCTGGAAATTCCTGATCGCACCACACGGCGGACTCCTTGGTATTTACGAACTGCTGCCTGCATTCCTGTGCTCCGCAGCTGCCATCGTAATCGTCAGCCTGCTGACCGCTCCGCCGTCACAGGAGATCATCGATGAATTCGAAAGTATATAGACTTTTTGTAAAAAACTATGTCTGTCCAGCATGATTTTTTATTTCCTTTCAGGCTGATTTCATGTATACTGAAAAATAATTGTAGCAACTTACATATCTAATCATTGGAAGGATCACCATATATCATGAGTTCAAAACTTCAACTTCCCGCACTTGCAATTTTTGACATGGACGGCCTGATTTTTGACACCGAACGCCTTTTTATGACGACCAAAGATGGTGTCATGAAAGAATACGGCTATACGCAGCAAAAAGACGATTACATCCATACCATTGGAACCTGCGGTCAACAATTACTGGATATTCTGCACAGACTTTACGGGGACGATTACCCGGCTGAAGAGATCAGTCTGAAATGCCGTACACTGGTCACTGAAAAGATCCACCGTGACGGTCCTCCCACAAAGCCGGGAATCCCGGAACTTCTCGCATGGTTCACAGATAATCATATTCCATGCTGCGTGGCATCTTCCACAAAGCATGACCTTGTCATGGAATATCTGCGTCTGGCAAACCTCGACAACTATTTTGCATTTGTTATTGGCGGTGATCAGGTACCGCGTTCCAAACCAAACCCGGATATTTTTCTGGCAGCATGTCAGCGGGCGGGCATCAGACCGGAAGCTGCACTTGTGCTGGAAGACTCCGAAAACGGTATTTTAGCCGCATCGAATGGAAATATTCCCGTAGTCTGTATCCCGGATTTGAAAGTGCCATCTGAAGAAACAGCAAAAAAAACTGCGGCAATCGTGTCGACCGCCGCAGATGTAATTTCGCTATTCCGTTAAGTTTTCTGTGAAGAAACTCTGGCAGATTCAAGTCGAACGCACGTGAGACTTGGTGCGTGATTCTGGTCAGCGTAAGCTGA
>OLRP01003140.1_pt1 | contig 10371 bp, 11 predicted proteins | sample 1672401 | NCBI WGS metagenome assembly OLRP01 (sample SAMEA3136682, study PRJEB25190) | human gut metagenome | reverse complement strand
ATCTAATAATGATTGAATTGCTTCATCTAACGTATTTTCACAATTATATATTCCCATTATAATAGACACTCTATATTCCATTTAATCACCTCTTTTTTAATAATCTTTCTCGATCTTTTTTTATATACGAAAAAAGCTGATTCTGTTCAAAGTTTTCTTTAACAAAATCAACACAATTATTTTTAAATTTCATTCTTTCTTCTGTATTAACATACATTTTATTCATTGCTTCATATAAAGATCGTTCATCAGCTTTTTTAACAATATAACCTGTTTCATCTTTTTTCATTGCATCAATAGGTCCTGGGATATCAGTTACGATAACAGGTACTCCCATAGCTTCAGCTTCAATAGTTCCCATTCCAAAACCTTCTCTATAACTTGGTAAAATATAACAATCCATAGCACTAAGGTATTTTTCAACTTCATTAGTACGGCCACAATAGATAATTTTTGAACATTTTTTTGACCAATCATATAATTCATAATTGATCGTATTATCTAATTCTTCACTTCCTACAAAAATAACTGTTACATCTGTTCTTTCATCAATCATTTTTTTGCTGGCACTCAATAATTCATTTATTCCTTTATCTCTTGTAATTCTTCCTACAAACCCAAAAACGAATTCTTTTTCGTTGATATTAAGCTTTTCTCTGATTTCTTTTCTATAAACATCAAACCTTGAACAATCAAATTTATTTAAGTCTATCCCACAGGCACTGCCATTCCAAATAACAGAGCCTTTATTTTTAGAATACAATTTTTCTTTATGAGCGAAATTTAAATTAGAATAACTATCAGGTTCAATCCATGTAGAAAGATGACAAACAGTTTTTTCAACAAATTTAAAAATCTTACGCTTCAATCCATTAAATCCTACATAAGCCATTCCCCATTGACAATACAGTCTAACTGGTACTCTTGCAAGAAAACCAGCCATAGAAGCATAAAGTGACGCATTGGGGGTCGAATATTGAATCATATCAAATTTTTCTCTTTTAAATATTTTTCTCATCTCAAACATTGCTTTTATACCACCAATACTTATTCCCCTTTCCATCGAAATAGGATAATAATGTATAAAATCAGGCAATTCATTTTCAAACTCTTTATCATAATTACAAATAAAAGAAATATCCCAATCTGTATTCTCATGTAAATAAATAGCTGTTTTTAAAACAAATGCTTTAAGGGTCAATGGTATTGTCGTTACAAAACAAATCTTCTTCATCATCTCACCTTCCTTATTGGTGAACCTACATAGGTCCCTTCTTCTTTTATATCTTTGATCACTGTGCTTCCTGCTCCAATCATACAATTGGCACAGATACTTAAATTATTGATGACTGTTGCTCCTATCCCTATCCATGTACTTTTTCCTATAGTTACTGTACCTGCGACATGTACTCCCGGAGAGACATGTACATAATCTTCAAGGATACATTCATGATCTATAGAAGAAGCTGTATTGATGATACAGCTTCTTCCTATCTGTACTTCTGCATTGACCACTGCATTTGCCATGATCACTGTTCCTTCTTTGATTATAGCTGTTTCATCTATGACTGCACTTGGATGGATAAGAGTCGTCTGTTTGATATTTTCTCTTTCCAACATGTCTGATATTTTTTCTCTGATTCTGTTATTACCTATTGCGATGATGAAATCATGATCATCTTTGTACTGTCTGATATCTTTAGATGTTCCTACTACTGGATATCTTCCACAGCTTTTTTTACTTGTATCATCATCTAGAAACAGTATTTCTTCATAGCCGTTCAGTCTGGCTATATCAGCAATGACCTTTCCATGACCGCTTGCACCTATAATGACTATCTTCTTATTCATTAGGTGTTCCTCTGAATTCTTCCATTGTTGCTGATGTTTCAGATGAAATTCCTTCTCTACATAAAACAGTCTTGACTGTTTTAAAGATGATCTTTACATCTAATAAAAATGTAATATGATTAACATAATAAACGTCTAAATCAAACTTTTCTTCCCAGCTGATGGCATTTCTTCCATTGCATTGTGCCCATCCTGTAAATCCTGGTCTGACATCATGTCTGTGTTTTTGATGTTCATTGTACAAAGGTAGATATCTTACAAGTAATGGTCTTGGTCCTACGATCGACATATCTCCTTTTAAGATATTGAAAAGTTCTGGAAGTTCATCCAGACTTGTCGATCTAAGCATTTTTCCAAATTTTGTAAGTCTTACTTCATCAGACAACAGATTTCCTTCTTCATCTTTTTCATCTGTCATTGTTCTGAATTTATACAGTGTAAAGATTTTTTCATTCTTTCCCGGTCTTTCCTGTCTGAAGATAACTGGAGAACCCAGTTTACTTCTTACAAGAATGGCTGTAATCAAAAGAACTGGACTTAAAACAATAATAGCTAATAATGACAAGATAAAATCAAGGAATCTCTTAAAAAAATATCTGTACATTATTCAAAACAGCTCCTAATCATTTCAATAATCATATCCTGTTGTTCTGGTGTCATCTTGTTATCTGAAGGCAGACAGAGTCCTCTTTGAAAGATATCCATTCCTACATCCAATGGTCTTCCATCTTTTCCTAGTGTTCCACCTTTGATATAGGCATTTGTCTTTGCTCTTCCATCTCCTTCTCTTGTGATGAAGGCATTGTTTCTATAGATTGGTTGCATATGCATTGGTTTCCAGATCGGTCTTCCTTCTGCATTGTATTTAAATAATGTATCTAATATTTCATGTGGACATGACTTTCCTTTTTCTGATACATAGAGATATTCCTGTTCACTTCTTACCTGTTTACACATGGCTTCTTCATTGATCAAGATACATGATAGCCAGTAGTTAGGATTTGTATTTTCTTCGTCTACTGGGTTCATTTGTAATGGAAGATCCTTTAATCCTTCTTTATATCTTTCATAGATTGCTTTCTTTTGAGAAATATGTTCATCTAAATATTTATATTGTCCTCTTACGACTCCTGCAATCACATTTGACATACGATAGTTGTATCCCAATTCTTCATGCTGATACCATGGAGCATTTTCTCTTGACTGTGTCGACCATTTTCTTACCTTATTGGCCATTTCTTCATCATCTGTAAGGAACATCCCCCCTGATGATCCAGTAATGATCTTATTTCCATTGAAGGAAATGGCATTATAGTTACCAAACTGACCACATGGTTTACCTTTATAAGTAGCTCCTAATGCTTCAGCTGCATCTTCAATAATGACTGCATTATGTCTGTTACAGATTTCTTTGATTTCATCCATCTGACAAGGTGTTCCATATAAATGAACGATAACGACTACCTTGACTTCTGGATAGATTTCAAAAGCTTTTTCCAATGCTTTAGGATCCATGTTCCATGTTTCATATTCACTGTCGATAAAGACTGGAATACCACCTTCATAGACAACTGGATTGACAGTTGCATCGAAAGTCATATCACTGCAGAATACCTTATCACCAGGTCTTACTCCTGCTGCTTTTACCGCAAGATGTAGAGCTGCTGTACCTGCTGATAAAGCAACTGCATATTTACATCCGATCTTTTCACAAGTGATCTTTTCTACTTCATTGATGTTCTTACCAACTGTTGACATCCAGTTGGTTTCATATGCTTCCTGAATAAATTTGATTTCTTCACCATGCATGGTTGGTGAAGACAACCATACTTTATTTTCAAAAGCTTTAAATTCCATTCAAATTCCCCCTCTTTTTATATATGAAAAAAGGCATAACAGATGTTATGCTTTTTGCTGATACGTAGGCACGATATCCTTGATAAGGTGCCTGATATCATTTGTTTCTTCATAAGCTTCCTTCTTCAAATGAACAAGTTTTTCTAGGAATACCTCTTCATCCATTTCTATTGGCTTTCCAATATGGATTAGATGGTTCGGTGTATCCTGTAATCCTTCCTCTTTCATAAGAAGTTCTTCATACAGCTTTTCTCCTGGTCTCAATCCAGTATATTCGATTTTGATATCGATATCAGGTTCATATCCTGATAGTTTGATCAGATTTCTTGCCATATCTGCTATCTTAACTGGTTTTCCCATATCCAGGATAAAGATTTCTCCTCCTTTGGCATAGGCTCCTGCCTGTAAGACAAGTGATACAGCTTCCGGTATCGTCATAAAGTATCTGATGATATCTGGATGTGTTACTGTTACTGGTCCACCATTCTTGATCTGTTTTTTAAATAGCGGGATGACAGAACCATTCGATCCTAAGACGTTTCCAAATCTTACTGCAACATATTCCGTTTTTGAACGATTGTTCATTGTCTGAACAATCATTTCACACATTCTTTTTGTCGCTCCCATTACATTTGTTGGATTGACTGCCTTATCTGTCGATATCAGAATAAATCTCTTTGTTTTATATTTGTCTGCTGCTCTAGCAACATTCAATGTCCCAAAGACATTGTTTTTGACTGCCTCATTAGGACTATCTTCCATCAATGGCACATGTTTATGAGCTGCTGCATGATAGACGATATCAGGATGATATTCTTTGAAAAGTTCATCTACCTTCTTTGTATTTCTTACAGAAGCAATCAATGTTTCCAGATTCAAATCAGGATGGTCATGTTTCAATTCCAGTTGAATGTCATAGGCATTGTTTTCATAGATATCAACAATGATCAGCTGTTTGGGTTTGGCAGCAGCTATCTGTCTGCATAGCTCACTTCCAATTGAACCTCCACCGCCTGTGACCATGACAACTTTATCTGTCACATAGCCCATGATTTCTTCAAGATTGACTTCAATTGGTTCTCTTCCAAGAAGATCATTGATTTCTACTTCCTTAAAGTCTGAAAGATGAACATCTCCATTCAACATTTGATAGATACCTGGCAGCTTTTTGATTCTGCATTTTGTTTCCTTGCAGATGTTTAAAATATCAGCAAGGTCTTTTTCATAAACAGAAGGCATCGCAACCAAGATCTCTTCAATCTTATATTCTTTCGATGCTTCAATGATCTTATCTCTGCCACCTACGATTGGCACGTTATGTAAACTTCTTTGATGCTTGGCAATGTTGTCATCAATAAAACAGATGACTTCCTTATAGACTTGTGGTGCTGATGATATTTCTCGATAGATCTTTTCACCTGCCAAGCCTGCACCAATTATCATGACCCTTTCAAGATCTCTTTTAGATTTTCCTTTGTTACTGTAAAATCTTAAAAGTCGATAGCTGAAACGACTTCCACCTACACACATTGTAAGCAGTAAAAAATATATAATGTAACACGATCTAGGCAGACTGTTTTGTGTCACTTCGTATAAGGCAATATTGATTACACTTACACAAAATGTTGATATCAGAATATTTTTTAATTCAACAATGGAAGCAAACTGCCATAAACTATGGTAAAGCTTATTGATTACAAAGATTGCCAGATCAATCAATATAACAAAAATGATTATCGTATTCATATGTTGAAGATAGCTGTTTTCAACACTTCCATTGAATCTTAATAATAAAGATCCATAAGAAGCGAGTAGAATACTTACGATATCGATAACAATCAGCATCATCTGTCTGACTGTCAACTTTTTATCTTTCATCTATATCCTCTCCCTTCATTTTTATATAAAAAAAAGAATATAGTTTACCTATCTAATAAGCATTTATATTAGACTAAATAAACTATATTCAAATAATCAATATAGGCGGCTACCCCTACTCTATATATTCCTATTTTGCATTTCTAAACCTGCTTTTATTTTCCTATTTAAAAACTTAATATTTAAGATTGCTAAATGATCTTTAGGAATGATAGCAGTAATATGTTCTTGAAGGTTCATCAATGGACCTTCAGTAAGTATTAATCTTCCATCTTCTTTATATCCTTTAGATATCTTTAATATATAATGTTTATTAAGTAATAAATGTAGGAGATGTATTTCATCTTTTGTAAGTGCAGATACCTCATCTTTTTTTAATTCTTTAATGACACCATCTTTTTGTTCATACATTAGAGTAAGCATTGTATCAAATTCTATTTGATCTTTACTTGTTTTAATAAAGAGATATCCTGGAAACATATTCTGGATAACGATCTTATCTTTAGAACGTATATATCTTTCCATTCTTGGTATGAAGGCTTCCGTATCCTTTTTAAGATTGAATGTATGATAGAGCTTTTCTATCTTTAAGCTTTGACAGAACAGGACATAATAGTTCATTATCTTTTTCCCTGTCTTTTCAAAGCTCTCTGTTTAAGACATTCAAAGATGCTTTGATAGTCATCACATACCTTCATTTGATTAATAAGTTCTATTTCATTGTCTTCTAGTTCTTGGATAGCAAAGTCCAGCATGTCTTTTAACAGTTCTTCATTTTCATTCATCAGTTTTTCTTTATCTTTATCCATAGGATCATACATACTTGTAAATACAGCCATTTGTTTTCTCCTTTTTTGACATTGAAACAAAAGCAGAAGTTCCAATGTTTGTAGGCATAATAAAAACCATAGATTATTAAATTCTACGGCTTTATTGGGGGTTCTATTTTATTAATTTGTTGTTTTTTAAAATCTAATGATGTATGTACATAACGATTAAGTGTAATATTAACATTAGCATGTCCTAATGTTTCACTTAATGTTTTTACATCAATATTTGTTTTAATACAATTTGTAGCATAGGTATGTCTTAATGTATGAAATGTAGCATCGATATCATTAGCTTTGCATATTTTCCTAAAATTTTTTTGAATAATTCTAGGATCTACAGGGATTTCTTTATTTGATAAAATAAAGAAGTCTTTGTTATAAAGATCATTATATTTTTTTAAATATTCTGTTAAAAAATCAGGAAGTATCACACTTCGAATAGAACTTGTTGATTTTGGTTCTAAAATATAGAGCTGTGTTTTTTGTTCATGATTTTCACTTTTTAATCTTTGTACTGTTTTAGTTATAGAAATCATACTATTATCTAAATCAATATCTTCCCATTTTAAGGCACATATTTCGCCTATTCTAAGTCCTGCATATAATCCTAAAGACATTGCTAGTGATATTCTTTCTTTATTATTTAAACAATACTGCCAGATAATCATTTCTTTTTCTAATGTAAGTGGTTCTTTAGTTTTAGATTTTTGACTAAACTTGATTACATTAAAATCTAATTTCTTTAATCCATGTGTACGTTCACCGTATCTATAAATAGCTTTTAACGTACACTGAATAGAATTAACAATACTTGTAGATAAATTCATTACATTGATTAAATGATCAATGTAATGAATAATATGAAGCTCTGTTAATTCTTCTATTTTATTTTCTTTTAAATAAGGATTTATGTGTTTTGTGACAATACTTTCATACTTACAATATGTAGAATATTTAACAGAGATCTTCTTAGTTAGTAGCCATTCTTCTTGAATTGTTAGTTTTTTTTTTCCCATATATTTCTCCTCTTTTTCTTTATTTTTATTACTGAACGACCTTATATTTTACTAAACGACATTGCTTTTTTAAAATAAAAAGAAAAAAGTAGAATTATGTTTCTTTTAGGGTGTAATTGTGCTATAGTTCATTCGTAGAATTTAATATTCTGCGTATTTTTATTAATACAAAAAGAGATGTCTAGGAATCAATTTCTAAACATCCCCTTGTTTATAATAATATGTTTTCTTTCTAATATTTTACACCCTCACGAAATAGAACAACATCATATACAAATAATCAGTAATTCTACATTTATACTTAATGAGTCATCAAAGCATCCTAAACTTACGCTCAAAGACTCTTCAACTTCCTCCATCTCATACTCGTCTAACCGACCTAAACATCTAATTAATCTTGATTTATCAATCGTTCTTATTTGCTTGCACATTATTATAGAATCATGTTCAAGATCTTCTCGGCTGTTAATAAAGACATGTGTTGGTAAATTTTATTCCGGCAGCGCCTTGTGCAGGCTTTTGAGCACCGGCACGCCAAAGCTGATGTTGGGCACAAAATGCCCGTCCATCACGTCGTAGTGCAGCATCTGTGCGCCGGCATCCAGCACCATGCGGCAGTCTGCACCCAGCTTGCCAAAATCAGCAGAAAGAATCGAAGGACTTACGATGGCCATAATATTTCATTACGCTCCGTTATTTTTAGCAATTTTTATCCCATGTGTTGCGCGTTTTGCAGGGTTCTGCCGGGCAAAAAATACGCGGGCATGGTTATCTTTTAGTTTACATGAAAACGGCCAAAAAATCAAACCCGCAGCCGTTTTTTTCACCGAAAAGTCGTAAATGGCGCAAAAAGTCCATTGCGCGGCAGCATCTCCATGTGCCGCGCAGCTGCCGCCGAAGGCTTGCCATTTTGCAGCAGCTTTCTTTGAAGCAGGACGATTTGGAATGGCCTCCGCTGCTTCCGGGTTGCGGCACCCAGCATCCGCTTCGTGCCTTGGGCGGCACTCGCGTCTTGCTGGCCGCTGCCCCAACAACTCCTCCCTGTTTCCGCCGCTGGCGGCGGTCGTCGTCGTTGCTAGCCATATTCAGCGGAAAATAGATTTTTAATTCCGCGTTTGTCGCACTCTGCGGAGTGCGACAAACGCATTTTCACAAGAGGGGGTCACAGCGGTAAGCAGAATTTTTATTCCAACAACGCCAAAGCAGCCAGACCGCCCGGGCGGGGCAGTCTGGCTGCGGGGTCTTATTCTACCGGCTTCATGCTGGCGGGTTCCTCCACTGCGCCGGGCTGCCCGGCGGCGTCCGGCAGGCGCTTCATGCCGCCGGGGTTGGGGGAACAGGTGGGCAGGGTGAATACAAAGCGGCACCACTCGCCCTGCTGGCTCTCCACGCGGATCTGCCCGCCGGACAGATTGACCAGCACCTTGCAGATGTTCAGTCCAAGGCCGGAGCCGCGGGCGTGCAGACCGCGGGAGCGGTCCTCTTTATAGAACCGCTCGAACACATAGGGCAGCGCCTCCGGGCTGATGCCCTGCCCGGAGTTCCAGATGGAGATCTCGGCCTCGGGGCCCAGCTTTTCCACGCTGAAGCGGATGGTGCCGCCCGCCGGGGTGAACTTGATGGCGTTGTCCAGCAAATTATACGCCACCTGATGGATCAGGTCAGGGTCGGCGTAGACCAGCACCTTTTCATCCATGGTCAGGCCTTCCAGCTCGATCATGCCATCGTTGATGCGCTGCTCTGCCGCCAGTGCCACGCCGGTCAGGGTCTCCCAGATATTGAACATCCGGGCGTTCACCTGATACTCCCCGCTTTCCAGCTTGGAGAGATCCAGCATATTCTGGATGAGCCGCGCCAGACGGCCGGTCTCCTCGCTGACCAGCTGCAGGTAGTGGTTCTGCATCTCGGGCGGGATGGTGCCGTCCAGAATGCCGTCCACAAAGCCCTTGATGGTGGTCATGGGGGTGCGCAGCTCGTGGGCGATGTTGCCCATGAACTGACCCCGGGAGTTATCGTTGGACTGGATATTCTCCGCCATCTGGTTGAAGGTGCGGGCAAGGTCTGCCACCTCGCCATCACCCTCCACGCCCTCCACGCGGACGGAGAGGTCGCCGCCGCCAAAGCGCTGGGCGGCATCGGTGACCTTTTGCAGCGGGTCGGTGAGCTGACGCATCAACAGGCGGGTCAGCACGCTGGCGCACAGCAGCATCACGCAGGCGGACATGAGGAAGTTGGACCAGAACTGCTGTTTAAAGTCGGTGAGCTGCGCGCCGGAGGAGCACAAAAACAGCCAGCCGCTGAACAGGCTCTGGTCGTCGATGGTCTCCACCGCCGCGATATAGCTTTTTTCGGTCAGGGCACCGCCCAAATCGCCGAAAGCGTGGTAGTGCCGGGCGTCCGGGTCAGCCACTGCGTTGGCGCGCTGGCAGATATCCAGCGGCACGGTGGTGGTGGTAAGCTTGTCCGGGTCGGAGGCGATGAGCACATTGCCCTGCCGGTCTGTGAAAAACAGATAAGCCTCGGCGCTCTCGCCGATGATCTCCAACTTGGTGTTCAAAGCGTCCAGCTCTGCACCCTGCGGCATGGTCTCGCTGTTTACCAGATACTCTGCGGTGCGCTTGGCGACGTTTACCACCTGATCCAGTGTTTCGTAGCGATCCTTCGCAAAATAATTCTTGAACAGCACCCACTCCGAGCAGCCCATCAGCACGATGCCCAGCACCATCAGGGTGGACACCATGGAGAAAAAGGCCGTGGAGATACTTTTACGCATTATTGACGCACCTCGAACTTATAGCCCACGCCCCAGACGGTTTTCAGCTCCCACTTATCGGAAGCACCGGCCAGCTTTTCGCGCAGGCGCTTGACGTGGACATCAATGGTGCGGCTGTCGCCGTAATACTCAAAGCCCCACACCTCGTCCAGCAGCTGGTCGCGGG
>OLRP01003139.1_pt1 | contig 10372 bp, 9 predicted proteins | sample 1672401 | NCBI WGS metagenome assembly OLRP01 (sample SAMEA3136682, study PRJEB25190) | human gut metagenome | reverse complement strand
GTACGGATTGCCCGCGATCTTGCGCACCAGCGCGGTGGCGCCGTCGTTCGCCTGCTTGCCGTCGGCCGCATCGGTCACGCGCACCTTGATGGTGCAGTAGCTGTTGCAGTTGTTGCACATGGACAGGATGACGTCGTCGGCCGCGCACGCGCCGGTGGCGTTGCCGCGCCCGTGAGGCTCGTCGGTCAGCGGGTCATCAGCGGCCATGTACGCGCCCAGCCCGCCTCCGGCGACCAAGGCGCCTGCGGCGACCGCGCAACCGGCGCCGACCACGGCGCGCCGCGAAGGCGTTCCGAACAAGCTCGAACGCTGAGGCTCGCTTGCGGCATCGCATCGCCGTCCGTCTTTATGCTGCGCCTCCATCGCGCACCTCCTTGCCCGTCGAAACCCCGCCGCACGACACGGCGGCCGAACCTGCGCCCTCGTAGGAGCTTTCCAACCGCGCCTCGCCCTCGCTCGCGCTCCTGCGCTCGAGCGGCAGCAGGCGCACAGCCAGTCCGTAGCAGCCGACGGCCAATCCCAGAACGAACAGCGTCACCATCGCCTCGCCCAAAGTGGGCACGTACGCAGGCAGGGGCATGCCGCCCAGAAGCGGAACCGAGAACCCTGCCACCACCAGCACGTAGCGCAGCGCCAGGATGCCCGCCATGGCGGAGACGGCAGCAGCGACCGTCCAAACGCCGCCGGCCGCGCAGCGCGAACGAAACGCCCCCACGGCCAACAGCGCCGCGGGCACCGCCAGTCCCAGGCCGATCTCGCCGATCCAGAACAGCGGCGCCAAAGAACCCGACACCATCACGCCCACGGCCGTCGCCGACGCCGGATCGCCCGACAGCAACGGCGGGGCGATCTGGAAGAACACGCAGAACGCCAGCGCGAACAGCGACGCCGCCAGCACGCGGTTCAGACCCACGAGCGCGCTACCGTCCGGCCGCGCCCCGCGCAGCCGCGCGAGCAGCCGATATGCGACGATCAGGAACGCGGCAGCCGTCACCACGGCCATGACGTAGAACAGCACCGACGTGATGCCGCCCTCCCACAGCCCGCGCGTCTTCACCGCAGCGAAGAACATGCCCGTACCGCCCGGAGGGCCCACGAACGACGTGGCCACGCCCACCCCGGCCAGCACGCGGATGGCCAGGTTCACGTTGCCGCGCCGCCGAAGCGATTCCATGCTGGGCTCGCCAGCAGCCTCGGCAGCTCGCTTGTCGTTCAGCAGCACGAGCACGAACTGTGCGACGGCCACGACCATGAAGAACATATACGCCTTGATCTCCCAAGCCAGCGGCGACGACCAATGGAAGAACAGCAGCGTTCCCAGCGAATGCCGGATGGCGCCCAGGTCGATGCCGATGAATATCATCGACACGACAAGCGACACCACGCTCAATCCCAGCGCCATGCGCGCGACGGGCGCGAAGCGGGGAATCCTCAGCAGGTAGACCAGCGCCGACAGGAGGTACAGGCCGCCCGCCAAACCGGAGAACCAGATGTAGACGACCACCCACAGGCCCCAAGGCACGGAATTCGTGGCTCCCGCCATGCCCAGCCCGTTCGCCAAGCGGTCGTACATGAAGTACGCGCCCGCAACCAGCAGCACGGCTACGATCACCGCCCACACGATGGTAGCACGGCGCGAGAACGGTGCCGGCAGCCAGCGCCTGCGCTTCGTTTCAGATGCCATAGATGCTCACCTCGCTCATTTCAGATAGTAGACGGACGGGTTCGTGCCCAGCTCCTCGCGCAGGCGGAACGCCCGCGGCGAAGCGGCCAGCTGCGCCACCTTCGACGACGGATCGTTCAGATCGCCGAAGTAGCGCGCGTCGCCGATGCACGTCTCGCAGCACGCAGGCGCCTCGCCCTCGGCGATGCGGTGCGCGCAGAACGTGCACTTGCGCACGGTGCCGTACGTGCCCCGGTACTTCCCGCGCGCGCCGTGATCCACGCCGTACTCGGGCGCCGTCACCTGATCGGCCGCCTGCATCTCGACTGCGTACGACGAACCCTCGTCGGCCGAGCGCGCGCCGTACGGGCACGCGGCGATGCAGTATTTGCAGCCTATGCAACGGTCGGCGTCGATGACCACGATGCCGTCCTCGCCGCGGTACGTCGCGCTCACCGGGCATACCGACACGCAGGCGGGGTTCTCGCACTGCATGCAGGGACGGGGGATCGCCTCGATACGCACGTTGGGATACGCGCCCGTCTCCTGTTCCAGCACCACGTTGTACGTGACGCCCGGAGGCGTGCGGTTCTCGGCCTTGCACGCCACGGTGCACGAATCGCACCCGACGCACTTCGCAAGATCGATGACCATGCCCCAATGCGGAACGTGGGATTCTTCCATAGATGCCACCTCGATTCGTCGGAATACAGACGGGCGCTGCGCGGAGGGGGAGTGCGCAGCGCCCATGAAAGAGGAAAAGCGGCCGGAAGAGAAAGGGAGGGGGAATCCGGCCGCCAGCGCCCCGCCAGGGGGTGGGCGGGGCGCACGGGTGAGCTAGAGGAACAGCACGGGCAGGGCGGCCAAAATCACCAGCAGGCGCAGCATGAAGCCGCCCACCAGCACGCCCGCCTCGCCGATGACGCTGACCACCATCGAAGTCATCGAGGTCTCGACGCGCTTCGTGATGAACACCGGGTAGCCTTCGATGATGAACGGTGCCACCAGGCCCAGAAGGACGATGCCTCCCCAGAACGCAGGAGCGTACTGCCCGGCCACGAGCGAGTAGACCGACGCGGCGCCTTCGAAGCTGCCGGCGCTCACGATGATCAGCATCGTGGCCAGCACGACCATTTCAACGGCGGACAGGATGACGTGGCTCTTCTTGATCAGCCACATCTGCTCGAAGCGCTCGCGATCCACCAGCAGGCCAACCAGCGACGTGGCCGCAAGGCCGGCCGACAGCGCCGATACCACGAACAGGATGGGCAGCACCGCGTTGTTCCACAGCGGGAACGCCTTCACCACGCCCAGCAGGAAGCCGGTGTAGGCCGCCACGGCGAACGCGAACACGATGCCGATCCACGTGAGCCACTTCGGCACGCGCTTCTTCAGCACCTCCAGCAGCGCGGAAACCAGCGCCACCGGCATGAACACGCAGATGAAGTACACGCCCAGCGTCATCACGGAACCGGGGTTAGCGATGAGCCAGAAGAAGCGCAGCGGGTTGTGCAGGCCGGCTTCGGCGTCCAACATCAACATGACCAGGCCGATCCCCAGGAAAATTGGGGCGATGATACGGCCGGCCACGCGCATCTTCACGCTCTCGGGATATTTCACCTCAACGAAAGCCGAGGTCAGGAAGGCACCTGCCGACGCGCCGGCCAGAAACAGGTACCATGCGATCATAGGTCCCCAAACCATGGTTCATCACCTCACGTAGTAGATTTTCGAAACGGTCAGGTTGTCAGCGAGCGGCTGTGCGTGGTATTTCGCGATAGCCTGGTTGATCTCGCTATCCGGGTCGTCCAGATCGCCGAAGATGCGCGCACCCGAAATGCAGGTTCCCACGCACGCCGGCGGATTGCCCGGTTTTTCGCCGTCCCAGCAGAAGCGGCACTTCTCCACCACACCGGTCTTCTCCTGCACGATGCGGGCGCCGTAAGGACACGCAGCCATGCAGTACTTGCAGCCGATGCACTTTTCCTCGTCCACCAGCACCACGCCGGAATCGGTGATGTAGGTGGCATGCGTCGGACACACGGCAGCGCAAGGCGCGTCCTCGCAGTGCATGCACTGTGTGGGGACGATCTCGTTGTACACGTTGGGGTACTCCCCCGTCTCGATCTCGTGGTACTTGATGAACGATTCTTCGGGATCCAGATGGTTCTTCATCTGACAAGCAATGCGGCAGGCCGAGCAGCCGACGCACTTCTTCGTGTTGATCAGCATTCCGTAGCGGGTCATGTTACGCCTCCACCTTCTTCACCGTGACTGCAACTTCCTGGCTCATCATGGAGCCGACACCCGGCTCCGCGTCCAGCGGGATGAAGTCGGTCAGGCTGATGCCGTAATGGTATGCGCGGGTTTGTGCAGGCGCGTCGCCGCCGTAGTGCGTGGGAAGGAACACGACGCCGGGCTTGAGGCGCTGCGTCACACGCACTTCCACCTGGCCGGTGTGCTCGCTCGACGACACCTCCACGGTGTCGCCTGTCTGCACGCCCAGGTCGGCAGCGTCTTTGGCGGCCATCCAGAGGCGCTCCATGTGGTATTCGCGCGAGATGGCGTGCAGGGCTTCGATGTTCTGGGTCATGGTATGGGAGTGGATGCCCTGCTTGCCGCCCACGATGGCGAACTCGCCGCTCTGGGGCGTCACCTTGCGCGGAATCCAGCCGATCACCGGATTGAGGCCGGCCTCGCCCACCTTGTCGGTTTTGAACTCGAACTTGCCCGACGCCGTTTTGAACGTGGGCACGCCGTACTCGAAGTGCGGGTCAGGCAGCTCCACCACGCCTTCCTTCTTCATCTGGTCAAGCGACACGCCCACGGTTGCCAGCTGCGCCTCAGCCCAATCCTCGGCAGTGAACTGGAAATACTCGCCCACGCCGCACGCTTCCGCCAGGCCGTTGAAGATCTCGTCGCACGTCCTCGTTTCGGGATGGATCTTCTCCAAGGCCACCGTTCGCATGCCGACGTAGTGCTTCTTACCTCCCACGAACTCCGGAAGCTCCAGGCGCTCCAGGTACGTGACCTCGGGCAGCACGTAGTCGGACGCGAGCGCCGTCTCGGACATCTGCACGTCGATGGTGACCACGAGATCGGTCTTCTCCAACCCCTCGCGCCACACCTTCGGCTGGGCGTAGCCCTGCACGGCGTTGGAGTTGTAGAAGAACACGCCCTTCATAGCGCCGTCGAGCGCCGCCTGCAGCACGGCCAGGTTCGATCCCATGCCGCTGGGAGCGAGCGGGTACTCCTTGTCGCCCACGCGCTTGGCCTCGGGCTTCGGAGCGGAGGGGAACTTCTGCTTGTCGATGTCGCCCGCCTTCGGCGAGGACGTGAGCAGCGCGCCTCCCTTCGCGCCCCAGCTGCCCAGAAGCGCGTTCACCGCCGTCACCGCGCGGGCGGTGTCGAACGAGTTCTGATGCGCGCATCCGAACGCCGCGCGCCACGAAGCCTCGACGGCCGCGGCCGGAGCGGCCTTGGCAAGCGCCCGGGCGATCTCCTCGATGGTGGCCGCCGGCACGCCGCACTGCTGCTCGGCCCACGCGGGGGTGTACTCCTTGGCCTGCGCGGCGAACTCGTCGAAGCCCACGGCGTTCTGCTCGACGAACTCATGGTCGTACAGGTCCTCTTCGATGAGCACGTTGCAGATACCCAGCAGAAACGCCAGGTCGGTTCCGGGCTTGATGGACACCCAGTCGGTGGCGAAGATGCCCGAGTTGTTGAGGCGCGGATCCACGATGACGATGCGCGTGCCCTTGTCGGCCGCGGCGGCCAGGCTCTGCACCGACGAGGGGCGAATGCCGTCGCCGTAGCTGCGACCGATGAACACGACCATCTTGGAGTTGCCGAAATCGACCGAGAAGTTGCCCGTGCCGATGGTCTGCGCGAAGCCCGCCTCCTTCGAGGAGTTGCAGGCCGCGCCGTGCGTGTAGATGTTGGCCGAACCGAGCGCGTTGATGAAGCGCTTGGAGTACTCCTTGCCCGAAGGGCGCGGATCCTGGACGATTGCCAGGGCTTCGGGGCCGTTCTTGGCCAGAATGTCCTTCACCTTGGCGCCGATTTCGGAAAACGCGGTGTCCCAGTCGATAGCTTCGAACGAACCGTCGGCCGCGCGGCGCATGGGCTGGGTCAGGCGCTCGTCGGAATAGGCGATCTGCGCCACGCCGTGACCTCGACCGCAGATGGTGCCCTTGGCGTAGGGATGCACGTCGCTGCCGCGCAGCGTGAACAGCTGGCCGCCCAGCGTGGTGGCCACGAGGCCGCACTTGCTGGAGCAGCCGTTGCAGAGCGATGCGCCTTCTTTGCGCTCGTACGAGCCTTCGGCGTGAGCCACCTCGGCCTGCCATGCGCCGAGAGAGCACACGCCCGCGCCCGTCGCAGCCAGCGCCGCCGTGGCCGCCGACCCCTTGAGGAACGTCCGCCGTGTTACGGATGAGTTCATTTCGCTTCCTTTCTTTCCTCCCTTGTTGGTGCCGTTTTCGCCTCGTTCGGCGTCGGTGCGCCCTGCCCCGCATGTCGCGCGAGCTCGCCCAGAAGCGCAACGTACGCGCGCACCTGGCCGATGCCGCGCGCCAGAGCGGCGCGCCCCTCCTCGTCGAAGGCCGAAGCCGAGGCCGCCTGCTCCGCGCGCTCGTCGAGCGCCGCGTCGTAGGCGTCGAGCCAGTCGAAGTGATCCTGTGCAAGCAGGCGGGCAGCCTCCTTGTTGCCGGCTTCCATGTAGAGCGCAAGCAGCTCGCACAGAAGAGACAGGTGGTCGGGCATCGCCGCGAAACGCTTCGGAATCTCCACCTTAAGCGCTTCGTAGAGCGCCTGCACATGGCGCGCCGCATCGCCCAAGTACAGCCCTCGCGCTCCGCCGAACTGCGAGCCCGGCAAAGACGTCCACGGCTTGTAGAGCGATTCCACCGGCATGGCCGCAAGCGGCATGCCCGGCGTGAGCACCTCGCGCTCCACCATGCGGCGCGCGACGCTATCCACTGGATCGGGGGCGGTAAAGCCGTGAGCAGCGAGCAAGCGGCGAACGTCTTCGGACAGCCAATCGACTTGGAACCCGTTGCAGCACGAGCCCTCTTCGCCGGCCTCCGCTGCGTCGTCAATCGAGCCGGTCGCGAAAACCGGAGCGCACGCCTGTAATCCTATTACTATGGTATCATTTTGCCCGTCGATCATCGCAGCCCCCTTCCTTCGGCGTGGGCAATGCTATGATGAGGGTCTCGGGACAGTATCATCAATTATTGATGATTTGATTGTTTGCGCTGATGATAAGCTTTTCCAAGATGAAAGGGAGCCATGCGCCGTTCTCAGAGAAACAGGCGGCGCCAAGGACGAGGAGGGATTGTTCATGCCTGAACGCCTGTCGCGCCCGCGCGATCGACGCAGCATGCGCATGGTGTGGAAAACGCTTCGTATACGCCACCTCGGCCTCGCTTTCTTCTGGGCATGCAGCATGCTCACGTTCCGCAGCTCCATCCTGCTGTCGGGGCCGATGAACACCACGGGATATCAGACGCTCGTCGTGATCATCTCGTTCGTCGCGAACATGACCACGCTGTTCCTGGTGGCCTCGCGCACGGAACGCGACCACTCCTTCTACGACAAACTGCCCGCTTCGGCGTTCACGGTGAGCATCGTGACAGGGCTCGTGCTGATGACAGGCTCGGGCATGGCCGGAAGCGCCGGATTGCTGACGGAGACGATGGCCGTCGTCCCGCTCGTGCTGGGCTCCGTTCTAGCCGGCGTGGGATACGGCTACTTCTGGGGAAGCTGGGCCGAGTGCCTCGGGCGCATGCATCCGTCGCGCACTTCGTTCTATCTGCCCGTTGTGCTGTTGTTGACCGCGCTGTTGTTCGTCGCGTTCTCGTTCTGCTCGGAGGAGCTGGGGGTTCCGGCGCTGCTGCTCATGTTGCCGCTGCCCGTGCTCTCGCAGCTGTGCTTGACGCGCTGCAACCGCGAAGAAACCGACGATCGGCCCGCAATCACGGCCGACTCGGGGCGTTACCGCACGGCGCTCGGCTCGCTGGTCAGTCTCATCGTGGCCAGCCTCGTGCTGTCGTGCCTGTTCGGCTACGTGTGGCAGATGACCGTGGCTTCAGTCGACTCGGCTTACGAGGCTCACCGGCTGCCGCTTATCGCCAACATCGTGGCCGCCGTGGCGCTCATCGGGCTCGTGCTGTTCGCGCGACGCCGCACCGATCTGGCGCTTACGTTCAAGGTGATCGTGCCCATTCTCGTGGTGCTGTTCGCGCTCATGCCGATGTTCTGGAGTACGTACCCGGTGGAGCTCAACACGGTAATGAGCGCGTGCTACGGCGTATTCGACGTGATCATCTGGTATATGGTGGCGTCGACCGCATACGACTTCAGCGTGTCGGGCTTCGTGGTAGGCGGCATCGTGCGAGGGGTGTCCATCATCGCACGACTGGTGGGCATCGGCATCGGCTACGTGGTGATGCTCATCCCCGAAAGCCCATCCATGCTGGTCATCGGCGTGTCGGTGGGCGCGGTCTACGTGCTGGCCATGCTGGCGCTGTTCCAGCAGGGCGGCAATCGGTTCTCGTTTTTGAGCTTCGGCGCCAGCAAGGCGAAAGACGCCGAAGGGAAAGCCGCGGCCGTTTCGTGCGCAGCGGGATGCGGAGCCGCCTGCCCCCGCCAGCAGATCGCCTCCGCCGACGAAGCGCGAGGCGACGAATCCGCCTCCGAGCCCGACGGCGACGTGCTCGAGCAGATAGCCTCGTACTACGGGCTGACCCGCCGCGAAGCCGAGGTGCTCCCCTACCTGGCGCGCGGGCGCTCGGCCAAGGTGATCGCCGAGGCGCTGTTCGTGTCCGAGAGCACCGTGCGCACGCACACGCGGCGCATCCTGGAAAAGACCGCCCTGCATTCGAAGCAGGATCTCATCGACCTTATCGAAAAGTACGAGTGATCGCCATGGATACCGTTTTTCACCCCACCTGGACTGTAGGAGTCATCCGCGTCATCACGCAGGATCAAGAACAGGCTGACGCGCATGGGCTGCTCATCGAGCGTGCGTTTCCTCAGGTGCGCGTCGTGTCGCGCTGCATTCCCGATCAACCCGAGGGCGTGCACGATGCCGCTACGAAGCGCACTGCCGAACCTAAAGTGATTGCGCTTGCCTGTCAGCTGGTCGAACAGGACGCGGACGGCATCATAGTGAGCTGCGCCGACGACCCCGGCGTAGCCGAAGCGCGCGCCATCGTGGGCGTGCCGGTGGTGGGCGCGGGCGAAAGCATGGCCACCGCCGCGGCGCTTCACGAGGGGCCGGTAGGCGTCATCGGCATCACGCCGGACGCGCCGCCCGCGTTCCCGCGCATCTTGGGCGAGCGTCTGTTGGCGAACCTCGTGCCCGACGGCGTTCGCGACACGCGCGATCTGAACACGCCCGCAGGTCAACACGCCGCTATCACGACGGCTCGACGCCTGCGCGAAGAAGGCGCAGCGGTCATCGCGCTCGCCTGCACGGGGTTTTCGACTATCGGCTTGGCGCCGCAGCTCGAACGAGCCGCCGGCATCCCCGTCCTCGACCCGGTGACCTGCGAAGCGCAGGCGCTGTTGGCGCTGCTAGCGTAAGAATCGCGCGCGCCTGACGCACCTCTGACACTCCCCGTCAGCCCTCGGTGACGTCGCCGGACTGATCGAGGCTGATGGGGTCGCCCACGAACGTCGAAGGTACCTTGAACAGCGTCTTGAAGAAGTCCTTCGTGCGCGCGGGGATCTCGCGCAGATCGTACTGGAGCTGCTTGGAGTAGTCATGGTAGTCGCTGGCCACGCCGAGGGAATCGAGGCCAAGACCCTGCGCGGCGTACAGCGCACGATACAGATGATAGGTCTGGGTGGCCACCACGATGCGCTCGGCGCCGAACACGTGCTTCGCACGATACATGCTCTCGTACGTGGAGAAGCCTGCATGGTCGCAGAAGATGTCGTAGCTCGGCACGCCTTGGGAAATGGCGTAATCCTTCATAACCTGCACCTCGTTGTACGACACGGTGCTGTTGTCACCGCTCATGATGAGCTTCGGCGCCACACCTTCCTTGTAGAGCGCGATGCCGTCGTCCAGCCGATCCCGCAAGATGCCCGACGGCGTGCCGTCGGCGAACACGGATGCGCCCAGCACAACGATCGCGTCGGCATCGAAGCCGACCGCCGCTTGCGGCTCGACGATACGATCTTTGGTCGTGGCGATGGTCGCCACGTTCGTCGCCGCGAACACGGCGACGACCACGAGCATGCATCCGAGCATCAAACCCAGCATCGTCTTCAACCATCCATGTTTCTTGCGTCGCGTCATAAGCGTCGATGATAGCAAATCCCGCACCGAACCCGCTACGCATTCCGCGGCCGTCATCGAAACTTGAAGCCGATTACATGAGAATTGCGCGGGTTCGAGGAGACAAGGGAGACAAGGGAACGAGGTTTGCTCGCCGCCCATGCGCGCGAAGCGCCGCACGGGGCGGCGCTTCACAGGGAGGGAGGGCAGGTTGGAAAGCAAGCGCTTACAGATCGCCGGCCAGAAAACGCGCGACGTGGCGACCCTGGGTGGACGTGCGGCCCGAGGCGCATCCTACAATGTATTCGGGGTAGTTGCCGCTGAAGAAGCTGCCGGACACGTCGCCCGCCGCATACAAACCGTCGATCACCTGGTCGTCGGCGTCAAGCACCTGGCAGTCCTTGTTGATGCGCAGACCA
>OLRP01003130.1_pt1 | contig 10395 bp, 6 predicted proteins | sample 1672401 | NCBI WGS metagenome assembly OLRP01 (sample SAMEA3136682, study PRJEB25190) | human gut metagenome | reverse complement strand
AAAATCCAGAAATTTTCGAAAGGGAACTTCAGGACCGGTCGTCCAGAAGTTATATTTGAAGAAACGAATCTGGTTCTGATAATCGGTGAAGGGGAAGTATACCGGGGGAGTTTCATAATTAAAAGTGAGAATGAACATGTGATACGGGGCTTAGTTTACCCGTCTTCTTTTCGTGTTAAGCTCAAGGATTCCGGATTTGAAGGAAATCCGGCAAGAGTGGAATTCACATATGACGGGCGTGGTTTAAAACCAGGACACGTAGAAGAAGGTAAATTCACAGTTGTATGTACCGGTGGAGAATATGAACTGTCATTTACGGCAATCATAGAGAAACCTTACGTGATGACCACCTATGGCAAGGTGCAGAGTACAGATGATTTCAGAAAGCTGGCAGTAAAAGATTATTCTGAGGCGGCAAGACTATTCCGCTCCAGAGATTTTTATGCCATTTTAAAATATGAGAATGAACGTATCTTTTATCTCTATGATAATATGCGCAAATGGTCACTGGAAGAGCAGGCAATGGAAGAATTTCTTGTAGGAATTAAGCAGAAGGAATGTATTTTCCTGACACTTCCTGGAGAAGGAATGCTCTTTGAGGATATTTTGGAGTCTACAAAAGGTGTTGTGACTCTGATGAAAAATACATGGGGTTATGTGCCAATCCACATTGAGACGGAAGGGCGTTTCTTAAAAGTGTCCAGACAGGAGATTTCTACAGAAGACTTTGTAGGTAACAACTATGAAGTTGAATACTTTGTACGCCCGGAATTCCTTCATGTAGGGCGTAATTACGGCGTAATCCGTTTCCAGACTCCATATGAGACGTTAAGCTATGAAGTAGAAGTGCTGCAGAATCAGGAATATGATGAGAATCACCATGTGCCGGAGCTTTTGATTGCTCAGATATTGAAAGAATATATCGGATTTGTGGCCGGACGGATTGACTTGAAGACATGGGTGGACAGCTCAGTGGAAAAAATGACTGCGGTTCGAAGAATTGAGACGCAGAGCGAATTATATCAACTTGTGCAGGCACATATTTACATGCTGGGTGACCGTATCGAAGAAGCAAAATGGATTCTTGAAAATTACAATTATAATCGTTTTGCCATTGGTAAAGACCCGATCACGAATTGTTATTATCTCTTTCTGACAGCTCAGATCCGGGATAATAAAGCGCATACAGACCGTGTGCTGGATGAATTGGAGAAGACGTATATCCGGCATCAGGATTCGTGGCTTCTGCTCTATATGATCATCCAGATGGATCCAAAGTACAAGAATCCATATAAGAAGCTGGAAGTTCTGGAACAGCAGTATGAGTATGGGACAGAGGATGTGTTATTTTATCTGGAGGCATATCTGTGCTACAAGGAGAAGCCGATTCTTCTTCGAAAACTTGGAGAATTTGAACTTCTGGTACTGACATTTGCATCAAAATACCGCCTTATGACGAAGGAACTGGCCCTTTATGTAGCGAATTTTGCCAGCCAGCAGAAGACATTTAATGAGCGGGTTTATCGGATTTTAAAGCGCCTCTATAATATGTACGAAGAGCCGATGATTCTGAATACAATCTGCACTCTTCTGATCAAAGGAAATAAGACATCATCGGAATATTTTCCATGGTATCAGAAAGCAGTGGAGGAAGATTTTCGGATTGCCAGACTTTATGAGTATTATATGATTGCCATGGACGAGACACGTATGCGCGGACCGCTTCCACGGAAAATTTATTTGTATTTTATGCATGGTAATACACTGGATTACCGGAAAGAAGCATTTTTATATGCAAATCTTCTGACTTACAGTGATGATCAGGCAATGTTCTTAAATTACCGTGAGCAGATTGTGACATTTACATGGGAGCAGCTCATGAAACGCCATATTACAGAGGCATTGAAGATTCTTTATAAACGTTTCTGCCTGCCAGAGGAAATGGACGAGAAACGAATGAAAGCTATGAGAGATATTTGCTATTCTTATGAGGTTTCCACGAAAGTGCCACATATGCGCTGCGTTCTTGTCATTGAAAAAGATGGTGCCGTCAGGCAACGTATCCCGTATGACGAAGAGACCGGTGCAATCATTCAGCTCTACGATAAAGAATCCCGAATTGTGTGGGAGTCCATGGATGGCAGATATTACACAGATTCTATTGCTTACGAGACAAAACGGTTATTTTACGAACCGAGATTCATGGAAATGTGTAAGAAATATGAGGACGAGGCCGGTATGTGGAAGAAGACTGGCGAGGTCGTGGAAGTGACTTTTGATACGTTACGGGAAAGTGGACTGACCGGTGCAGATGAGAGAAAGGTCTTTCGTCTTTGCAGCGAAAAAATCCGCGAGGAAGATCCGGGAGAAGATGCATTTCTCCTTTATCTGACATTTGAAATGTTCAAGAAACAGCAATATGATAAGGCGACGCTGACATATCTGGGTGAATATTTCTGTGGTGCAACAAGAGATATGAAACGTCTTTGGGAAGTTATGCGGGAATATGAGATTCCGTCCTATAAAGTAGCAGAGCGTATTATTACGCAGATGCTGTTCTCGGAAAATATTTTTGATGAAGAGAAAATTTTCGAAGATTATTATCTGTCTGACACAGCATATTTCCGGCTGAAACAGGCATATCTTGCATTTGTTTCCAGAGAGTATATTCTCTATGGAAGAGAACTTGAAACATGTGTATTCCGTATTATTGCCAGAGAATGTGACCAGAAAGAAGAACTTCCGGATGTCTGCAAAGTGGCACTTTTATGTTATTATGCGGGCAGTGATTACCCGGCAGACATAGAAGCCGTCCTGCATCAACTCTTACGGGAAATGTGTGAAAAACAGATTATTTTTCCGGCGTACATGAAATACAAGGAAGAGTGGCTTCGTGAAGTGCAACTTTATGATAAGACTATAGTTTCTTATCAGGCAAAAGAAGGAAGTAAAGTAAAATTGTTCTATAAAATCAAGGGTTCCGGTAAGAAAACACTTGGTTATCATTCAGAGATGCTTGTTCCGGTATTTGAGAATCTGTATGTGAAACAGTTTGTACTCTATGCAGATGAGGAACTGGATTATTATATCCAGGAGTCTGATGGAAAAGAGAGCACAAATACAGAAAAGCAGATCATCAGAAATGATCATGCAATTTTAGCTGGGCGTTTCGGAAGAATCAACGCCATGGTCCAGATGACACCGGCAAACCGTAACAAGGCTATGATGGAGTATGAAGAAGAGGATATACTTGCAAAAAAAATGTTCAAACTTTATGAATAAATACAACAAAAAGAGAAAGGAGGAATGGTAATGAAAAGAGGTTGTGTGATTGGCTATGACATCAATGAGAAAGGTTGCCAGATCAGCTATTATGACGACTCTATGGAAGAGCCGGATACAATGATGGCTTCGTCCAATAATTACCTGATTCCTCTTGTATTGGGATATTTTAAAGACCGCTGGGTATTTGGAAAAGAGGCAAAAAGACTGGCGGTCGCAGGAGAAGACTGCACGGAGACGGACCTTTATGGAAAGGCAAAGCGCCGCGAGAAAGTAAGCCTTGCCGGCAAGACTTATGATGCAGTGTGGCTCCTTGCAAAATACATCAGTCTGACACTTCAGGATTTTGAAAATATTCAGTATCTGACATTTACAACTCCGGAGACGGACGTGGATATGGCGAAGATGCTCAAAGGGATCGGTCAACATATTGGCGTAGACAAGGAAATCATCAATGTTCAGGATTATAAAGAAAGCTTTTGTCAGTATATGATTTTTCAGCCAAAAGAATTATGGCAGTATGAATCTGCACTGTTCTATTGTGATGAAGATCGAATCAAGGCATATATGCTTCGAAGGCTCCGAGTGGATGCAAGCCACGGCATGAATTCATTTGTGACAGTCGATGAAGTGGCAAATGCCCAGAGAAAGGAACTGGAAGCGCTTTATCCGATTATGAATAAGGAAAAGAGCCCGGACGAAAGTTTCAAGTCTATGATTGAAAATGTGTTCGAAAAAAAGGTTATTTCTTCGGTATATTTAACAGGAGAAGGATTTGAGAAGAACTGGTACCCGAATTCTCTCCGGGTGCTTTGTAACGGCAGACGTGCCTTTATGGGAAATAATCTTTACAGCAAGGGAGCCTGCTATAAATCTATCCGGAAATGCGAGCCAAATGATGACGGACCGATTTATTTAGATGAGACAAAACTGACAGAGAGGATTTGTCTGCGTATGCGTGTGGATGGTCAGGAGGGGTGGTATCCGCTTGTGACATGGGGAACGCATTGGTATGAAGCAGATGGACAGTGGGAAGTGCTCCTGGAGGACGCTTCTGATATTGAAATTTTAGTGGAAAGTCTGGTAGACGAAGAAGTACAGGTGGAGAAAGTATCGATGGAAGGTCTTCCGAAGAGAACAGATTATTCTTTAAGACTTCAAGTAGAGGCTATGTTTTTAGATGAACGTACCTGTAAATTGACATTTCGCGATGTGGGATTTGGCGAATTCTTCACCCCGACAGATTTCCGGGTGGAGAAGACAATTCAGTTAGGAGGAATCAATGGGCAGTTTAATTCTATGTCATAGTAAACGTGCAAAGCGCCCGTACGAGATTTCCCGGGTGCATATGCGAATTTATACAATTGAAGAATTATGTTATTATCTGTGTAATAATTTGTATTTAATTGATTATACAATTATGAACCGGAGACTGTGTGACTGGTTGGAAGACGAACTTGGTCTTGCAAAAATGGCAGAGGATCTGCGCCGTGATCTGGATCAGAATGCGACATTAGAAGAGTTCGTACTTACAATATTGAAGGGATCTGTGATTTATGCACCATCAGAGATCGTGAAGATTCAGAATCTTTTGGAACAGCTGAAAAACCAAAGAGATGTAGAACGTGCGAAGTATAAGGCGGACAGTTTGATGAAATCAGGAGAATATGAGTCTGCGATTTTGGTATATCAATCCATTTTAAGTCAGGACTGGGATGAGTCCGTGAATAAAAAATTCTATGGAAAAATATACGGCTGTCTCGGTAGCGCTTATGGATACTTGTTTCTTTATAAAGAAGCAGCACTGATGTTTAAGGAGGCTTACAGCATCTGTGAGGAAGAAGATATGCTGAAAGCATATATTTATTGCTGCTATCGGGGACTTCCGGAAAAAGATTATGTAAAAATGTTATCCGGGAATTCGATGTTTCTTTCAATGTCTGCAAAGATTAAAGCAGAGATGGAGGAAGCAAAGAAGGAAAATGATCTGGATTTTTCTGATGAGAAGCTGATTACGTGGAAAAGCGAGAACCGCAGGATTGACAAGAAGTCCTGAATATGTTACTATAACAAAGCGATTTAGCGTGGTAAAGTAATCAATTGGTAAATTGATAAAAGATTACACCGCATCGCAAAGCAATAGGAGATTCGAAAGAAAAAAGGTATTTCTCAAGGTTAAATTCGAATCGGGATTTGCGAAAAAAGCTTTGGGTTCAGGAGGATAATAAAGATGAAAAAGAGAGCTGCATTTTTAATTGCACTTTCACTGGCAGTTGTTACGGTTCTTGCCGGCTGTGGTGGAAAGGACAGTAGTAAATCGGCAGATTCAAAAGATTCTGCAGCTACATTTGAAGAAAAAAAAGAAGGAGATACATTTACGGTAGGATTCGATCAGGATTTTCCACCGATGGGATTTGTAGGAGACGACGGTGAGTATACAGGATTTGATTTAGAGCTGGCCAAGGAAGTATGTGACCGCAATGGCTGGGAATTCAATCCGGAACCGATTGCCTGGGATTCTAAAGATGCACTTTTGAAATCCGGAGAGATTGACTGTATCTGGAACGGATTTACCATGAATGGAAGAGAAGATGAATATACATGGTCAGAGCCTTATCTTGATAATCAGCAGGTATTTGTCGTAAGAGCAGATTCTGGAATCAATTCCGAAAAGGATCTTGCAGGAAAGACTGTTGATGTACAGACAGATTCTTCCGCGGAGGCAGCATTAAAAGATAATACAGAACTTAGCTCTACATTTTCAACAGAGATCATTCCGGATTACAATACAGGATTTATGAATCTGGAATCAGGAGCTGTTGATGCTGTCGCAATGGATATTGTAGTAGCAAAGTATCAGATTGAATCACGTTCTGCAGAATTTAAGATTCTCGATTATGAAATTGCTTCTGAGCAGTACGGAGTTGGATTTGCAAAAGGAAATGATGCTGTAAAAGATCAGGTTCAGAAGACGCTGGAAGAGATGGCGGCAGACGGAACACTTGCAAAGATTTCTACAAAATGGTTTGGTGAAGATATCACAACAATTGGAAAATAAATAAACAGACTAACTGGAAAGACCGGGTCGTCCTGAAAACGGGTGGCCCGTTTTTCTTGAAAAGCGATGACAATGATTCGCGAGGAGGAATTTTGGTATGGCAACATCAGTCATGTTACAAAAATTAGGAGAAGGAATGGTTACGTCACTGTGGATATTTGCAGCGACATTGATATTTTCTCTGCCGTTAGGACTTTTGATCTCTTTTGGCAGAATGTCAAAGAATAAGATTATCAGTACAATTTTTAAACTTTATATATCAGTGATGAGAGGAACTCCGCTGATGCTTCAGCTTATGGTGATCTATTTTGGACCGTTTTATATTTTGGGGGTACAGATTTCCCAGTCCTGGAAGAATATGGCTGTGGCAATTGGATTTGTACTGAACTATGCAGCATATTTTGCGGAAATTTATCGCGGGGGAATTGAGTCTATGCCGCAAGGACAGTATGAAGCTGCCAAGATACTTGGATACACAAAGGCTCAGACGTTCATAAGAATTATTCTTCCGCAGGTCATCAAACGAATCCTTCCGGCAATTACAAATGAGACCATTACACTTGTAAAGGATACATCTCTTGCATTTACAATCGGTGTGACAGAGATGTTTACGATGGCAAAAGCACTTGCTTCCGGCCAGGTATCCATGCTCCCATATGCATTTGCGGCTCTGTTCTATTACATACTGAATCTTGTGGTTGCATTTATTATGGAACGGATTGAGAAGAAAATGAATTATTATCGGTAGGAGGAAAAGTCATGAGTCTTCTGGAAATAAAAAATGTGAAGAAAAATTTTGGAGGAGTGGAAGTATTAAAAGACATTTCTCTAAAAGTAGATAAAGGAGAAGTGCTTGGAATTATCGGACCATCCGGTTCCGGAAAATCTACACTTCTTCGTTGCGCAACAGGACTTGAGACACCGGATGATGGAGAAATCAATTATGATGGAACATTTGGACTTGTGTTTCAGAATTTCAATTTGTTCCCACATTATTCGGTTATGAAGAATATCACAGATGCACCGCTTCGTGTGCAAAAGAGAAAAAAAGAGGAAGTGTACAAAGAGGCGAGAGAGCTGCTTGCGAAGATGGGACTTGCTGATAAGGAAAACGCTTATCCGTATCAGCTTTCGGGTGGGCAGCAGCAGAGAGTATCAATCGCCCGTGCACTTGCTATGAATCCGGATATTCTGTTTTTTGATGAACCGACTTCAGCACTGGATCCGGAGCTTACCGGCGAGATTCTGAAAGTCATCAAAGATCTGGCTGCAGAGCACATGACAATGGTGATCGTTACACATGAAATGAATTTTGCGAAAAATGTTTCAGATCATGTAATTTTCATGGATAACGGTTATATTGCTGTGGAAGGAACGCCGGAGGAGGTATTTGGTTCTTCTAACGAAAGAATGAAAGAATTCCTTGGGAAATTTAGCGAAAACTAATAAATGGAGTCTTAATATTAATAATACTAATAAATAAACCAAAATAAAAATAATGACTGAGTAAGACTTAAGGGCAGGTGGGGCAATTGCATTTCCATCTGCCTTGTATTATACTTAAAAACATCTGATGACTGATAGGAAGAAGGAGTTACATTCATGAGCAACTATGAGAAGATAACAACAGGTATGGGTGAAGAATGTGGTGTATTCGGAGCATATGATATGGATGGAGGAGATGTAGCACCATCTGTATATTATGGTTTATTTGCTTTGCAGCACAGAGGACAGGAAAGCTGTGGAATTGCAGTGACAGACACATACGGAGAGCGCAAAGTTCATTCGAAGAAGGGGCTTGGCCTTGTAAACGAAGTGTTTGATGAGGAAGCCTTAGAAGGGTTGAAAGGTAATCTTGGTGTCGGACATGTCCGTTATTCAACTGCAGGGGCAACGAAGGTAGAAAATGCTATGCCACTTGTTCTGAACTATGTGAAAGGTACTCTGGCAATTGCCCATAATGGTAATCTGACAAATGCTGTGGAGCTTCGTCATGAACTGGAATATACAGGAGCAATTTTCCAGACGACCATTGACTCAGAAGTAATCGCGTATCATATTGCAAGAGAACGACTAAAGACGGCAAAAGCAGAGGAAGCTGTCCGTAATGCTATGCAAAAGATTGAAGGTGCTTACGCACTGGTTGTGATTTCTCCAAGAAAAATGATTGGAGCGAGAGATCCGTTCGGACTACGTCCGCTTTGTATCGGAAAAAGAGATAATACATATTTTCTTGCATCAGAGAGCTGTGCGATCGCAGCAGTAGGCGGCGAATTTGTAAGAGATGTAGAACCAGGTGAGATTGTAAGCTTTACAAAGAATGGCATTACATCAGATAAATCTATGGCAATCTCTCCTAAGAAACAGGCGAGATGTATTTTTGAGTATATTTATTTCGCTAGAACGGACAGTACAATTGATAAAGTTAATGTTTATCATTCTAGAATTACGGCAGGAAAAGCATTGGCACAGTCCTATCCGGTGGAGGCAGATCTTGTAGTGGGTGTGCCGGATTCCGGTCTGGTAGCTGCAAAAGGATATTCAGAAGAGTCAGGAATTCCTTATGGTATGGCTTTTCATAAGAATAGTTATGTGGGAAGAACATTTATCAAACCAAAGCAGAGCCAGAGGGAGAGCAGTGTTAAGATTAAACTAAATGTTATCGAGGAAGTAGTAAAAGGAAAGAGAATTGTCATGGTCGATGATTCTATCGTACGTGGTACAACCTGTGCGAATATTATAAAAATGCTGAAAAAGGCAGGAGCTCATGTAAGAATTAGTTCTCCACCGTTTTTACATCCTTGTTATTTTGGAACGGATGTACCGTCCAATGATCAGCTTATTGCACATTCTCATACGACGGAGGAAATCCGCGAGATGATCGGTGCTGACTCACTGGGGTATATGAAAATCGATAAGTTGAAAGATATGGTCGGAGAACTGGCGTATTGTGATGCATGCTTTACTGGAAATTATCCGATGAAAGTTCCGACAGAGGACATTTCTCATGCATTTGATTAATTGTGAAATGTGATTTTTTATTAAATGTGTTGATAGCAGGAGAAGGTATCCTGTATAATGATAATGTAGAAATAATATGTGAAGAAATCACTTAAATGTGGTATATCAGGGAGGAAGAAAAATGAGCTACGATAGATATGTAAGCCCGCTTTCAGAGCGCTACGCAAGTAAGGAGATGCAGTATGTATTTTCACCGGATAAAAAGTTTAAGACGTGGAGAAGGCTCTGGATCGCTCTGGCAGAGACAGAAAAAGAACTGGGACTGTCCATTACGCAGGAGCAGATCGATGAACTGAAAGCTCACGCAGAAGATATCAATTATGAGGTGGCAAAAGAACGTGAGAAAGTTGTGCGCCACGATGTAATGTCTCATGTGTATGCATATGGACAGCAGTGTCCGAAAGCGAAAGGAATTATTCATCTGGGAGCAACTTCATGCTATGTAGGAGATAATACAGATATTATTGTAATGTCTGAGGCACTTGAAATTGTAAGAAAAAAACTGATAAATGTTATTGCAGAACTTGCAAAATTTGCGGATAATTATAAAAATCAGCCGACACTTGCCTTTACACATTTTCAGCCGGCACAGCCGACGACGGTTGGAAAGCGTGCAACACTTTGGATGCAGGAATTTCTGATGGATCTTCAGGATCTGGAATATGTAAAAAGTACATTAAAGCTTCTTGGCTCTAAGGGAACGACCGGAACTCAGGCAAGCTTTTTGGAACTTTTTGATGGAGATCAGGAAAAAATCGATCAGATTGATCCGATGATTGCAAAGAAGCTTGGGTTCGAAGCGTGTTATCCGGTATCAGGACAGACTTATTCCAGAAAAGTTGATACAAGAGTACTGAATGTACTGGCAGGAATTGCAGCCAGCGCACACAAATTTTCCAATGACATTCGCCTGCTCCAGCATTTGAAAGAAGTAGAGGAACCGTTTGAGAAGACGCAGATAGGATCATCTGCTATGGCATACAAGAGAAATCCGATGAGAAGTGAGCGTATTGCTTCCATTTCCAGATATGTGA
>OLRP01003128.1_pt1 | contig 10402 bp, 9 predicted proteins | sample 1672401 | NCBI WGS metagenome assembly OLRP01 (sample SAMEA3136682, study PRJEB25190) | human gut metagenome | reverse complement strand
TAGGTGTAAGCAATGCCGCGCTTGGTGGAACCAAACTGTGCGCCCGTTTTGGCAACTATACAACCCCGCTTCAGCGTCACCAACCATTTTACTAATCATAATTCGATCTGCCTGATTCAGCACCATAGTAGAAAGGTAATGAGGAATGAGCGACAAATTAAATAAGAGTGCGCCCTTCCATACATCCTTGGAAAAAAACACCTTTCCTTTCTTGAAATTGTATATATACACACTGCCACAAATCAAAACAACAACGATGGCATTAGTAATAATTTTAGCTTCTGCTCCCCTACTTGGATCAGAAAGCCATACAGCAAACACAGATAATAAAGATGCAAAAAAAGCATTCGCTACAGTGATTAGGACTAACCTTTTATATTTAAATTCATACCTCTCACGCGCTGACCAAAGCGACAGCGCCGCAGTAGCCAAAATTTCAGCAAACATAACCAGAACCAATGTTGTATTCATCTCGAAAAGGCTGTTCCACAATGGTCTGACAACAATATATACTCCTACCCATGCAATAGTAATAAAAGTTATTAATCCTTGAACAGCAGAAACATACTCATCACGCCTATCCTCATAATCTAACATCCCATTATTAAATCCGCCATAAAAAAGATTCAATGTGCAAAAAATAGAAACTAGACTTAGCCATGAATTATAAACACTAACTGTACCGTACTGTGCTGTTGTAAGAAGTCTTGTAAAAATAGGTACAGTAACAAAACTTATACCCTTCTGAATAAAGCCACAGATAGTAAACCAAAGTCCAGCTTTAGCTGGAGCAGACATTAATTTATACTTTTGTAAAAACGCACCAACTCTATCTCGCATCCTTTATTCCTCATTCAGGCAATTCTTAATAAATTCTCTGCCCATAAATCTTTTTTCACGAGCATTATTAAGAGCATTGATTGCGGTTGAAGTAATCGATACTGCAACATCAAAATAAGCATCTTCGTCAAAATTTAAAATTTCAGACGGGAGGTTCTTATCAATATATGTGCAGCCATATTTGTTAATCAGGGGGAAATAATCCATTTCATCTCTAGGATGAGGTTTGATTGAAATAGAATAACCTTTCTTCGAATAATCTATGATTACCGTTTCAAAGATTACATACTGTTCCTCCATTGATTTGACAAATGCATCCTTAAACAACGGCTGAGTTAAGAGGATCATACTTTTATCGTTGTTCTTCCCTTTGAATGTCTTGTCTTTTGCAAAGATCGAAAAAATCAATTTTCTCTGTTCTCTGCTCAATGAGCTAAACATTTCACTTCTCGAAATAGCAAAGACCTTATTTGTAGGGATTTTGATATTTTCAACAGAATTAACTTCAATATCAATACATGCCTCATTCTGTCCAAAAACATTAAACCCGATTCCGAATGCATTTTTCAATGTCTTTATAAAGCCCTTTTCTGAAAAAGCCCCTTCCGGAATTTTGTAATATTTATCAAAATAAGAAAAATAGTCCAGTGCATCTTCTATCAAGTGATATTTGATACCATTAAGGATCAAATATTTTGCCACGCCAGTTGAATCGTTAAAGATGTAAATATCTGAATAATCTCTCCATTGAGAAGAACTTAATGTAACCATGCATGGTATTTTCTCGTAGACGATTTTTCTAGCATTGAACGCATGATCTACTACATTTTTGAATACATAAGACTCGCTAAAGGCTTTAGCATCATAGATGAAAATCGAGCGAAACAAACCAGATTGTGACAAACGTTCCTTCAATACATTAAAACCAGGAATGTCATTCGCCAACAATAAATCAGCTTTTTCACCATTAATCATTATTTTTATTGCTGTAATCAAGGCGTGATAATAAGTTCCGCAAGAATAAATCTTCATAATTTCAATCTCCAAAAATAGATAAATACTAAAAATGTATTTTCAAGTGTCTTCTCTTTGTCCTTTTATAAAAGTTTCCTGATATGTTTGCTTTTGACAGTAAATGAGGTAGATAGAAAGCGACCACTATCAACATAAAAAACAGGTAATCATTTCGTCGCGCCTCTGTCAAAAACAAAATAGCATATAGTGCAAAAGAAAAATTCATAATATTTCTATACTCAAATTGCTTCATATCCGAAATTTTCTTTGATACAATCCAAAATAGAAAGAAGAACAAAACGACTTGGACTATTCCACCGGTAATAAGCAAATCAATAAACTTATTGTGCGTCTGAGTGATTTTCCAACTAAACGATGATAGCTCAAATGCAAAATTACCCTTACCAATGATGGGATTTTCAGCAATATATATAAGACTTCTTGCCCAAATCAAGTTTCTAAGATAAATTGTATTAGTATCAAACAGTTTTTCAACTACAGTAAGAATGCTTGCAATTCGATTAAACATAATAAAGACTACCGACAATGCGCCAGAAATACACACTATGCTAAACGAATTAAACATCTTCGGCAAATCAAAGCGTCTAAGAAAAACAATGCATATAATTAAGACGCATATCGTTATAAATGTTGTCGTAGAGTTTGCTAAAATTGATGAGGCTAAGATTATTGCTATCATTATATAATATGAAATCGTAAGGTTAGATTTTTCAAAATACTGGATGATAGCTTTAATTGCGATGTAAGGGATAAAGTAATATATATGAAGATTCTTGTAACCCAAAAGCCAATTTGCGCCCCACCCTCTATCATCAACATACATAAAGTCTGGAAAAATAATTATACAAATAAAGTTAAGCAGAATCCAAGTTTCTAGTATCAAACAGGCCGCCTTCAAAAATCTCATTGAATACGGCGAATCCATGTAAAAATCCGCCATCATACACATTCCTATTATTTTTAGACTTGTTATTAAATATCCAGTTGAGAAATTACCATTAATAACAGAAGAGAAGATCAACCACGCAACATATGCCAAAATTACTACAAGTATTTTTGACAATGCCACAGTCTTTCTACCAAAGTAAAGTATACATATAAAAAGACAAGATACTACAGTAAGGATTGTAAAACCCGAATCAATATAGCGATATATTCCACCCAAATAATCGCTCATTCCCACAATTCCCTGAGGCTCCAAAAATGGTAGGAGCATAAATATTATAAAAGGCATTGACCATTGTATGTGCTTACTTATCTTCATTATTTTTCCACCCAACTATTTACTAGTCCACTTTTTGCAACATAGCAGACCGCTACAAAAAACAGAAAATCTTATATAAATCATAAAATCATGCAAAGAGATCACAAATCATCACATAGTGTTCGATCAATGCTTCTTTTTTGATATGTTGATTTTCCAAGCGAGATTCTTAACGCATTTGTAAATATTAAGCTTAACAAATAATCTATACAGAACATACCTCATACTACTATCTTCTGTATTAATACTCTGGAATTCAACAGTCTCAATATTATTTTGTATAAGCCAAACGCCAAGAAGTCTCTCGGAGATATACCCATAAATTCTGGCTTCCGCTTTTGTATAATTAGATATATCTGTTCTTTTCTCAACCTCAAAAAGGATATCAAACAGCCAAGCATGGTATGCGTCATACAACTCTTTTTTTGCTATCATCATATTTGTGATATAGCCATAGTTACACTTCATTAATTTGTCGTATGTTTTTACGTACTCTGGATACTTTTCAAATATCACTTCTCTAGTAGTATCCAAATCTTTCTGATAACCGCATCGCAGATATAATTCCGTCGCCGATATATTATAGTACTTACGTTCCGGCATAATTACCACATCGGGTTTAGCTTTGAGAATATTGCATATTTCTTTGGCTGAAAGCACCTTGTTTTCATTATATTTCAAAGTCTTCTTCGTAAAGAATCTTCTATAGTGACAGAATCCTTTTATTTCGTTGTCCATATTCTTCCAAATCCAATACGCTCCCGTCAACTCACAGTAGTTAGCATTTTTAGAGGAAATATTATCGCCTGAATTATCGCATACTCCATCATTACCTTTTGGGCCACCAACACTCAACAACTCATAGCCCTTCGCCTTAAGGGAATCTGATAATTCAATTTTCTTATGGGTTATAACATATATCTTACTTTCCATTTTGTTCCGCATAAGCCTCCCTGTACAGATTATCTACTCTTCCCGCCATTTCTTTACAGTCAAATCCCGCTTCAACGAGTTGCATTGTAGGGCTTTCCCTCTTAACATCGTTCGAATGAATTTCAATGGCTTTTGCTGCCCACTCCTGAGCTGTTCTGTCAAGAGGAAAGTAATCAAGGTATTGTGTGCAATCAACATCTTTTGTAATCACATCGGAAACAAGTGCCGGCAACGCTGCAGCCTGCGATTCTACAAGAACAAATGGCAGTCCTTCATACAAAGATGGAAGAAGAAACAAGTCAAAGCCTTGCAGTAACCTGCCAACCTCATCACTTTCTCCCCAGAATACAACTTGCTCTTGCAGTCTTTTTTCTTTGACGTAATTCTCCGTCTCATCTTTTAACTGACCACTACCAACTAGGATCAGTTTGCTACATTTATTTTGCTCAACAATCTTCTCAAAAATATCGATGAGAAATTTATGATTTTTCTGAGCATTGAACCTTCCCACATGTCCCACTATAAACTGATTTTCCCAGCCATATTTTGCTCTTATTTCTTCTCGGACAGAATTGCTATAAGTAAAGTTATCTAACTCTATTGCATTATGTATCAGCTCATATCTGTCGGCAGCATATACACTACTTGGAAACAACCACCTTGCAGCTTCATGTGAACATGCCCAGAAATAGTTTGGTGTGTTTTTAAGGAAGAGCATTCCCATACGATGTGCCATAACTTTCACACGACTATTGGCCATAGAATTATGGCTATGCAGTATGCGCACAGGAACGCCGACCTTCTTAGCTTCTCTAACATAAAGAAGATCAATTGAATCGCTTAGGTTGAAATGTATGATATCTACTTTGCTCTCTTTTAAAAAAAGTTTGAATTTAGGCACGCCTTTTTTAAATCTGCTTACAGGGTCTGAAAGAGTTTCATTCACTAACTCTATTATTTCTATTCCCATTTCTTCAAACAGGGAATCATACACTTCTGTAATCTTGTTGACTACAACGAGGCTAAAATCATATTTGGTTCTATCTATATTCCAGCAAAGATTAAAGATGAATTTCTCTATTCCTCCATTGCCAAACTTATCCTCAAATATAACCACCTTAGGTTTCTTTTTTATAAGAGCCTCTCTTTTCATGAAATATCATCCTCTCCTCATTGTCTCTATCATCTTTTAAACAAAATCGTTCATCTACAACACATATTCTCTCAGCGGCTTTATTTTTGCCATAAGCCAAGAGCCCATAAAAGCACAAGCTATATAAGCAACTCCGAATACAAACATCATCAGCCAGTACATATCACCAAATGAAATAGGTGTTATTTTTAAGGCCCTATATGTAAAATGAATAAATACAGGATGAATTAAATAAACGCCAAAACACAGCCGATCCAGCTTCCAAAGTCTTTGCTTCCTTACTTCATTTTTTACGCTCAGACCCTTGAACAGTAGAAAGATACAAATCAATTCCACCGCGGTTATCGGATGATCTTACCCATCAATGCGAAAAACACATACAACAATTAAACAAACTAAGAGTGCCAACAAGCAAATGAATTTACTAATATGCCCGTCTTTCTCATACAAATATTTTCCCAAAACAGTAAAAACGCAGTATATGTTATTGGCACTGTGAACGCAATCTCCGCTCCAATCATCTTGAAGCAAGGCAAACAAAAAGCAAATATGAACAATATCAATAGAAATATCTGTAGCTGTACTTCAGACATATCATCTAAAGCTGCTTTAAAAAACGGTAAAACCAAATAGAGTCCAATCAACGCATATAGATACCATAAGTGTGAGAAGCTATTACCCGTGATAACATTCATCAATGATTGTAAAGGCATCGTCCAAGTTACAGTTCTTCTGCTCATAAAGAGCTCAATCATAGAGAACGGCACTCCAAATATAAAAAGCGCCAGCAGTATCCTCTTGCAGTATTTCTTTATGCAAATACCATATGTAATGACTTTTTCCTTTTTTAGCAGCAATGCACCCGTTATCATCAAAAACACAGGAACTGCCCAGTGAAGTACAAGGTGGCTGCAAAGGAAAAAATTATACTGAGAGCCCGTCTGCTGGAATAACTCCTGATGCTCCGTAAGCGTCGAATTTGTATGTAGAAATACCACTGCTATTGTTGCCACTATCCTGAGCAGTGAAATATCTGCTTGCTTGCTAAGCGCAGCAAGTCCTCATTTCTCCCATATGTCAAGCCCTTTTCCTTGATTTTCTGAAATTTTTCTCGGCTATTTCGCACTGTTTAGAAGCCGTGCTCATATCTTCTACCTAAGAACTTAGCCTTCAAAAATGCTGTTCCCTTGTTCCACCAGTTAATCGGTTCCATGTGTATATGCTGGATTTCCTTTACCTTTAATCCTTGCGCTTCTACTTCTTTATCTAGCCAGACATTCAGTAGGATTTCTCCAACTCTACCCGGATACCTAGCTTGGAATGCGGAGTAGTTGCTCGTATCCACTCTTTTATCCAGTTCATGCAACACATCGAAAAGGAACGAGCAGTACTCGTCAACAAGATCCGCTCTCATCACGAACATATTGAACATATATCCGCTTTTCTTTTTAAGAATCTTGTCATAACTATCAAGATACTGCGGATATCGTTCGCTGATGATTTCCCTTGTCTTCTCCAAATGTTCTATGTAGTGAGTGTGTGCGTAATGCGACTCTAAGGTTTCAATCACATAGTGGCGCTTTTCAGGAACGATAACGTCGTATTGTTTACACAGAATCTGCGCTTCTTTGCTGTTTAATATCGATTTCCACTTACTTTCTTCACCGTTCTCGGCTTTCTTCTTCCGTAAGCAGAAATGTCGTCTGTAATGTGCTAATCCTAAATAATCAGCTTTCAGATTCTTCCACATCCAGTACATTCCGGTAAGTTCACAGAAGTAAGGATTAAGTTTTGATATGTTTTCTCCGGTATTATCGCCCTGATAGCCAATTGACTCCTTACCCTCAGCTCCGACATGTAGTGGTATGTATATATCATCCTGCGGCATACAATATTTCTTGTGCGCCGCTATAATGATTTTTATGTCTAATGGTTTGTTTTGTTTATATGATTCGTTTGATTTATTTTGGCTCATATCGCCTACCCCTTTTAATCCGTATTAGGCTTTAAGCCAATTCCTTCTCGCTCATCTCCAACGCCGATGCCACCACAGCATCCATGTCATAGTACTTGTACTCGCCCAGTCGCCCGCCAAAGATAATATTCTTCTCAACCTCGGCCAGCTTCTTGTAGTCGGCATAGAGCGTCCCATTCTTCGCATCATTGACCGGATAATACGGTTCATCTCCGGGTTTCCACTCAGAGCTGTACTCACGGGATATTATGGTCTTCGGCAAATCATTCCCGTTTTCATCCTTACCGAACTCGAACCACTTATGCTCGATAATGCGTGTCCACGGCGTTTCTCGATCAGTGTAGTTCACAGCGGCATTGCCCTGGAAGTTCGGCTTGTCGAGGATTTCGTTTTCAAAGCGAACGGAACGGTACTCCAGATAACCGAGGGAATAATTGAAATAAGCATCAATCGGTCCGGTATAAACAACTCTTTCCGCCAGCTTGTCCAGCTCATCTTTATTTTCCAGGTAGTCCACACCAAGCCGAACTTCGATACCCTCAAGCATGTGCTCCACCATCTGTGTATATCCACCAATTGGGATCCCTTGGTAAAGAGCGTTGAAGTAGTTGTTATCAAATGTCAGGCGCACAGGCAGACGTTTAATAATGAACGCAGGCAGATCCTTGCAGTCACGCCCCCATTGTTTCTCCGTGTAGCCCTTGACCAGCTTTTCGTAAATGTCTCTACCGACAAGACTAATCGCTTGCTCTTCCAGATTCTTCGGCTCGCCTATGATTTCCTTGCGCTGCTCGTCAATCTTGGCCTGAGCCTCTTCTGGTGTCACAACGCCCCACATTTTATTGAACGTATACATATTAAAAGGCATGGAGTATAGTTCGCCCTTATAGTTTGCTACTGGAGAGTTTGTGAAACGGTTGAAAACAGTGAACTGCTGCAGGTAATCCCAGACTTCCTTATTATTGGTGTGAAAAATATGCGCGCCATACTTATGGAAATTGATACCTTCAACCTTTTCTGTATAGATATTGCCAGCAACGTTCGGCCTCTTGTCGATAACAAGGACTGATTTACCGTGTGCTTTAGCCTGCTGCGCAAACGTGGCTCCGTATAATCCAGAACCAACCACCAAATAATCGTACATAATCTTTACACCTCAATCTTTCTATTGTTTTTTACTGCCTCAGCGTTTATCGCTTTGTTTTTCTATAAATCCTCTCTGTGGATATCTTCCACAGCTTCTCTTTTCCAATTCATTGTCGATGACAGGTCTGTGCTAAACAATCCGTGCCTATTTCCAAACGGTTATGCAGCCGTTTCTCCAAAGCATCCACCGACCGGAAAACGTATAATTTCGCATAGACTTGTCTATCCGCTGTTATCGTCAATGATGCTTCAATAACCATCGCGACAGCCGCAACGGCGTACTATGGTCGTCCATAGTCTGTGATAAATTCTTCAATAACAGTTCAGTGTCTAATTTTTATCATTGCAGCAACTTAATAGGTCTGTGCCTTATTTTCAGTGCCTAACGGTTTTCTGAATTAAAATATAACTTATCTAATTTTAGCAAAAACAATCACATCGACCCGTCTTTCTTCGCAACCACCATCACCGTCTTCAAAAGAATCTTAATATCCAACCCAATATCCCAGTTTTCAATATATTCCTTATCCAGTCTCACAACCTCTTCGAAGTCCGTGATATCGCTTCGTCCGCTGACCTGCCACATACCGGTGATTCCCGGCTTGATTGCAAGTCTCGCTTTATGTCGCGGTTCATATAGGTTGGTCTCCGAAATCAACGGCGGTCTTGTTCCCACAATGGACATATCCCCTTTCAGCACATTAAAGAACTGCGGGAATTCGTCCAGGCTTGTCCTTCTGATGAAATCGCCCACTCCTGTCTTATGCGTTCCGTCCGGAAGTACTTTATTCCCGATTACTCTGGGGTCAAAGTCCATCTTGAACATTTTCCCATCGCCCAGTTTGTTCTCTTTCATGAGCTCTGCTTTACGTTCTTCTGCATCCATATACATGCTGCGGAACTTGTACATTTTGAATTTCTTTCCGTTCTTTCCCACACGTTCCTGAGAGAAGAAAATCGGGCCCGGTGATGCAATATAAATTGCAGGACCTACGAAAAGCGTGATAATTCCAGTAAAAATACAGCCCACCAGACCGCCGCAAATGTCCATAAGGCGCTTCAGGAAAAGCTGACCGAAGGATGCGTAGTTAAGGCTTGTAGTAAGAACTGTGTAGTTTCCCACCTTTTCCACAAATTGTCTTTTTCCTGTTTTATTGGTGATCTTGGAAAGATTCAGGTGAACGGTTACACCTGTTTCCGCAAGCTGTTCTATCAAATCTTCCGGATAGGGAAGGTGCTCGGGTATTACCATAAGTACTTCGTCGATCCATTCCTGGCACACATACATGGATGCGCTGCTTTTTGTGGCTACCACAGGAACACCGCAGATTTCTTGACCGGTGCAGTCCTCATCGATCACAACTACACCTGCAAAAGAATATCTGGCATAGTTGTTTTCCTGCATATCGATTACCACCTTCTCTGCCTCAGCTTTGGATGTGACGATCAGAAGCTTCTTGTCGCCACCGTTTTTCATTTTTCTATGTAAGGAATTCTTCCAGATTTCCCTTACCATATAAGAAAAAAACAGATAAATGATCACAGTGGTAAAAAGGATCAGCCTGGAAAAGCTCTGTCCTTCCTGAATCACAAACAGATAAATGATTGCCAGCACACCTACTATGACAGACTGTTTCAAAGTTGCTACGAATTCTTTGTAGTGTCCTCTTTTCAATACACTTTTCATGGTGCCTGCTGTGAAGATCACTACCAGGTCTGCCAAGCAAAGAAAAACAGCCATATTACGATACAAAACATCGCTGTATAAATTCATTCCTATCCTGCGAAGGGCATACGCCAAAATAAATGACAGCTGCAGGCAGATCATGTCCAACAGCATAAAATCAGCATGCTTCAGCCAGCCATCTGAATCTTTCCTATACACTTTTTCTTTTCCTTCCTCCCCGCTTACGCGGAATATTTGTTGCCTGAATTGTCTGTTCTCTGAATTTATTGCATACTAAAAGGCATCCCTGCAGGATTACATTTCCTGCAGGGGTGCTTCCTTGAGAATGCCCACCACAGCTTCATGGAAGTTAATCCAGTTCTCATCAAG
>OLRP01003127.1_pt1 | contig 10405 bp, 11 predicted proteins | sample 1672401 | NCBI WGS metagenome assembly OLRP01 (sample SAMEA3136682, study PRJEB25190) | human gut metagenome | reverse complement strand
CTAACTGGTAGAAATGTTCTTCTAACTGCAATAGATTTGTCTTTTGATTCATTACAACTTCTCTCATAACATCCTCCTTATAGTAAACGAATATATATGCAAAATATTTGACTATTTTCACATGCATAATTGTATACAATTATACCTTCTTTATTTTAGGCACTCTTGCTGCTATTTGTCAATGCATAATATCTTATATTTATTATAACAATTAGTTATGGTTCGCTTTGGGGTTATGAATCCACTCTATGATTTCTGCGCTCAATCGCACAGTTTAAGATATATCTGTTTTCTTTTTCCAGGGATCTTCCGGTAGGCCGCTGTATGGAAAAATCCTTTGTAAGGAAATTCTGATAGCCACAACAGCTGACGTATAAAGGAAGGTCTGCATCCTCTTCATAGGTCGCACTTCCATTTCCCTTGCGGTGTCCTGCAACTCGAATCATAACATTTCTCCTTGAAAGCAGAATTGTCCATATAGATGACGCTATAATATATGGAACTATTTATTTTATACTATATAATTATACTTGAAAACATGAGAAAACGCCATGATTTTCGATAAAAAAACACATGTGAAAAAAAGAAAATTAGACAAAATGAACTATTTAATTGTACGCGTAAAATTAATGAGAAAAAAATTCTAAAAATAAAAAAGCAAGAAAAATACAAGTGAAATTCATGCTAAATTTATGTATGAAAGGAGGGGGGATAATGGAGGAATGGAAGAAAAAAAGAGACAGCCTGCTGGATCCGTATGATGATCAGGTAATGATCGCATCGCACCGGGGCAAGTTTTCATCAAGCGTCATGGAAAACACTTCACTGGCATTTCTGGCTGCAGTTGGACAGGGAGCGGATATGGTTGAGATGGATCTTGCTATGACAAGCGATGGCGTGCTGGTAGGACATCATGATGACAACATGACAAGGCTGTTTCATGACACAAATAAAATCTCTGATTATACACTGGAAGAGCTCCGAAAGAAACCCCTGTACAATTATGTGGGAGAAATCTGCGAGGAGGAGATCGAAACATTTGACCAGATTACAGACGCATTAAAAAATAAGGCATTGCTCGTACTGGACAAATGCTGGGATATTTGGGAAAGCGTATACAACATTCTGAAAGGTAAAGATATGCTTGAACAGGCAATCTTCAAATTTTATATAGAAAATGAAGAGGCATATCAGTGGGCAGGAGAACATCCGGACTGTATGTTTGCGCCAATGTTGAAAAATGTAGAGGATCTTTCAAAGGTAATCGAATTGAAGAAAAAGGTTCCGGTTCCTGCACTGGAGATTCTGCCGGAGAAAGAAACCGACAAAGTTTTCCAGAAGGAAACATGTGATTTCCTCAAAGAAAATCACATCAAAGTATGGTGTAATTCATTAAGTCTCGCGAAACGCCTGGTCTATGGCGCCGGATATGACGATCTCAAATCTCTGCGATATGGTGGAGATCATGGCTGGGGTGTGCTGATAAACCGCGGTGTGAATATCATACAAACGGACTGGCCATATGAGTTAAAACAGTATTTAATTAAAAAAGAAGCACAATAGAAAAATGTAATGTAAAAATACGAGGTAAATCAAAAAGGAGGAACTGATTATGAAGAGAACATTAAAAAAAGGTATCTGTATTGCAACAGCAGCAATGATGGTGGCTGGAATGACATCTGTAACAGCTCTTGCAGATGATACAAAAGCATCAGGTAAGATCAATTTTTATTACTGGGATGCAGATCAGACAAATGAAGTAAATAAAGTAATCGAACTGTTTAATGAACAGAATCCGGATGTTGAAGTAGTTGCAACACAGATTCCGTCCGGCGAATACTGGACAAAACTGCAGACATCTCTTCCAACAGGAACCGGACCGGATGTTTTCTGGATGAACAGAAATATTCCGGATTATATCAATGCAGATCTGGTTATGGATCTTACAGACAGAATCGAGAGTGATGGCGTGGATATGAGTGTATATCCGCAGTTTGCACAGGATCTCTACAGCAGAGATGGTTCTATTTACGCCATCCCAAAGGACTATGATGGTATCGGATTGTTCTACAACAAAGCAATCTTTGATGAGATGGGCGTAGATTATCCGACAGATGACATGAGCTGGGATGAACTGAAAGATCTGGCAACAAAGACAACCAACGAATATCATTATGGATTTATTTCTCAGAACATCGGAAATATCTGCTATCAGGATTTTATTTATTCTAACGGAGGACGAATTTCTTCAGAAGATAATATCGGATGTGAGGTGAATGAAGAACCGGCAGTTGAAGCAATTCAGTACCTGCACGATCTGATGTATGTAGATAAAGTAGCTCCGAGTTATGCAGAACTTCAGGAAATGAAAGGAACAGATATGTTTGCAGCAGGACAGGCAGCAATGATTACAGCTGGCTCCTGGAGCCTGTCAAGCTTTGCAGATGCATTAGGCGATGACCTTGGAATTTGCACCATGCCAGTAGCAAAAACACCGGCAATCACCGTACATGGCCTTGGATACTGCATTTCTTCCAAGACAGAAAATCCAGATGCATGCTGGGAAATTCGTAAAATTCTGTGCATCCAAAGAAGCTCAGGAAGCAACAGCAGCAAGTGCTATTCCGGCATATAAAGGATGTGACCAGATATGGGCAGATACCTATTCACAGTATGATGCAGAAAAACTCCTTGCAGGTGCTTACTATGAAGGTTCTCTTGGAAATCCATGGTGGGATAAGAACTTTACAGATGCAAATACAATTCTGACAGAAGCAATGACCAATATCTGGGCAGATGAGAATGCAGACATTCAGGCAATCCTGGATCAGTGCGATGCAGATATTGAAGCCATTACAAAATAAGACGATTGCAGACAGAACAATCATGAAACATGGAAACCACATTATAAATAAGGCAACCTTACTGATGACAGCATTTAGTTAGTGCAGCGATGCGGAGGTATTTTATGAAAAAGCTTTCTCGCACGAAGATCAGAAAGGAATGGATATGGGCGTATGTTTTCATTGCGCCCATGTTCATTGGAACTCTGATATTTGGATTATTTCCAATCGTGTATTCATTTGTTCTTTCAGTGACAGACTGGAATCTGCTGTCCGGATTTGGCGGATTTGTCGGGCTGAAGAATTTTGCTACTGTTTTTACATCAAAGACGACTCTTGCGGAAATACGGAATACTCTGGTCTATGCGGGAGTATCTGTGCCGATTACACTGCTTCTTTCCGTGTTTTTTGCCAGCCTTCTCAGCAAGAAACTTAAAGGAAAAAGATTCTTCCGTATTGTATACTTTCTTCCTAATATCATCATGCCGGCAGCAGTTGCTATGGTATGGAGATGGCTGTTGAACACAAGATACGGTCTGGTAAATATTGTACTGGGAGATCTGGGTCTGCCGACTCCTTCCTGGATCTCAGATCCGAAATTTATTATGATCTCATTGATCATCGTGGAAGTATGGAGTGGAATCGGTTATAACACAATTATTCTTCTGGCTGCGATTCAGGGAATTTCAGCAGAGATGTATGAATCAGCAGATTTGGATGGTGCAAGTGGATTTCAGAAATTCTGGAAGATTACTCTTCCTCTGGTTTCTCCGTCCATGTTCTTCCTTCTGACAATGGGTCTGATGAAGGCTATGCGTGCATTCGATATGATCTATATGTTTATCGGAAAAGACGCATGGAGTACGGGTGGTCCGCTGCTTGAAGCAGTAAGAACAATGGTTTATGGTATCTACTTTAACGGATTTACCCGTATGGATATGGGAATGGCATCTGCGGAATCTGTTGTATTGTTCATCATGATTATGATCGTAACCGGAATTCAGTTTAAGCTTCAGGATAAATGGGTTAATTATGACTAGGAGGAATGCCAAATGAGTATCAAAAAGAGACAGAAAAGATCGGCTTTATTAGCATATATCATACTGGCAGTCGGTGCAGTGTTCATGATTATTCCATTTCTGTGGATGGTTCTGACCTCATTTAAGACTTATCGTGAGACAGTCAAACTGCCGATTCAGTGGTTCCCGGCAGAGTGGAACTTTGATAATTATGTTGAAGTATTAAAACAACTGGATTTCCTGCGGTATTACAGAAATACGATTCTGGTTACGGTGACAACACTTGTGGCCATGACATTGATAGCATCTCTGGCTGCCTATGCTTTTGCAAGAATGGAATTTCCGGGAAAAAATGTGATTTTTGCGTTACTGCTGGTTGTTTATATGGTTCCGCCTCAGATGACCATGATCCCGAAATATATGATGATCACAAAACTGGGCTGGGTCGATACACTGGCAGGTATCGTAGTTCCAAATATATTCAGTGTGTATACAATGTTTATGCTGCGGCAGTTTTTTGTTTCGGTTCCGAAAGAACTGGATGAGGCTGCAAAACTGGATGGATGTTCTTTCTTCGGAATCTTCTGGCGGGTTGACCTGCCGCTGATTCGAAATGGACTGATTGCAATTACGGTATTGAATCTGCTGTGGTCCTGGAATGATTTGTTGTGGCCGTTGATCGCAACGAGTACAGACAAAATGCGAGTATTGTCTGTGGCAATCGCCACACTGAACAATTCGGACGGTTCACAGTACCAGCTTCTGATGGCAGCTGGCGTACTGGCGGTACTCCCAATGCTGGTGATCTATGCAATCTGTCAGGAATATTTTATGGATGGCATTATGTCATCAGGTGTGAAAGGGTGACATAGCATGTCTTTGATCAGGGAATTATTTTTCGAAAGCTGGAAAGATCACGAGCCGAAGGATGCAGAACGCAAAGCTGTACAGTGTCCGCCGGACGGTGTGCTGGCAAAACGGGATATCGTGTATCTTCAACAAGATGATCATACAGAGCTTATGGACATCTTTTTTCCAGAAAAGGCAAAAGGAATGCTTCCGGTAATTGTAGATGTTCATGGCGGTGGCTGGGTATACGGAAACAAAGAATTAAATGAATATTACTGTATGGAACTTGCGAAGCTGGGGTTCGTAGTCTGTGACATCAATTACAGGCTGTGCCCGGTGACAGATCTGAAAGGTCAGGTGCAGGATGTGACAGCTGCGCTGCAGTGGATATTTGACCATATTCATCAGTATGGCGGAGACAGTGAACAGATATCTGTGACCGGCGATTCAGCCGGTGCACAGCTGGCGTTTCTGGTCTGTGCAGCATCAGCGAATGAAGCGTATCGAAGAAGTTATGAAATTACTTCTTTGAGCAAACCGATAAAAGCCCTGGGACTGACCTGTCCGGTGTCCTGTCTGCATGAAATGGCAAAGTCTCAGGATGAAATGACAAGAGAGTGGATGCAGGTACTTTATGGTGGAGAACCGGAACAGTCCTCTTTGTGGAACTGTTCGGATTATGCGGATATTCTGACAGATTGCAAAGAGCTTCCATCCATTTATATCCTGACTACAAAAGGTGATCAGAAATATTATCGACAGTCATTGGCATTGCATGATCTGATGAATAGAAAACAGATAGAACATGTATACCGGGAATGGGAATCTATGGAAAACAAAGATTTGGGACATGTATTTAATGTTCTGTATCCGGCTTGCCAGGACAGCCGGGCGGCGAATCAGGAGATGGTGTATTTCTTTCTTAATGTCCGCAGGTAATATTCTGGAACTATATGAGGTAATAAGCATTGAATACAGCTATATTGCAGGCTGAACAATTTGGAATTGGAACGATTCTGCTCCGGTTATGTCTTGCATTATTATGTGGAGGGATAATCGGACTGGAACGGGCAAAAAAGCACCAGTCAGCGGGATTTCGAACTTATATGCTGGTCTGCCTGGGCAGTACACTGACAATGCTGCTTGGACAGTATGAATATTATCTGACCCATATTGCGGGCAGTGGAAGTGCGGATGTGTCAAGGCTTGGAGCGCAGGTAATAAATGGAATCGGTTTTATTGCCACAGGAACGATACTGGTAACAGATCGCCAGGAGGTAAAAGGACTGACTACTGCAGCTGCCCTCTGGGCATCTGCATGTATGGGCCTGGCAATCGGAGTAGGATTTTATGAATGTGTAGCAGTAGGAATTCTATTGATTTTTCTGTGCATTCACGTATTGCCATTTTTTGAAAACCGGATTTCTGAAAATTCACGTTATATGAATCTGTATATTGGTTTTCAGTCGGTGGAAGATGTGCGAACGATTGCAAAATATATGAAATCTCAGAACTGGAAGATTTATGGAATCGATATCGAGAAAGGCAATAAAAATACAAAGGGCAGATTTCAGGCTGCTTTTTCCATAAAACTACCCGAAAAACAGCCGCATTCACAGGTTGTTGCGATGCTTTATGAACTGGACAGTGTAAGTACGATAACGGTAATCTGAATGCAGGAGAATGACAAATGCTGAAAATGTTGGATCCCCTGAGGGAGATTAATTTTTACTCGGTTGCTTTTCGTATGATACTAGCATGCATATGCGGTGGAATCATTGGAATCGAAAGAGAATATAAACACCGGCCGGCCGGATTCCGTACACACATACTGATCTGCCTTGGTGCGTCTATGACCACGATGACCAGCCAGTATCTGTCACTGGTCATGAACTATACGACGGATATCTCAAGGCTTGGAGCACAGGTGATTTCCGGAATTGGTTTTATTGGTGCCGGAACGATCATTGTGACAAAACGTCAGCGGGTGAAAGGACTGACAACAGCTTCCGGGCTTTGGACGGTAGCGATTGTTGGTCTGGCGATCGGTGCCGGATTTTATGAAGGTGCAGTTTATGCAAGTGTGGGAATCTTTCTGGCTGAGAGCATTTTTACCAGAGTGGGACATTATGTGCAGAAGTATTCTCCGGAGATCAATGTGTATTTGGAGTATACGGAACGGAAGTGTCTGAAGCCTGTGTTGCAGGTATATCGGGAAAATAACGTGAAGGTACTGGATATCGAAGTTGCAAAAGCTTCAGAGAATGGAGGAAGTAGGTTTTATGCAATGTTTACATTGCGAATCAATAGAGATCGTGCGGAGCAGCAGCTTGAAAAGCTGCTTATGAATGTTACAGGAGTTAATCTGGTAGAGAAATTATGAAAAAATGACAAACGGAAACGAATAGTCGTTCAGAAGCTTTGAGAGATATCATATCAAAGCCGGACGACTATTTTTTGTATGATCCGGCAGCTGGAAGAGCATGGAAAAACTATGGTAAACATAATGTTTTGGCCTTGCAAAAAGTGAACGAACTTTTTGAAAGAGTATTGAAAAACTTCTAAAAATGCTTTACACTATACAACGAATATGTGTAGAACAGATAACAAGGTTTCCTATTATTATGCAAGCGATGAAAGGAAGCCTGGAGATGGAGGAATGAATCATGGCAGAGAAACAGATAAAAACCATCGGTGTACTTACAAGTGGCGGTGACGCTCCGGGAATGAACGCTGCGATCCGTGCTGTTGTAAGACGAGGACTGAGCAGCGGACTGAATGTAAAAGGTATTTATAAAGGATACAACGGTCTTCTTAATGAAGAAATCGTTGATATGACTGCCAGAGACGTATCAGATACGATCGAACGCGGTGGTACAATTCTTTATACAGCAAGATGTGCAGAATTCCGTACACCGGAAGGACAGCAGCGTGGTGCAGAAATCTGCAAGAAACATGGAATCGATGGACTGGTAGTTATCGGTGGAGACGGTTCTTTTGCAGGTGCACAGAAGCTGGCAAATCTTGGAATCAATACAATCGGTGTTCCAGGTACGATCGATCTGGATATTGCCTGCACAGAGTATACAATCGGATTTGATACAGCTGTAAATACAGCAATGGAGGCAATCGATAAAGTTCGTGATACTTCCACATCTCACGAAAGATGCAGTATTATCGAAGTTATGGGACGTAATGCAGGATACCTTGCTATGTGGTGCGGTATCGCCAATGGAGCGGAGGACGTCCTGATCCCTGAGAAATATGACTATGATGAGCAGAAGCTGATCAATAACATTATTGCAAGCCGTAAAGCAGGAAAGAAACACCATATCATCGTAAATGCAGAGGGTATTGGTCATTCTGAGGCTATGGCAAGACGTATTGAAGCAGCTACAGGTATTGAGACACGTGCAACGATCCTCGGACATATGCAGCGTGGTGGTAACCCGACATGTAAAGACCGTGTATATGCATCTATGATGGGTGCACTTGCAGTAGATCTTCTCGTACAGGGCAAATCCTGTCGAGTTGTTGGATACCGTCATGGTGAATTCATGGACTTCGATATCAATGAAGCACTTGCTATGCAGAAAGATGTATCCCCATATATGTGGGAAGTATGTAACTCTCTTTCTCATAACTACAAAAAATAAAAATACGACGTTTTTACAGCGGAGGCCACCGTTAGGCGGCCTCCGTTCTGGATTAAAGGAGTAGCTGTATGATTTCCAGTGCACAGAATACACAGGTCAAAAATATAATAAAGCTGAATCAGAAGGCAAAGGCAAGACGAGAGCAGGGACTGTTTATCGCAGAGGGAAGAAAGATGTTTCTCGAAGCTCCGGATGACTGGATCGAGAAGATTTATGTGGCAGAATCAATGCTCGAAGATGAAGAAGTAATGAAAAAGGTACGGAGATTTTCCTGGGAAGCAGTTGAGAACGGTGTGTTCAGGCAGATGTGTGATACACAGACGCCACAGGGAATCCTTACCGTACTCCGACAGCCTTCTTACGAACTGGAAGATCTTCTGAAAGAGGAAAAACCACTTCTTATGGTTTTGGAGGATCTGCAAGATCCCGGAAATGCAGGGACGATCATCCGAACCGGAGAAGGCGCCGGAGTGAGTGGGGTTTTCCTGACAAAAACCTGCGTGGATATCACAAATCCGAAAGTAATCCGTGCAACGATGGGATCTGTTTACAGAATTCCTTTTTTCTATGTGGAAGATGTGGTATCATTAAAACAGAAACTTCAGGGAAGAGGAATCCGCTTTTTTGCCGCACATTTACAGGGTAAAAACTCATATGACAGGGAATCCTATGAGGACGGAACTGCGTTTCTGATCGGAAACGAAGGAAAGGGCCTTACAGACCAGGCAGCGGATGCAGCAGACTGTCTGATACGGATCCCGATGTGTGGGCAGGTGGAATCCCTCAATGCAGCTATGGCGGCTGGAATACTCATGTATGAGGCGGCAAGGCAGAGGAGGGGATAAGATGGAACCTTTAATGTGGCTGATCGTGTTGGCGGTCTTTCTTGTGATCGAGGCAATCACGGTAGGACTGACTACGATCTGGTTTGCAGGAGGCGCACTGGTCGCAGCGATTGCGTCAGGCGCAGGTGCAGGTATACTGGTGCAGTGGATCCTGTTTTTAGTCATTTCACTGGTCCTGCTGATTTTTACAAGACCACTGGCAGTTCGATATATGAATAAGGGTGTGCCAAAGACCAATGTAAACAGCCTAATCGGAGAAAAAGCTGTTGTGATTCAGAAGATCAATAATCTGGAGCAGACAGGGCAGGTCCGTATCAATGATATTGAATGGATGGCGAGAACATCTTCTGATGAAGTAACGATTCCGGAACAGACAGTTGTAACAATTGAAGCTGTTCAGGGAGTAAAACTGATTGTGAAAGAAGAAAAGGAGGGTAAGTAACATGGCAGGAATTATTATTTTTATAGTACTCATCGTACTTGTACTCTGGATCCTGGCATCCTGTATCCGTATTGTGCCACAGGCATATGCAATCGTTGTAGAACGTCTTGGTGCATACAAAGAAACATGGAACACAGGTATTCATTTCAAAACACCATTTATTGACCGTGTGGCAAGAAGAGTCAATCTGAAAGAGCAGGTTGTGGATTTTCCACCACAGCCGGTTATTACAAAAGATAACGTAACAATGCAGATCGATACTGTTGTGTTTTTCCAGATTACAGATCCAAAGCTTTTTGCATATGGTGTGGAAAATCCGATCATGGCAATTGAAAATCTGTCAGCGACAACCCTTAGAAACATCATCGGTGACATGGAACTGGATGAAACGCTGACTTCCCGTGAAGTTATCAACACTAAGATGCGTGCATCCCTGGATGTGGCAACAGATCCGTGGGGAATCAAAGTAAATCGTGTGGAACTGAAAAATATTATTCCGCCGGCAGCAATCCAGGAAGCTATGGAGAAACAGATGAAGGCTGAGCGTGAAAGACGTGAAGCAATCCTCCGCGCAGAAGGTGAGAAAAAATCTACGATCCTTGTTGCAGAAGGTAAAAAAGAATCTGCAATCCTCGATGCGGAAGCTGAGAAACAGGCTGCGATTCTGAAAGCAGAAGCGCAGAAAGAACGTATGATCAAAGAGGCTGAAGGACAGGCGGAGGCAGTTCTGAAAGTTCAGAAAGCCAATGCA
>OLRP01003125.1_pt1 | contig 10408 bp, 7 predicted proteins | sample 1672401 | NCBI WGS metagenome assembly OLRP01 (sample SAMEA3136682, study PRJEB25190) | human gut metagenome | reverse complement strand
AACTTCCTTGCTGATTTTCCGATAGTGTAATGGACGTCTTTTATGTCCGTCCATTTTTCAAATCTTTATGGAATCTTCAAAAATTCCTCTTATCATGTATCTAAAGAAAAAACATCTGCCCAGCGGCAGAAAAGAAAAAAACCGCTGCTGGGCAGACCCATTTTCACGCTTAATTTATATTCACTGGTGGCGGTTTTGAGAAATCAAGGCCGCTGCTTTCTTTCTGTCATTCCCAGCAGTTAAAGGCATGGCGGCCCACGGGAGGACGCCGCCATGCTGTTTTACTATCATTATAATCTAATCCACTTCTACCGCTTAAAAAAAGCCTTGCCCCGCCACGGGAATATTCCGGCTATGAGTATGAACTATACCATGTAAGAAAACAACAAAACGCTTCAAATCGTCGCCCGGTAGGTTTACGACCTGCCGGGCGATTTTTGTCGATTTTCGCGGATTGTCATTTCCGGCAAAAAATCAGATGGAAAAGGAGGCGGTCAGCAGACCAGGGCCAGCATAGGCCCCTGACAACGGACAGGATCTGGAAGACGGACGCTGCAGCTTTACAAACAATCTGAGTGAAAATGCGATCCGCCCGTTTGCGGTAAGAAGAAAAAACTGGCTGTTCAGCGATTCTGTCAATGGAGCCAATGCCAGCGCCGTTGTTTATACGATGGTCGAGATGGCCAGGGCGCATGATCTGAATATTTACGGATACCTTAAATATCTGCTTGAACAGCGTCCATCTGAAGAAATGACAGATGAACAGCTCTCAGAACTGGCTCCCTGGAGTAAAAAACTCCAATCTATCAAAGATCACAAGTAACTTGTAGTAAATTACTCCAACGCTCAAAAGGTTGGAGTGATTTTATACCTGACCGCAGGATTATTTGGCGGTTACAATGAAACAATCAAATTCGAGGAACTCGGCATTTCAACTCACAGCCTCACAAGGAGGCTGACTCAGCAAGGAATGACCTGGGAAAAAATAGCAGAATTTCAACTCACAGCCTCACAAGGAGGCTGACGGATCCGGCTGTAGTTGGCTGCAAAAGTATCTCCATTTCAACTCACAGCCTCACAAGGAGGCTGACGTATCCATGCCATTTATTAAATATTTCTGATGATATTTCAACTCACAGCCTCACAAGGAGGCTGACAAACTACCGCCCGGAAACGTCCACGAGGTACGGACATTTCAACTCACAGCCTCACAAGGAGGCTGACCATTTAAAGGCGTATAAGGCTGACCGCAAGGCGACATTTCAACTCACAGCCTCACAAGGAGGCTGACCAGGTTGATTATATCATACCTTCCTGTATTTGACATTTCAACTCACAGCCTCACAAGGAGGCTGACAGCTTCGTGGAAGAGTTCTGTTTGATGATATATTATTTCAACTCACAGCCTCACAAGGAGGCTGACAACTTGCCGGATGATTTGCAACGGTATTGATTATGCATTTCAACTCACAGCCTCACAAGGAGGCTGACGATCAGATCCTCGAAAAATGGAAAGACACTGCAACATTTCAACTCACAGCCTCACAAGGAGGCTGACGATCCGAAAGGAGACGAAAAACTCATAGGGATGATATTTCAACTCACAGCCTCACAAGGAGGCTGACTGATCTGATCCTGCTTGCTAACGGACAGAGCGATATTTCAACTCACAGCCTCACAAGGAGGCTGACGGTATGCCTGATTAGCAACAGCAGTCAGCAGGAAAATTTCAACTCACAGCCTCACAAGGAGGCTGACGGTCTGCTGCCGTTCATCTGCCGCCTGGACAGCATTTCAACTCACAGCCTCACAAGGAGGCTGACGAAAGGCGCAAGTTGTCAGGGAAGTTTCGAGGCATTTCAACTCACAGCCTCACAAGGAGGCTGACCCCGACCTGTAACGCTGTAGTAGCCTGTGCAACATTTCAACTCACAGCCTCACAAGGAGGCTGACCGGTGAGCCACTTTCATTCTAGATGTAAAACTGTATTTCAACTCACAGCCTCACAAGGAGGCTGACACTTTGTCGTTCCAGTGTTTCTAATAGTATTGCTACATTTCAACTCACAGCCTCACAAGGAGGCTGACGTATCTCAGCATACCCGCTGTTTTGGGATATGGACATTTCAACTCACAGCCTCACAAGGAGGCTGACATGCCTAAAGCTTATAAGGAGAAATAGCATGAACATTTCAACTCACAGCCTCACAAGGAGGCTGACGCATTTTTTCATTATACGGAATATTTTCGGTTAAATTTCAACTCACAGCCTCACAAGGAGGCTGACCGCCTGTTCTGAAAGTAATTAATGCTCTGCTAGGTATTTCAACTCACAGCCTCACAAGGAGGCTGACGCCATAGAAATGTCCTTTCTGCCTATAACTTTATTTCAACTCACAGCCTCACAAGGAGGCTGACGGATAATTTCTTATGAGTCACGTTCATTTTAGAGGTATTTCAACTCACAGCCTCACAAGGAGGCTGACGGCTACGGACAGGATACTATTACGGGTTATACCATTTCAACTCACAGCCTCACAAGGAGGCTGACGGTCATACGATGGGTGCACATGGTAGAGATAATATTTCAACTCACAGCCTCACAAGGAGGCTGACCAAATCGTTCTATTATGTCGCTTAGCGTGGATAAATTTCAACTCACAGCCTCACAAGGAGGCTGACAGATAAAATCGTAATGAGACACACACCTAAGAATATTTCAACTCACAGCCTCACAAGGAGGCTGACATTAAACGGTAGCTTGTTTGCTATCATGCAGGATATTTCAACTCACAGCCTCACAAGGAGGCTGACAACGCTCATTGCTTTCTGCAACAGATACCTCACATTTCAACTCACAGCCTCACAAGGAGGCTGACTGTATGTCAATACTTATCGGTGAAATAGTTTTCATTTCAACTCACAGCCTCACAAGGAGGCTGACCGTTCTCAACAACATAGTACCCACTTCCCAAAGTTATTTCAACTCACAGCCTCACAAGGAGGCTGACAAAATGATAGTAATGAGTATGGATGGGTAAGGGTATTTCAACTCACAGCCTCACAAGGAGGCTGACGGGATTCTATCAATAATCTAAGTTCTATCAGCATATTTCAACTCACAGCCTCACAAGGAGGCTGACAACCAGATGTGTTTGCGGATATTGATGGAACAGCATTTCAACTCACAGCCTCACAAGGAGGCTGACAATCTTCAATATAATTTCCTGGTTCATTATAAGAATTTCAACTCACAGCCTCACAAGGAGGCTGACGGGATTGCCGGAGCTGGTGAGACAGATTGGATATATTTCAACTCACAGCCTCACAAGGAGGCTGACGATCACATCTGAAAGCCAACTGCAACGCATATACATTTCAACTCACAGCCTCACAAGGAGGCTGACATATCTTCCAGTTTTATGCTGAGTGTGGTTCTTTATTTCAACTCACAGCCTCACAAGGAGGCTGACTGCATATCGCCATTTCATCCGCATATCTGCCAACTATTTCAACTCACAGCCTCACAAGGAGGCTGACAAGAAACTGAAATTCATATGATAGATTATGAACATTTCAACTCACAGCCTCACAAGGAGGCTGACCCATTATCCGCTAGATCTTCGTCAGCAACGGTATATTTCAACTCACAGCCTCACAAGGAGGCTGACTGAAAGATTCATCTTCTTCAACATATGCTTTCAAATTTCAACTCACAGCCTCACAAGGAGGCTGACGATAGAACACATTCCAGTACCCACCAGCACTATTATTTCAACTCACAGCCTCACAAGGAGGCTGACAGTTCTCTGTCATGTCATTCCAGTAACGGTCTGTATTTCAACTCACAGCCTCACAAGGAGGCTGACCCATTGTACAGATCCGTTGGAGGTGTCCACTGTACATTTCAACTCACAGCCTCACAAGGAGGCTGACTGCTGTCCATCACTTTGTGCCCAGTCAATATTTGCATTTCAACTCACAGCCTCACAAGGAGGCTGACCGTTTTCCACTTTGCGTTCTCTCTTTTCCGGAATATTTCAACTCACAGCCTCACAAGGAGGCTGACAGGGGTGGAAGTTGTATGTCAATACTTATCTTTATTTCAACTCACAGCCTCACAAGGAGGCTGACAGTTGACCGTTATACTTGCTGAGTATCAGCAGAATTTCAACTCACAGCCTCACAAGGAGGCTGACGAGCCACCGGAAAGCAGGTGCGTGGGGCATATCCCCATTTCAACTCACAGCCTCACAAGGAGGCTGACAGCAATTTCAGACAAAAACATATTTATCCAAAACTGATTTTTCTACTTATTATACATATTAGTCTTATTTTTTATTCAAATCATCATATTTTAAATTATTTTTCTTGTAAACTATATGTATTTCCTGGTGCGAATGTTCTGGAGTATTTCTGTGAACTTACCTTTCGCACTATAATATTAAGGTATCTGTAACATCAAAGCCAGGTTTTGCACCAATATGTTCTACTTTATTTTTGTACTTTTCACCCAGATAATAGAATCTTAAGCTATCCACTTCTTTATCTATGATATTCTCCAGGATATTCTTCACCTGTCTGCATTTTGTTGCGTCCATCTGGCACTCAAATACAGAATTTTGTACTCGCTGTCCATAATTAGTACACTCTTTTGCAACTTTACGCAGACGTTTTCTTCCTGCCGCCGTTTGTGTATTCACATCATATGTTATCAAAACCAGCATTATCTCACCTACTTCCAGAAAAATGGCGGATATTCATCCAAATCTCCTCTTAGGTATCTCGCCAACAGCATACTCTGAACATACGGAGCCATTCCCCATTCTATCTTCTCATCCAGAAATGGATGTTTAATAGTCTCCTGTTTTTTAGACTGCCAGGCTGATAAAAAAGCTTTTCGTCCTTCATCCGTCATAATAACCGCTTCATTTTCTTTTTTTATGAAATATTTTTCCTTCATAATTCTTTTATTGATCAGTGTCAAAACAAACCGATCTACCATAACACTTCTGAATTCTTCCATCAAATCCAGTGCCAACGACATACGTCCAGGTCTGTCTGTATGAAAAAATCCAACATATGGATCAAGACCCACTGCTTCCAGAGCAGCCCCACACATTCCTGCCAACAAAGAATATCCAAACGACAACATCGCATTAACGTTATCCAAAGGCGGCCTCTTATTTCTTCCATGAAAATAAAATTCTTCTTTCTGTTGCAGGATTAGTTCATCAAACACAGAAAAATAAACAGAAGCAGCTTCTCCTTCTAACCCTAATAATTCATCCGCACTTTCGCATCCTCTTATTTTCCCCATGCTCTGTACAAGAAACAAAGATTTCTTTTTTATAGTTTCTACATCAAGACGCAACGTATAATCTCTTATAGCTCTTTCTAAAACCCATCTGGAATTATACACTTTTCCAAGAATAAAATTTCTTGCTATATGTATACTTTCTTCTTTGTTATCGCTGATTCGGTACTGCTGTTTTCTCAATGTCACATTTCCCTTTACCTCACCGGTAACTCTGGCCAGAAACCTTCCATTTCCAGACATAAAAGAAAGATCTATATTTCTCTGTGCACACGCTCCCATAAGTGCTGGACTGGCCCCCGTATAACCAAATGTAATGATTGCCTGAAGATTATGCAGAGGAATTCTACCAATCTCTTTCTGTTCTTCCAAAACAACTACATTTTCTCCATCCAGGGACAAATACTTATTTCCAGTTGTTACATACAACGTATTCAAAAGCCTTTTCATTCTTTTTCCTCTTCCGCAATTATCCTGTCAATATACCCGGAAACAGACTTCTTTTTATTCAGAACAGGAATACAAATATCTTTCAAAGAACAGGCATTACACTTTTTGCTTGTCTTTACTTTCGGTGTATATCGCTGTTCATAATATTTATGCATTTCTGTAAATATCTTACGAACCTTTTCCCTCACTTCATCTGTGAATTCTACTTTCATGCGATGCCTTGTCTCTCCGTAAAAGATATATCCATAGGATATAGTACAACATAACATTTCTTCCAGACACATTGCCTGTGCCGCCACCTGAAGAATATCCGAATCATCTGTTTTCGGCCGTCCTCTTTTGTATTCTATTGGAACTGCCTTATAAACCCCTTCCTTCCCGGCCAGATGAATTCCATCTTTTACTTTATGAAATTCTACTACATCACATTCGCCGCTCACTCCCATTTCCCGGGAGTGAATCGGCATTGCACGTACGGTCAAAAGATCCCCTCTTTTTTCTTTCATACTTGCATCATGTGCGTTTTCATGAAGAATTTTTCCTTCGACTGTTCTGACATTTTCCTGCCACTGTAACTCTATGTAAGCCAATGCCCACTGTCTTCGGCAAAATTCAAAATGCTGGATTCCAGATAACTGAAGAAAATCTTCTTCCTTATACAAAATCAAATTCCTCCGGCTCTTTGCATCCATCTACATGCCACGAAATTTCGTAATCTGTAAATTCTCTCGGATGCTCCTTCTTAGGTTTAATCTCAAAACCTCTCTGAATTTTCCCACTGGAAACAGCAGGAGTTTTTTCATCATGCTGCCACCAGTACATTTTGCAGACTTCCATACTTCCCTCTGGCCTTGCAGAAGAAGCATCATTTTCAAATAATGTTTTTAATGCTTCTTTCAGTAATTCTGCGTCTTCCTGACTAAATCCTGTTTTTTCAGCAAGTTGAACGTTTACACTTCCCATTACTTTATATACCGCAAATCCCACTCGGTGTTTCGTGCCCATGGTGTCCGAAGCCTTACTCTCTTTTCCAGATTCACTGTTTACACTTTTAGTAATCTGCATGCTGATGATATCGATTGGCGAAAGACTGATCGCCTGATGAATGGAAACAGGTCCTCTTACGCCAAATGATACAGGAATTCCTTTAAATGCAAAGACCTGACCAAAAGCTCTGACATCCAACCACTCTCTGCAAGCAATCGCCGCACATGCGTCTCGATTCGCATTTTTCTTATTTCCCATCTGGGCTTTCAGTTCCTCACATCCATCTGCACGGTCTTTCAGACTGGTATAAGGGTCATCTGTACGATCATCTGACTGTACAAAAATCTTCTGTCCAAGATCCTGAAGTCTATTTCTTATCTTTCTTTTGATACACACGTCCGATATTTCACCATGTCCATCCATGTTGATTCTTGGACGGTTTCCATTTAATGGATCTCCATTTGGATTCGCATTATCAGCACTTACAAATAAAGCAAAATCAATTTTTCCTTTTAATTCACTCATCGTTTATTCCTCCTCTTCCTTCTCTTTGGAATCTTCCTTTTTCAGTTTCAGATCATAAGCCTGGCTGTGAAAACCAAGAAGATATAAACCATCCAATTTTTTATTATCCTTGAAACTATCTATTTCAAATAATTCATAAATATCATTTAACAGATTTTCATAAAAACGCCTCTCCGCAATCCCCAATTTATTCATATATGGCTGGATATTTTCTTCAATCACCTTCCATGTTTCAAAAGGTCTCTGGGAAAAAGTACTCATGTATCTTTTTGCATTTGTAACCCTTGCTTTATCTCCATCATCATAAGTACGATATTCAATCCGATCTGCCACTGCCAGTAAACGTCCGTATAAATAATTTCTGTCTTTTTGATTTTTATCTAATGCCACATTCCATTCCTCCATTTTTCTATCTTTTTTCACCAGCGAACATGCTAACGTTAAAACCCTTTCCCAATTTTTGCGATCTTTATATGTTAATGGATTGGACGCCTTAAGCACAGCTCTGTTCACATAATCATGCGGGATTTCGGTTCCATTCCAGATACATGGAATTAATCTTCTCGCAACTTCCGCATACATTTTCTTTCCGTTTGCGTCCGCAATCGCAAGTCCGCCTTTACTTTCTATGCCAAACAGAATCTCTGCTACATCTTTAACGCCAACCATTCCGGAAAACTCTATTCTTTCTTTACCTTTCCATTTCTCATGAATCCAGTTGCAGCTCTCATGCCATTTCTTTATATTCTCCAGATATCGCGCAGAATCCAGCGTCATCTCCTCAACCATGGACAATCTTCCCGGTGTGGCCGCATCAAAACCAAGTAAGATCATTGCGGATGTATTATCTACCTTTTTTCCATATCCTCGAAGTGCTTTGTAAAATTTTTCAGCAGTAATCGCATTTCCATCTGATATGACTTCCTCTTCAGCCTCTTCATCATCCCAGTCATATTCCGATGTGATCATTTCTGTATCTACATTCCACCTTGGCATACTCAGTCGATTAGATTCCCATGTAACAATTGCTAACGTATCAAAAAATGTTCCCTGTTTTCGAATGATCCACTTCAATGCATTATGAATCTTCTGAGATGTTTCATTTCCTACGGCAAAAGCCTCTTCCTTACTTACAAAACGTCCCCGATAAGTAAAATTCTGACTGTCATTTGACGAGATCAGTTTTGCCCCATCACCTTCATTACGGATTTTTTTTGAATGAAGATAGGAAATGGATTCCATATTTCCGGTAAGATAGCACAATCCCTTCTCTTTTTCCCGGGAGCGTACATAATCTATATAGCAATCCTGAAGTGTTCTGTCTTTCCAGCATTCATCTGTTTTTACTTCAAAAAGATCCAAATCTGACGAACGAATAATAAAACGTACAAATGCTTTCGTCTGTACAATTCCCTGAATATTTTCTTTATCATCAATCCGATTCTGTTCATCCAATTTTATAATCCTTTTCTCAACCAGATCAAAGATCAGCGTATTTTTTTTCAGGTATAAATAAATTGCCCTGACCTTCTCATGACAGTATTCTGACTCTACCCATTCTTTCAACTGGGAAATATATAATTCATGACAGATTCCATCATCTTTATAATATTTTGTATAGTCTCCAGCAAGATACCTGAGATTATCACACAAAGGATGTGGTTCCTTTCCTGCTGTACGGCTTCCTGATTTTTCTGTAACCGGTATAATTGTCAATTTATCATTAAGATCTACCAGTTCTGCATTTATAAAATTACCATCCTGATCAATGGTCACTGTTATCTGTGCAGTCACAGTGGTATGAAACGGTGGCAAAAGAACATATGGCATATCTCTCCGATACTCAATGACACCTATTTTGTCACTGTTTATCTCATACAGATCGATGAGTTCGTTTACCCAGCTCACTCTCCCACCTCCTCACTGGTAAATTCCTGCAAACCTGTGAAATTATCTTTTCCAAAAATTTTACGTTTCATTTCTCTGATGTGTCTTTTCTGGGTACATTCTTCTGGTCTTATAAATTCTATAATTCCTCCTTTCTTCATAACCGGTTTCCAGAAACGTACTGTCATTTTTTCTTTATCTTCTTCTAAAACAGCTTCGTCCGCATAAGTTATACCATGATACATAAAGCCATAATCTACTTCTCCGGTCATCGTATCATAGAAGCTCTCTCCCTCACCAAATATACAAGGCTCTTCAAAAGCCTGACACTCTCTTGTTCCAAGAAAAATATCTCTGCGTCCGCCTCGCTTCACCATCCGTTTGGCAATATTATGATGTTTATATTCATTTCTGTCTTCTTCCAGTTCTGGATGATTACAATTCATTTCAAAGTGTGCTCTCACCTGATAACGCACATCTTTCAAATACGTATAGTACGCAAGCTCATTACCTCCATTATATGCAATTGGGCGGATACCTTTTGTTTCTGTCTGAATCGGATTCATTACTCTTACCGCATCTATGATCCACATGATCGTGGGCTTCCAGTAAATACTTTCCACAATTCCACGTAAGGCCTCATATGTTGGAATATGATAACTTGTTTTTTCTCCACCAACACGCATAACAGGATCAGAAAAAAGCGCATATGGACCATATACTTCAAATTCTATCGTATTTCTATATCTTTTCATCTCTCTCACCACCTTCACATGTTGCAAAAATCCATCTTTGGTTCATCCACAACACCTACCTTTTTATCATAATATCCATCACTCAATATCCGAATTCCTTCGCTGTTACTTTGGGGGCACCCATTTTGCGGTCTGGGCACCGTCCGCCCAGCACATTGCGGTGGAGACCGAGGTCGGCACCTATGACATGCACCGCACCCAGTCCGCCGTTTGGGAGTGCGATGTTCCCGGTGCCAATGCGGGCATGGTCTACCAGTATTGGGTGCGCGGTGCCAACGGTCAGACCATGGCTCACTGCGACCCTTACGGCACCGCCATGACCCTGCGCCCCGACGGCCGCAGCATCATTGCCGACCGCCCCACCGGCTTCACCGATGACAAGTGGATGGCCGGCCGCACGAAATGCTTCGATAAGCCGCTGAACATCTACGAAGTCCACGCCGGCAGCTGGCGGCAGAAGGAGGACGGCAGCTGGTACACCTACGCCG
>OLRP01003123.1_pt1 | contig 10410 bp, 10 predicted proteins | sample 1672401 | NCBI WGS metagenome assembly OLRP01 (sample SAMEA3136682, study PRJEB25190) | human gut metagenome | reverse complement strand
AAACCAAATATGATACCTCAAAAAGCTCCTTTTATAACTTTAATAGCTGGAGCTAGTATAGCTAAAGTTTTAAATGATTTAGGGGTGCAAGCAAATATAAAGTGGCCAAATGATATTATAATAAATAATAAGAAGGTTGCAGGTATTCTTACTGAACTATCAGCAGAAATCGATAGAATAAATTATATCATCCTAGGAATAGGTATAAATGTTAAAACTATGGAGTTTTCCCAGGAAATATCTGAAATTGCGACTTCATTATATAAAGAAGGTCATAAAATATCTAGAGTTGATATAATAAGAAAGATATTAAAGGAATTTGAAAATTTATATTTACAGTATATAAATAAAGAATTAAAGGAAGAAACGCTAGATATATGTAGACAACACTCTGCTATTATAGGAAAAGATGTGTACTTGATTAAAGGTGAAGAAAAAGAGTTAAAATCCAATGATATAAGAGAAAATATATTTAATATAAGTAAGGATTTATCTAAAAATATTACAGAAAAATCTGAAGGAGCTAAAGAGGTCATAAGAAATATAATTTCTAATTTAAAAGAAAGTGACGAAAATTCTTCGCAAATTTTAAATATAATGAAAAATAGTATAAATGATTTAAAGTTATTCAATAAAATTAATGATCAATATTATTGCTTAGATGTACCAATAAATTTTAAGGAAAATGAATATCCATGTAAGCTTATTATTAAGGATGATAGGAAAGAAGGAAAATCTATAGATAGCAGTAATTTCAAGGTGGCTATATCAGTTAAAACAGTAAAGCTTGGCACAGTTGATGCTCTTTTAAATGTAAAAAATAGGAACATTGATTTGCAATTAAAATGTGATAAAAGTGTTATGAATTTATTTGTTATTTCAAAGGAGAAGTTAAAAGAAATAGTTGAATCATCAGGATTCAGTACTAAAATAGAAATTGTTGAAAGGACAGAAGAACTTCAACTATCGTCTTGTAGAGAATTTTTTAATGATAATAATATTGCGGCAGTGGATATTACAGTATAAGATAGTAGGTGGAATATAGTGCAAAATAGAAAGAAAGCTGTAGCTTTAAACTATGATGGAGCTAATGCACCAATAGTTACTGCAGTAGGAATGGGAATTATAGCAGATAAAATATTAGAAAAAGCAGAAGATAGTGAAGTTCCAGTGGTTTTTAATAAGGAACTGACAGATTTATTATGCAATGTTGATGTAGGAGATGCTATACCAACAGAAGTTTATGAGGCTGTAGCTCATATAATTGCTTATATTACTGAATTAGATAGCTCTTTATAGGAGGTTGAAGTTAAAAGATGGCATTATATGCGATATCAGACTTACATTTAGCTTTAAATGTTGATAAGCCTATGGATATCTTTGGAGAAAGATGGCTTAATCATGACGAAAAGATAAAGGAAAATTGGATTAGTAGGATTACAGATGAAGACACTGTACTTATAGCAGGCGATATATCATGGTCTATGAAAGCGGAAGATAGCAAGGTTGATTTAGACTGGATAGATAGTCTTCCAGGAAAAAAGATAATTTCTAAAGGAAATCATGATTATTGGTGGAGCAGCATAAGTAAGTTAAATGCAATGTATGAAAATATGAAGTTTATTCAAAATAATTTTTATACATATAATGATTATGCTATTTGTGGAACTCGTGGATGGGTATCGCCTGATAGTGAGAAATTTACAGAAAAAGATGCAAAAATATATGCTAGGGAAGCCATAAGATTAAGGTTATCTTTAGAAAGTGCAAAGAAATTAGGATATTCTAAAATAATTGTTATGATTCATTATCCACCATTTAATGAAGGTTATGAAGAGTCAGAATTTATGAAGATTTTTAAAGAATATAATGTAGAAAAAGTTATTTATGGACATTTACATGGATTAGGAAGATTTAAAGCAAAAACTGGAATAATAAATGAGATAGAATATATTATGACTTCTTGTGATTTTATTGATTTTAATCCAGTAAGAATTTTATAAGTAATGGGGATATCTCAAAATAAAATAGGTTATTTTGAGGTATTTTTATTTTAAATAGAGAATAAGAAATTATTTTAAAAAACAATTTTTAAACAAAGATAGTGAAATTTTGTTATAATAGTAATGAAGTAACATGAAATTTACAAAAGTTTTTATTTTATAGTAAACGATAAATAAGGGTGATAAAAAGAATGGCTATTCAAAATTGGAAGAATTTTTTAATGGCTTATGAACAAGCTATTGATGAATTAAAGGTGAAGTTAAGAAGCATAAGAAAAGAATATAGAAGAAGAAATGAATATTCACCAATTGAATTTGTAACAGGAAGAGTTAAGGAAGTATCAAGTATATTAGAAAAGGCTAATAAGTTTGAAATTCCTTTAGATAGGCTGGAACAAGAGATGGAGGATATAGCTGGTATAAGAATTATGTGCCAGTTTGTTGATGATATAGATAAAGTGGTGGAGCTTTTAAGAGTAAGAAAAGATATGCAAATACTTTACGAAAAGGATTATGTAAGTAATGTTAAGTCAAGTGGATATAGAAGTTATCATGTAATTATTAAGTATACAGTTAATATGGTTGATGGGGCAAAGGATATATTGGCTGAATTTCAAATAAGGACATTAGCAATGAACTTCTGGGCAACGGCAGAACATTCATTAAATTATAAATATAAGCAGCATATACCAGAGGAAATAAAGGTTAAGCTTAAGAAAGCTGCTGATGCAGCCTTTGAATTAGACCAACAAATGCTTGAGATAAAGGATGAAATAAAAGATGCACAAAAATTATTTGAAGTTAAATCAGATATTATTTCGTCTATTATGAATAATATTTTAACATTAATATCCTTAGGTAAGGTTGCTGAAGCTACTAGGTATGAAGTTCTTTTAAATAGGCTTATAGAAGAGGGAGAAGTTTGGGAATTAAATAATCTTCTTGATATAACGAAAAAAGATTTGGAAAGGTATAAAGACAACTAAAATATTGATAATAAATAAAATACAATAAAAATATAATCATGCACAGGATCATTTTATGATTGCAATGGAAGTAATTACTTTGGTAGAAAGAATGATTAAATTATATAAGATTATATATAAAGAAGTAGATGAAGAAAATAATAAACTACATATTACGTAGTTTATTATTTCTATATATTTTTTTTATGTCAGTAAATGTTTTCAGAAAAAGTTTAAGGAGGAGTTTAGAATGAAGGTATTATTTGTTTGTGTTCAAGGTTTAGCTAGTGCTATAGTTATTAGTTCATTAAAGAAACAAGCTAAGAAAGAAGATATTGATATGGATATTCTTGCTGTAGGTATACGTGAGTTTGAAAAGGAAATAGAAAAGGGATGCAATCTAGCAGTTATAGCACCACAAGTAATGCACAAGTATGATTATTTGAGTAAGATATCCAATGATAGAGGAGTACCATGCATATTAGTAGATAAAGATATTTATGGGTCAAGATCAGAGATGAATCTTCTTAATATGGTTATGAAGGAAATAAAGTAAATGAAGTATTCATAAGACATTAACATGATAATAAGTATTCATATTGATTAATATAAAAAGTTTATTCTCATGTTGATGTCAAAATAAGAGCACTGATGAGAATGATTATTTATGTAGTTTTTTCTATTGGGACCTAGCATTAAATATTTATGATATAATATTGATGGGGGTGTACTATGAAAGATAAGATAACTAAAAAGGATAAATGTTTTATAGCAATATTGATTATTTTATTTATAAGCTTTTTCCTAAATTGCTATCAAGTTATAGTAAACAAAAGATATAAAAGAACCATTGAATTGACTTGTTATGGAAATATTGAAGAGATAAGGATAAAAAATGAAAGTGTGCTTAGTATTTTAGATAAATGTATTAAGGCTAGGAATATTAGTAATGAGGAACTATTAAAACTGTATAAAAATTATTCAGCTATTGCTAATGCTGAAATAGATCTATTGGAATACTACTTAGAATATAGAGATAACCCTAATATAAAAACCAGCAATAAAAATGTATCCATTGAAAATAAAAATATTAATGGCATATATTGGCAAATAGAAGAGGTTATTTATAGTTATATTAAAAGCAATTTAAGTGAAAAAACTGAAAGTATGAAAATTAATGATGATAAGTTAGAGGAAGTTAGTGTGCTAAAAGAAATGGCAGAAAAATTAAATGAATATTACATAAGTTTTTATAATGAAAATTGCTCAAATTTAGACGAAGATTCTAGAGCTGATAAGATAATAAAACATGCATATTGGATTAATATATTAAAGGAAATACAAAATATTAATGAAGAATATATTGATTATGAGTTTTCTAATGAAAACATTAGTTAATATTGAATTATGAATTTTGGAATAAATTCATTAATGGAGTTAGAATAATATTTAAAAAATCAATTAAAAAAGAGTGCCACTAAGCACTCTTTTTTAATGACCGCAGCCACCTCCGCAAGAACCGCATCCACCTGCAACTTCGATAACTGGTTTAAGAGATAATCCTCTTCCATCATTTTCTTCAGAAGAAAGTAATTTAAATCCACCAAATTCATCAACTAATTTGCTTTCAGCTATGAAAGTTATATCATTCATTGTTTCAACAACATCATTTTCATTTGCTTCGTCAACAGTTATATTAAAAGCTGGACCACTGCATCCAAAACCTGCTAAGTTTATTCTAATACTATATTTTTCCACTTCATTTTCATCTAAGAAAGCTTTAAATTCTTTATATGCTTCTTCGCTTACTAAAAACTTATTCATATTATCACCTCAAAAATATTTTTCCAAATTATATTCATAGTATACCATATTACTCGGAAATAGCAAGGAATTTTTAAAAGGAGTATATGAGAGTAAAGGACATTTTTACAAAATTATAAATTATATTGAAAGTTAAACAAATTAACAATATAATAAACCTATGTATATTGGCTAAAAATGTTGCTAAGAAAGGAATTGTTTGATTTGAAGCCCTTTAATAATAGTTATGTTTTAGAAAAAATAGATGAATATAGCAAAATAATTTCACCAGCTAAGGTTGGTAGCTATGAAATAAAAGCAGTTGATGGTTTAAAAGGAATAATACAAGGCTATTTATATGCTAAAGAAGGAGAAGTTAATAAACCTATATTAGAACTTCATGGACCAGAGCATATATGGATGAGACTTACTCCTTTAGAAGTAGAAGGTGCGTATTTTTCAATAAAGAGAGCTCATGGAAAAGTAGGTGTAGTTGGCTTAGGGTTAGGCTATACTGTTTGGGAAATGGCTAAGAAAGAAAATGTTAGTGAAGTAACTGTTTATGAAATAAGCCAGGAAGTAATTGATTTGTATAATAAGAATTTTGCTGACAATCCTAAAATAAAAATAATTCAAGGAGATGCCTATACTGCAGAAAAAGATAAATTTGATTTCTTTTATGCAGATATATATGAATACAAATTAACTTCACAAGTAGTAGATGATTATGAGAAGTTTAATAGGCTTCATGAAATAGAGGAATATGCTTTCTTTGGTATGGAACATTTCTTATTAAGCTGTAAATATGAAGAAATCGTATGGGTTTACATACCTGAAAGTTGGATGGAAATGAGTAAGGATGCTTACAGAGCATTAGGTGAAGCAGGATACCTTTCTTATTATACTGCATTAGATGAAGAATTAGTAAGTCAAGTACTTGCTAAATTTAAACCAGTGCTAGAAGAGCTTAGTTAATTCATAATAATCAAATAAAAAAAGAGTGATTAGGCACTCTTTTTTTATTTTACTACTATATTAACAAGTCTTCCTTTGATTACTATGACTTTAACAATATTTTTACCTTCTGTAGCAGCAAGTATATTTTCATCAGTTAAAGCAGCTGCTTTAATTCCTTCTTCATCTAAATCAGTAGATACATTAATCTTAGATTTAATTTTTCCGTTTACTTGGATAGCTATTTCTACTTCATCTTTAACAAGAGCATTTGGATCAAATATTGGCCAAGCTTCGTTAAATACTGAGTATTCACCAGTTAATAGATTCCATTGTTCTTCAGCAAAGTGAGGAGCAAATGGTGCTAAAGTCTTGATGAAGTCTTTGCATACAGTCTTTAAGAAGTCTAAGTTTTTAGTTTCTTCTTGAAGATATTTAGAAAATGCATTAACAAATTCCATCATTCTTGCTATAGCAGTATTGAATTGCATCTTATCAGCATCTTCAGTAACACCTTTAATTGCGTTGTTTAACCAGAAGTTTAATTCTTTTTCAGTTTTATCAATAGTGATTTTATTGTTTTCTCCATTAGCAATAGCTTCTCTAGCTAAATCTAAGTATCTTTCAATTCTATCTACGAATCTAGCAACAGATTTAATTCCATCATCACTCCAAGCTCCACCTTCTGTGTAAGCAAAACCAAACATTAAGTACATTCTAAATACGTCAGCACCGTATTCTTTAATGTAGTCATCTGGAGAAATAGTATTTCCTTTAGATTTTGACATCTTTAATCCATCTGGTCCTAAAATTAAACCTTGGTGAGTTAAGCTCTTAAATGGTTCGTCAAAGCTTAAGTATCCCATATCTCTTAAAGCTTTAGTGATAAATCTAGCATATAGTAAGTGCATGCAAGCATGTTCAGGTCCACCAACATATTTGTCAACTGGTAGCATTTTGTCTACTAAGTCCTTATCGAAAGCTTTTTCTGAGTTTTTGTTATCTACATATCTCATTTGGTACCATGAAGAACATACGAAAGTATCTAATGTATCGCATTCTCTTTTAGCTGGTTTACCACAGCATGGGCAAGTAGTATTGATGAATGATTCACATTTAGCCAGTGGAGATTTTCCATCAGGTGCAAATTGAACATCATATGGTAATTGTACTGGAAGATCTTTTTCTGGAACTGGTACAGTACCACAGTCTTCACAGTAAATCATAGGGATTGGGGCTCCCCAGTATCTTTGTCTAGAAACTAGCCAGTCTCTTAATCTATAATTAACTTTTGATTCACCTAAGTTATTTTCTGCTAATTTAGCAACGATTTTTTCTTTAGCTTCTTCAGTAGTTAAACCATCAAATTGTCCAGAGTTAACAAGTACTCCGTATTCACAGTATGGAAGTTCAACTTCTTCACCTTTTTTGTTAGTGATAACTCTTTCTATTGGTAAGTTAAATTTAGTTGCAAAAGCAAAGTCTCTTTCATCGTGAGCTGGAACAGCCATAACAGCACCAGTACCATAAGTAGCAAGTACGTAATCACCAACCCATACAGGTACTTCTTTACCGTTTATAGGGTTTATTGCATATGAACCAGTGAATACACCAGTTTTTTCTCTTGAAAGAGATTGTCTTTCTATATCAGATTGCTTTTTAGCAGCTTCTTTGTATTCTTCAACGGCAGTTTTGTTTTCTGCAGTAGTTAGTTCATCTACTAATGGATTTTCAGGTGCTAAAACAACATAAGTTACACCATTTAATGTATCAACTCTTGTTGTAAATACATCAAAGCTAGTTGCTGAATTTTTAACTTTGAAAGTAACTTGTGCACCAGTAGATTTTCCTATCCAGTGTTTTTGCATAGCAACAGTTTTTTCTGGCCAATCTAAAGTATCTAATTTTTCTAATAACTCATCAGCATATTCAGTTATTTTAAAGAACCATTGAGTTAAGTCTTTTTTAGTTACTTCAGTAGAACATCTTTCACAACATCCTTCATGAACTTGTTCATTAGCTAAAACTGTATTACATGATGGACACCAATTTACAGGGGCTTTCTTTCTGTAGGCTAATCCCTTTTCATAAAGCTTTAAGAATATCCATTGAGTCCATTTGTAGTATTCAGGAGTGCATGTGATAACTTCATTTTCCCAGTTAAACATAGCTCCCATAGCTTTTAATTGATCTTCCATAGTCTTGATATTTTTTTCGGTAGAATCCCATGGATGAATTCCTGTTTTAATAGCAAAGTTTTCAGCTGGTAGACCAAAGGCATCAAATCCCATTGGTTGGAATACATTGTATCCTTGCATCTTCTTTAATCTTGCCCATGAATCAACTGGACCATAATTGAACCAGTGACCAGCATGTAATTGACTTCCAGATGGGTAAGAGAACATTTCTAAAACATATAATTTTTCTCCTTCTTTATTAGGATTAAATTTATAAAGTTCAGTTTCTTCCCATTTTTTTTGCCATTTTTTATCAATAGCAGTTCCATAGTTACTCATTTTAAAATCCTCCCTAGGTTAATTGATAATTGAAAATTGATAATGGATAATTGATGTAAAAATTCCTCAGGAGTTTCATACATAATTCTAACTTTTCAATTATCTGCTTTTAATTAAATAAAAAAGCTTCCATCTCTATATTTAAGAGACGAAAGCTATTATTTCGCGGTACCACTCTTATTAGAAAATCAAAAAAAAGATTTTCTCACTCGAAATCGTTAACGGGAATCCCGTACTTGCTTTTGACAAGTAAGTTCCAAGACAAGTTCCTATAATGTAAACACTGTTTTACACCTTCCAACAGCTCTCTTAAGATTACAAGGTTATAGTACTACTTCTTTTCAACACTTTATACTATATTATTTGTTTTTTATTATATAGTAATTAATAAAGTTAGTCAATAATAGTGATAAAGCCTTTTTATAGGAATTTCAATATATAATATAATATGTTTATTGTATACCAATACATTATACAATTTAAGAAAAATTTAAAAAAAGAATATACTATATTATATATTTTTTAATATGTGGTAAAAATTGTTTTGTAGAAGGGGTTAAATAAGGGTATAATCGTAAATAGTTTATGAACATTAATATTTTGTAAAAATAATGCTCGTGTATAAGTGAAAAATTCTTGTAAATACTAAATTAGAGAGATAAGAATAAACTAACTGATGAAAGAAAAGGAGATTTTTATGGCAATTTTAAATAGCATTATAGGTATTTTATTTATATTTGCAGTGGCATACTTATTATCAAATAATAAGAAGCGTATAAAATGGAGAACCATAATAATTGGATTTTTAATTCAATTTGGATTTGCATTAGCCGTTTTAAAGTGGAGTGTAGGTAAGTATGTTTTAAGCAAGGTTGCTCTTGGAGTACAATCAGTTATCGATTATGCTCAAGAAGGTATTAGTTTTGTATTTGGTTCACTAGCTAATGATGGAAGTATATTTTTTGTTAATGTATTATGTGTAATAATATTTATATCCGCAGTTGTTTCTATACTTTACTATTTAGGAATAATGCAGTTTGTTATTAGAGTTATAGGGGGAGCTTTATCTAGGCTTTTAGGAACTTCTCAATTAGAAACAATATCTTCATCAGCAAATATTTTCTTAGGTCAAACAGAGGCGCCACTTTTAATTAAACCTTATGTTTCAAAGCTTACAGAGTCTGAATTGTTTGCAGTAATGGTTGGTGGATTAGCATCAGTTTCAGGTTCAATATTAGTAGGATATTCAATGCTTGGAATTCCAATAGAATACTTAATTTCAGCAGCATTTATGGCAGCACCAGCTGGTCTTATAATAGCAAAAATTCTTTGTCCAGAAACAGAGCATGATAAGGTTCAAAATGAAGTTGAAATGATTAAAGATAATTCAGCAAATGTTGTTGATGCAGCATCAAAGGGTGCAATTGATGGGTTAGGTCTAGTTCTTAACATAGCAGCTATCATTTTAGCATTCGTTGCAGTTATAGCATTAATTAACGGTTTAATTGGTTGGATTGGAGGCTGGTTCGGTGTATCTGACTTAAGCTTACAAGGAATATTAGGGTGGATATTCTCACCAGTAGCAGCGATAATAGGTGTTCCGTGGGGAGAAGCTGTAACAGCAGGATCATTAATAGGTCAAAAATTAATATTAAATGAATTTGTTGCATTTAGTAATATGGCACCTTTATTACCAGAATTATCAGCAAAGACTACAGCAATAGTAACATTTGCCTTATGTGGATTTGCTAATATTTCTTCTATTGCTATTTTAATAGGTGGTATAGGTGGAATGGCTCCAAATAGAAAAGCTGACATAGCAAGATTGGGATGGAAAGCTGTTTTAGGTGGAACACTAGCAAACCTTCTAAGTGCCACAATTGCAGGACTTCTTTTAACTATATAGTATAAAAAATCACATGGCAAAAGATCAATGTCATTAAGTTAATAAAATTACGTTAGTAATTGCTAAAGAGTATGATATAAAAAAGTATCATGCTCTTTTTTTCTAAAAGTTTTGATTTTTGTATTTTTAATTTTATAGGCTATAATATTATGGAGAGGAGTTGAAAAGTTATATGAATACTGTTTTAGTAGTAGATGATGATAAGGAACCCGGCGATTTGTGGAAAACTGCCCGGGGCAAAATTCCAGATTGGAGAAAAGCAA
>OLRP01003122.1_pt1 | contig 10411 bp, 7 predicted proteins | sample 1672401 | NCBI WGS metagenome assembly OLRP01 (sample SAMEA3136682, study PRJEB25190) | human gut metagenome | reverse complement strand
AAAATCAAGATAATCAAAAATATAGCTTTTCTTCTTTCTGCTTTGCAGATATACATTCACGAAAGCACGTTACACTTAGGATACTGCACGTACAAGCCTTCCCAGTACGTTGCACATAGGTAATAAACATTCTAAGAAAGTGCTCTGAAGCCGTGGGTTCACAAAGGCAGCGAAGTCGGCTTTGTAGAACCGCTACGAGCTGAAGGCAGCGGGAGAGTGCTTTCGTGAATGCATATTGCCTATGTGCAGGGGAAAGATAGTGTAGATTTTGATTATCTGGAACAGAGGTTTTATATGGAAAATAAAGTAGCAATTGTAACAGGAGCTTCAAGAGGCATAGGAGCTGCCATTGCAAAAAAACTAGCTTCACTTGGTGCCATAGTAATTGTAAACTACGCAGGCTCCAGAGAAAAAGCAGAAACAGTAGTAAAAGAAATTGAAAATGCAGGTGGCAAGGCAACAGCCATGCAGTGCGACATTTCAGATTTTAATAAATGCAGTGAATTTACTAATGAAGTAAAAGACAGATTTGGTTCCATTGATATTTTAGTAAACAATGCAGGTATTACAAGAGATGGTTTGTGTATGGCGATGAAAGAAGAAGACTTCGACGCTGTAATTAATACTAATTTAAAAGGAACATTTAACTGCATTAAATTTGCTTCAAGAATAATGATGAAACAAAGACATGGAAAAATTATTAACATGACTTCAGTTTCAGGAGTTGCAGGTAATGCCGGGCAGGTTAATTATTCAGCGGCGAAAGCAGGAGTAATTGGAATTACAAAATCAATGGCAAGAGAATTGTCATCAAGAAATATTAATGTAAATGCAATTGCACCGGGATTTATTGAAACAGACATGACTGCAAAATTATCTGACAAGGTAAAAGAGCAGGCAGTTTCACAAATTCCCCTTAACAGATTTGGAAGGCCTGAGGAAGTTGCCGAGTTGGTGGCATTTTTAGCAGGTGAAAAAAGTAATTATATAACAGGACAGGTATTTCACATTGATGGTGGAATGGTAATGTAGCGAGGTGTCATATGAGAAGAGTTGTAGTAACAGGTATGGGTGCAATAACACCAATTGGAAATAGTGTAGATGAATTTTGGCAGGGAATTAAAGCAGGAAAAGTTGGTATTGGCGAAATTACCAAATTCGACACAACAGATTATTCTGTAAAATTAGCAGCAGAAGTTAAAGACTTTGTGGCAAAAGAAAGAATGGAATTTAAGGCGGCAAAGAGAATGTCACCATTTTCACAGTATGCTGTGTGTGCAGCAAAGGAGGCACTTGAACAGTCAGGGCTTGATTTGACAAAAGAAGACCCTTACAAAGTGGGAGTAAGTGTTGGCTCAGGTATTGGTGGCATGAAGGATATGGAAGAAGAAAACAAAAAGCTTCTGGAAAGAGGTCCCGGCAGAATTAAACCATTGCTTGTGCCAATGATGATTACAAACATGGCGGCAGGTAACGTGGCAATCGCCTTTGGAGCAAAAGGAAAATGTATTAATGTGGTAACTGCCTGTGCAACAGGAACACATTCAATTGGCGAGGCGTACAGATCAATTCAGTGTGGCGAAGCCGACGTAATGATAGCAGGGGGAACAGAAAGTTCAATTACACCTTTAGGGGTTGCAGGTTTTACAAGTCTTACAGCATTAACAAAAACAACTGACAAAACACAGGCATCAATTCCATTTGATAAGAAACGTAGTGGTTTTGTAATGGGAGAAGGTGCAGGAATAGTTGTTCTTGAAGAACTGGAACATGCCTTAGACAGAGGTGCAAATATTTTGGCGGAAGTGGTAGGTTACGGAGCAACCTGTGATGCTTACCATATTACATCACCTGCTGAAGATGGAAGTGGAGCAGCAAAAGCAATGGAACTTGCAATAAAAGAAGCAGGGGCAAAGCCGGAAGACGTTGACTACATTAACGCTCATGGAACAAGTACACATCACAATGATTTATTTGAAACAAGAGCCATTAAACTTGCACTTAAAGAGGCAGCAAAGAATGTAAAAGTAAATTCAACTAAATCAATGATTGGACATTTGCTAGGTGCCGCAGGTGGTGTTGAATTTATTACATGTGTAAAGAGTATTAACGAAGGTTATATACATCAGACAGTTGGCTTAACAGAGCCGGATGAGGAGTTAGACCTTGATTATGTAATGGGACAGGGCGTTGAAACAAATGTTGATTTTGCACTTAGTAACTCATTAGGTTTTGGTGGACATAACGCAACTTTAGCTGTAAGAAAATATAGCAAGTAAAGGGGAAAAAATGGACATTAAGGATATTAAAATTTTAATAAATGAAGTATCAAATTCTAATTTATACGAATTTAGATATGAAGAAAATGGAGTAAAATTACAACTTTCAAAAGGCACAATTTATGACGCAAAGGAAACGGTTGCCATAACAGATGCAAAAACTACGGCTACTATTTCTCAGGAAAATGTTAATCCTGCTAACAATCAGGAAAATTTGGGAAGCAGTGAGAATAGCGGTAAGCAGTCTGAAATTGAAAAAGAAATAAAAGGAAACATTGTTACATCTCCGTTAGTTGGAACAGTTTATCTGGCACCGGCAGAAGATGAGCCACCTTTTGTTTCAGTGGGTGACAAAGTAAAAAAAGGACAAACACTGGCAATTGTTGAAGCTATGAAACTAATGAATGAAATTGAGTCAAAGTTCGATGGGGTGGTTAAAGAAGTGTTAGTTGACAATGAATCACCTGTGGAATTTGGTCAGGAAATGTTCGTTATAGAATAGAAGAAAAGTTGTAAAAAATTAGAAGGTAGGAAATAAATGTTAAACATAAAACAAATACAGGAAATTATACCTCACAGACATCCTTTTTTATTGATTGATTATATTGAAGATTATGAGCCTGGAGTTTATGCTGTTGGCTACAAATGCGTAACTTACAGGGAAGATTTTTTTAAGGGACATTTTCCGGGGATGCCTGTAATGCCTGGAGTTTTAACAGTAGAGGCATTGGCACAGGTTGGAGCAGTTGCAATTTTAAGTCAGGAAGAAAACAAAGGAAAAACAGCATTCTTTGGTGGAATTAACAAATGTCGCTTTAAAGGAAAAATAGTTCCCGGTGATAAGATTAAACTTGAAACAAAAATAATCAGACAAAAAGGACCTATGGGAATTGGAGAGGCAAAAGCCTCCGTTAATGGAAAAGTGGTAGTGACAGCAGAACTTACATTTATGGTTGGTTAAAAATTAATAAAAAGACCTATTGCAGTTGAAAAACAGTGACAGGATTTAATGCCAGTTTAAAGCAATATAGAATGTGGGCGGCAAAGAAACCGGCAGTTTTGATGTGGATAGGAAGATTAATTTAATAAAACAGATAATTGGAAATTAGAGGTGATTTTGGTGATACGAAAAATGTTAATTGCAAACAGAGGTGAAATTGCAGTAAGAATTATAAGAGTTTGTAGAGAAATGGGGATAGAAACTGTTGCAGTATATTCTGTTGCAGACAAGGAAGCATTGCACACCCAGTTAGCAGATGAAGCTGTTTGTATAGGTGAAACAAAGTCCAGCGAAAGTTACCTGAACATGGAAAGCATTATTAGTGCTGCCATTACAACAGGCGCAGATGCAATTCATCCGGGTTTTGGCTTTTTATCAGAAAATCCAACTTTTGCAAAATTATGTGAAACATGTAACATCACATACGTTGGACCAAATCATACAGTTATTGAAAATTTAGGAAACAAAGTACAGGCTAGAACAACGATGATAGAAGCTAATGTTCCGGTAATTCCCGGAAATGATAGTGGAATTGTAGAGGTTGAAAAGGGAAAGCAGGTAGCTGAGAAAGTTGGCTATCCCATTATGATTAAGGCAGCGTCAGGTGGTGGTGGAAAAGGTATGAGAGTGGCTTTTACACCGGCGGAATTTGATAGTGCTTTTAAGGCTGCACAAAAAGAAAGTGAAATGGCATTCGGAGACAACACCATGTACATTGAACATTTTGTGGAACATCCACGTCATATTGAATTTCAGATCTTAGCAGACAAATATGGAAATGTAGTGCATTTAGGGGAACGTGACTGTTCTCTTCAGAGAAATCATCAGAAAATTATTGAGGAGGCACCGTCTAGTGCCTTGTCAGAAGAATTAAGAAAAGAAATGGGCGAGACGGCAGTAAGAGCTGCAAAAGCAGCAGGTTATGAAAATGCCGGCACAATTGAATTTTTGTTAGAGAAAACAGGTAAATATTATTTTATGGAAATGAATACAAGAATTCAGGTGGAGCATCCAATAACAGAAAATATAACAGGTATAGATATTGTAAAAGAGCAAATTAAAATTGCTCAGGGAGAGAAACTTCCTTTTACACAAAATGAAATTGAAATTAAAGGCCATTCAATAGAGTGCAGAATTAATGCGGAAAATCCAGAGGAGAATTTTAGACCAAGTCCCGGAAAAATTACAGAAATGCATTTTCCAGGTGGAAATGGTGTACGTGTTGATTCAGCTATTTTTACAGGGTACGAAGTTACACCTTACTATGATTCAATGTTAGCAAAACTTATAGTTTATGGTGACAACAGACAGGAAGCAATTAACAAAATGCGGAGTGCCCTTGGAGAAGTGGTAATTGAAGGCATTGATACAAATATAGATTACGAATACGAAATAATAAATAATGAAAAATTTATTTCGGGGGATTTTGACGTAGATTTTATTGAGCAGTTTAATAAGCAGAGGAGAGCTGTAAGTTGAGACTAAAAACAAGAATAAAAAAACAAAGAAGTGGATATGTGACAATAAAAATTCCAAAGCCGGATGTGCCAAAAGGACTTTTTGGAAAATGTAAAAAATGTGGTCAAATGGTATTGTCAGAAGAGGTTAGGGAGAATGGCTATATTTGCCCTAAATGTGGCGGTTATGTGAGAATGCACGCAAAGCGCAGAATTAAAATGCTTGTTGACAAGGGAACTTTCGAACCGTGGTTTGAGGGACTGGAAATTAGCAATCCACTTGGAGATAAAGAGTATGAAAAGAAATTATTGGAAGTAAAAGAAAAAACAAAATTAGAAGAAGCAGTAATAACAGGAAAAGCTTTAATTAACGGCAGTGAAGTTGCTTTGGCGGTAATGGACGGGCGTTTCTTAATGGCAAGTATGGGAGAAATTGTTGGCGAAAAAATCACACGAACTGTAGAGAAAGCCACAGAAGAAAATCTTCCTCTTGTAATTGTGGCATGTTCCGGTGGGGCAAGAATGCAGGAGGGAATTATTTCCCTTATGCAAATGGCAAAAACATCGGCAGCCTTAAAACGTCACAGCGAAAGTGGAAATCTCTACATATCTGTTTTAACTGATCCAACAACAGGTGGGGTTACTGCAAGTTTTGCAATGCTTGGGGATATTATTATGGCAGAACCTGACGCGTTAATAGGTTTTGCAGGTCCCAGAGTAATTGAACAGACAATCGGCCAGAAGCTGCCAAAAGGATTTCAGAAGTCAGAGTTTCTACTTGAACATGGTTTTATAGATTTAATTGTGGAAAGACAGAATTTAAAAAATAAGTTGTCAGAGATTATTAAGCTTCATTATTCTAAGAAGATAAAAAATAATCTAAAGCAGGTATTAGCAGACGATGTAAATAATAATGTAGAAAATAAGACGTTTCAGAACAATTTGACACCTTGGGAAAAAGTTCAGATTTCACGAGAGAACAAACGTCCTACAGGACTTGATTATATAGAAAAACTTGTGGAGAATTTTACAGAGTTGCATGGTGACAGATATTTTGGAGATGATAAAGCAATTGTCGGTGGAATTGGAACTATTAACAATAAGCCGGTAACAGTTATCGCTCAGATAAAAGGTCACAACACAAAGGAAAATATTAGCAGAAACTTTGGAATGCCATCACCGGAAGGCTATAGAAAGGCTTTGCGTTTAATGAAAGAGGCAGAAAAATTCCACAGACCTATAATATGTTTCGTTGATACTCCGGGAGCATTTTGCGGTTTGGAGGCAGAAGAAAGGGGTCAGGGTGAAGCCATAGCAAGAAATCTTTTTGAAATGTCAGCAATAAAAGTACCTATTCTTTCTATTTTTGTAGGAGAAGGGGGAAGTGGCGGCGCCTTAGCCATGGCAGTTGCCAATGAAGTTTGGATGCTGGAAAATTCAGTGTATTCGATTTTGTCTCCTGAAGGCTATGCAAGTATTCTTTGGAAAGATGGAAAAAAAGCTGACAAAGCGGCAGAAGCCATGAAAATGACAGCGGATGATTTGAAGCAGTTAAATGTAATTGAAAAAATATTTAAGGAACCTGTTGACTATAATGTTACAACCCTTGAATTTGTAACTGATAGGCTAAAAACAGAAATAGACCAATTTTTAATTAGCAAATCTCATTTATCAGAGAAAGAAATTGTTAATGAAAGATATAATCGATTTAGGAGAATGTAATGAATATTAAACCTTTAAAAATAGGGGAGTTGCAGGCGAAAAGCCCATTAATTCAAGGTGGAATGGGCGTTGGAATTTCTTTGGGAAATCTTGCAGGAGCGGTAGCAAATGAAGGTGGTGTTGGAATTATTTCCACAGCACAAATTGGATTTAAGGAAAAGGATTTTTACGTTAATACCTTGGCAGCTAATTTACGTGCCATTGAGAAGGAATTGAAAAAAGCCAGAAAAATTGCTCCAAAAGGAATTTTAGGCTTTAACATAATGACTGCGCTTACCAATTATAAAGAGCAGGTGCTTGCAGCAGTGAAGGCAGGGGCAGACATTATTATTTCCGGCGCAGGACTACCGGTGGATTTACCTGCTTTTGTGCAAGGTTACAAAACAAAAATAGCCCCCATTGTATCAGGTAAAAAGTCAGCTCAGGTTATTTTAAAATACTGGGATACACGATACAAGAAAACAGCCGATTTAGTAGTTATTGAAGGACCAAAGGCAGGTGGTCATCTTGGATTTAAAAAAGATGAGCTGGAGAAGTATGGTTTTGGCGCATGCAAAAAGGATTACAGTGAGGAAGTTCTGGAAATTAAAAAGGTAGTTCAGGAATACGAGAATAAATATTCAAAGAAAATCCCCATTGTTTTGGCAGGTGGAATTACAACAAGAAATGATGTGAAAAATGCATTTGATTTAGGAATGGACGGAGTTCAGGTAGGTTCATTATTTGTGACAACGGAAGAATGTGACGCTCACATTAATTATAAAAATTCTTATGTTAATGCAAAAGAAGATGAAATTACAATTGTGAAAAGTCCGGTGGGGATGCCTGGAAGAGCCATCAAAAATAAGTTTATGAGTCAGGTTATGGCAGGAGAAAATTTTCCACCAAAGAAATGCCTTAAATGTCTCAAAAAATGCAATCCGGCAAACATACCATATTGCATTACAGAGCGTTTAATTAATGCAGCAGAGGGAAATGTAGATAATGGCTTACTATTTTGTGGAGCAAATGCCTACATGCAAAATGAAATTACAACAGTTCATAGGGTTATAGAAAAACTGTTTGGGTAGTTTAAAGGTTGCATAAAAAAATGAAAGTGTTATACTGTGGATATATAGATGGGTACGTGAATGAGAAGGCTGTGAAGAACTTAAGATTTTAGAAACATTAATACTAATAAGAACATAAGAGACTCTGGCATAACAGTTAATGTATCAGATAGAATCTGAGAGATTTGCTGTTGTGGCAGAGTTTTGTTTTTTGTTGGTTAAATTCTTTTAGAAATTGTATTTGATTTATCGAAAATGAAATTTTGTATTTGTTCATTTCCCATAATTAGTAACCGGTATGAAGTAATACCAAGTAACACATGAAAAACATGGGAGGAAGGAACATGAAAAAGAACATTTTTAAGAGTAGGAAGTTCAAAAAAGTAGTAGCTATTGCACTTACGGTAGCTACAACTACCACACTGGGAAACGGAGGAGTGTATAAATCTGTCAGTGGGGTAGAAAATGCAAGTAAACCTGAACAAAAAGTAGTTAAGGAGAAACCGAAAGTTTTAAAAGAGTTAAAAGATGAAAGAACTCAAAATTCAAATACTTATTTAATGAGTGATGGCTCTAAAAAGACAGAAATACATACAGATAGTATAAGATTTAAGGACAAGGGCGAATTGTCAGACTTTTCAACGAAGCTTGTTAAAATATCAAAAGATGCGAAAGATATATTAGATGAAAAGACAGACGTAAACGGAGAAGACTATAAATATATAAATGAAAGTGGGAACATAAGACAATATTTCCCAAAGACATTATCTGTAGATACAGGGGTTGTTTTGAATAATGGGAAATATATATTAAATATGTTGCCTGTAACTGAAGAAGAATATATTCCGCAAAAGAATGAAAGTACAGTTACATATTCAACAGAAGAAACGAATATTAAATATGAGTATATTTCAATGAAGAACGGAGTTAAGGAAAATATATTACTAAAAGAAAAACCTGAAAAATACTCATTTAAATATAAAATAGAAGGTGAAAACATATGCTTGAAGCAAAGAAAAAATGACAGAGGAATTTTAGTATGTGATAGTAGTACAAATGAAACAATAGGATATATTTCACCACCAAATTTAGAGGATGGTAATGGAGATGTAGATTATGAAAATGTTGAATATAAACTAAAGAAAGAAAATTCAGAGACAGAAATAGAAGTTAAACTTAACAGACAATATTTTGATAATGAATCATTGAAGTATCCTGTGAAGGTTGATCCGACAATGGTATGGATGTCTGACTATTTAGCAACAAGAGGTGTATGGTCAGTTCCATTTATGGCTGATTCAATGATGAACTATAAAATATTAAACGTTACTAATTATCTAAAAGATGCATATCCATATAATAGTGAAAATAGAATATATCTTGATACAACAAATCTTTTAAGTGGAAAAAGTTTTGTTGGAACTAAAACACCTCTTAAAGGCAAATATATAGAAAGTGCAGAACTTATTTTTAGTGAAAGTAAAACACCGGATTATTATCCAACAGGTACTGTTCAAATTAAAAGAGCATTAGCTAAATGGGATAAATCAACAATAACATGGAATTCACAGCCCAAAATATCAGATGATTATATTGCTGAAACACAGTGTACAGGAGAGGAAGGAAATCGTCATACACTAGATATAACTGATTGGGTGCAGGATATAGCAGATGGTAAGTTAGAGGATAATGGATTAGTGTTCACATGTCCTGAAAAAGGAATGGCAGCATCTATCTATAGTCCTGAAATACAGTATTCAAGTTCAGAGAATGGTAAATACGGAGATCCATTATATATGGCAATTGCTGTTAATTATAGAGAAATGAAATCATATGATGAAACAGTAGAAATAAATGCGGAGTACGCTAATGATGAAAATGATATTCAACTTAACATTACGGATAATAATACAGATGATGGGGTGACAGTAACCGGATATAAAATATATGCGAGAAAAAATAATGCATCAGTGTTTTCAGTAGTAGGAAAGGGAACAACAATAGACGAGACAATCAAGATAGCATCAGACAATGAAGATTGTATAGATTTAAGAGCATGCTTGTTATATTCTGATGGAACAGTTAGACCTTCGAATATTGTATCTCTTAAGAAGAGCAATGAGGATGATGATTCAGAAATCACTTACGAAAATGTTAAAATTGATACAGACGGAGATGGGCTCGAAGATGGATATGAAATATGGGATTTTAAGACAAAGTGGAATGAAAAGAAATCTGATGGCACATACAATCAGGATACAGACGGAGATGGATTCCCAGATGGCTATGAAGTATTTACATTGGGTACAGATCCGGCAGTAGCAAATGAATCAGGAGCAGATAGTGATGGAGATGGATGGACAGATTTAAGAGAATATAAAGAAGGAATAGATCCGTGGTTAAAGGATTCAGATTTTGATGAAATAAAAGATTCTGATGATTTTGAAACAACAAATCCGAGAAAAACAGATAATCCTCAGAATAAAGGAACAGATAGATTAGGAGCATATTCAGCAGAGGTACATAAAGGACTTTACGATAGAGAATATTCAGAATATGACAACGGTGTAAAGACCGCATATTTAAAAAATATTTATAGAAATGATATAAAAAAAGTAACAACCGATTATGGTGATGAAAACTTAAATAAAGTGGTAAAATATTTCTATGATGAAAAAGGAAACAACACTGCTGTTGTAGAAGAAAATCAAAATGATAAAGATCACACAATATGCATTACATATACATATGATAGTGACGGAAATGTAATATACATATGTGATCAGAAAACAGCATATACAATGGAATATCAAGACAGTGAGATGAAGTCGCTTAAAGTAGGAAATATAGAGCTTGTAAATAATTCGGAAAATATAATAAAAAGCATGCCGCCGCCGCTGCCGC
>OLRP01003115.1_pt1 | contig 10425 bp, 7 predicted proteins | sample 1672401 | NCBI WGS metagenome assembly OLRP01 (sample SAMEA3136682, study PRJEB25190) | human gut metagenome | reverse complement strand
CTACTAATAGGTCGAAGGCTTAACCAAGCACGAGAGTGTGAGGTTCAGGATAGAAAAAAGATGTAGGATTTATGGTCTGTATGCGGTTTTGAAGGCACATGAACAGGTTCCGTAAATAATCAGAAATGGTTATTTACGGTTTTTTTATTTAAAGTCTTATCTTAGTTGCAAGATAAGGCATGGGCACAACATAGAAATTGTGTTATGATATATATTACAGTTTACAGACAAGATATTTGACAAATTTAGAATGTAAATGACAGAAAGGGAAAAACATGGCAGAAGAAATAAGACAGGAAATTCAGAAATCCGCACAGGAGGCAGATCTGGTATTGGTGGGAATCGGAACAGAATTCAGTAAAAAAAATGCCAGGAAAGAAGAGATCATGGGAGCTTACCGGAAACTGGCGGATCTTTTAAAAGGAAAAAATTATTTTTTACTGACGGTAAACACGGATGATCTGATTTTTGAATCAGCAATCGATTCGGAACGTATCGTAGCACCATGCGGCAGCGACAAGACCGGAAATGTGGTGACAAACGATGACTACGATGAGTCCTGGTATATGCCGCAGTGGGAGAAATATACGAAGTGGCTCCAGGGAACCGTAAATAAAAAGGTATGTGTTTTGGAGCTTGGTGTTGGTTTTGAATATCCGACGGTGATCCGTTTTGCTTTTGAGAAGATTGTATATTTTAATCAGAAATGTCATATGTACCGTATTCATGAGAAATTTGCACAACTGACTCCGGAAATCAAGGATCGAACAACGGCAGTAAAAGAAAATGCAGTAAAGCTTTTGCTTGAGGATGGAGCAGATGTCAGATAATCATCGACAGGATTTTGCAAATATGATATGATGATGTGGGAGAGAATTGCGTAGCAATGAGTGACAGAATTTACTTGTAACACTTATATCATATGATAGGTATAAATATATATCCTCTGGCAGATTGCAGAGATATTCTTGAATTTGAGAGGTGATAAGAAGCGATGATAGCGATTATTGATTACGATGCCGGTAACTTGAAAAGTGTGGAAAAAGCTTTGCAGAGTATTGGTGAAGATACGATCGTTTCCAGAGACAGGGAAGAGATACTGAGAGCAGATAAAGTGATCCTTCCGGGCGTAGGATCATTTGGTGATGCCATGCAGAAGCTCAGAGACTATAAACTGGACGAAGTGATAAAAGAAGTAACCGAAAGCGGAAAGCCATTTCTTGGTATCTGTCTTGGATTGCAGCTTCTGTTTGAAAGAAGTGAAGAAACACCTGGTGTAGAGGGACTTGGTATTTTAAAAGGCGAAATTTTGAGAATCCCAGATCATGAAGGGCTGAAGATTCCGCATATGGGATGGAATTCTCTGGAGCTTATCAATCAGGGCAGACTGTTTCAGAATCTTCCGGCAGATCCGTATGTCTATTTCGTGCACTCTTATTATCTGAAAGCAGAGGAGCCGGAGATCGTAAAGGCGACTACCTGGTACAGCACCACGATCCATGCATCGGTAGAAAAGGGAAATATTTTTGCATGTCAGTTCCATCCGGAGAAGAGCAGTGATGTCGGACTGCAGATCCTGCGGAATTTTGCAGCGATCGGAAAGGAGGAAAACGGATATGTTTACGAAAAGAATCATTCCATGTTTGGATGTTCATAACGGCCGCGTGGTAAAAGGTGTGAATTTTGTGAATCTGCGGGATGCCGGGGATCCGGTGGAGATTGCGGCAGCTTATGATAAGGCCGGAGCCGATGAACTGGTATTTTTGGATATCACAGCCTCTTCGGATGCCAGAAATACGGTTGTTGATATGGTACGAAAAGTAGCTGAGAAAGTATTTATTCCATTTACCGTCGGCGGAGGCATCCGAACCGTAGAAGATTTTAAGGTGCTTCTGCGTGAAGGGGCAGACAAGATTTCCATCAATTCTTCGGCGATCAATACACCGGAGCTGATCAGTCAGGCGGCAGATAAATTTGGCAGCCAGTGTGTCGTTGTAGCGATTGATGCAAGAAGAAGAGAAGACGGAAGTGGTTGGAATATCTACAAAAACGGCGGCAGGATCGATGTCGGTATCGATGCGGTAGAATGGGCAATGAAAGTGGATAAATTGGGTGCAGGAGAAATTCTTCTGACCAGTATGGACTGCGATGGAACAAAAGCAGGTTACGATCTGGAACTGACCAGAACAATTGCAGAAAATGTTTCCATACCGGTGATTGCGTCCGGAGGAGCCGGCACGATGGAGCATTTTTATGATGCACTAACGGAAGGAAAAGCAGATGCAGCTCTTGCAGCGTCTCTCTTCCATTATAAGGAGCTGGAAATCCGTCAGGTAAAAGAATATCTGCGAGATCGGAAGGTACCGGTAAGACTGTAAGAGAAGTATCATCAGAAAAATATAGCAGTAAAATGCTAGGATAAGGAGGCAAAATTATGGCACCGATCAGTAATGACTGGCTGGAACCGCTGAAACCGGAGTTCCGTAAGCCATATTATGCAAAATTATATAAAACAGTGATGGATGAATATCATACGAGAAGAATTTATCCTCCGGCAGATGATATTTTTAATGCATTTGCCTTAACACCACTTAAGGATGTCAAAGTTGTAATTTTAGGGCAGGATCCTTACCATGGGGATGGACAGGCACATGGACTTTGTTTTTCGGTGAAACCAGATGTAGAGATACCGCCGTCTCTTGTAAATATTTATAAAGAACTGCACGATGACTGTGGCTGTTATATCCCGGATAATGGGTATCTGACGAAATGGGCGAAACAGGGCGTATTGCTGCTGAACACGGTTCTGACCGTGCGTGCACATCAGGCAAATTCCCACAGGGGGATTGGATGGGAAGAATTTACCGATGCAGCAATCCGCATCCTGGATCAGCAGGATCGTCCAATGGTATTTCTGCTGTGGGGCAGACCGGCTCAGATGAAAAAATCCATGCTGCACAGAAATCCGAAGCATCTGATCCTGGAAGCACCGCATCCAAGTCCGCTTTCAGCATATCGCGGATTTTTTGGCTGCAAACATTTCAGCCAGACAAATGAATTTTTAAAAGCAAACGGTCTGGAGCCAATCGACTGGCAAATCGAGAACCGTGCGGAGCAGAAGACAGAAGAATAAGCAGAATCGTTTGAAGTGACCAGACTTCATAGAGCGTATAAAGAGTATCAGAATACAAAAAAGCAGAGTACATGATTTTGTTATCATAGTGGCTCTGCTTTTTTATACTCTGCATTTTGTTATTTTTTCAGGTTTTTATTTGCTGTGGAGAGCATCAGTTTGATTCGGTTCAGCTGATTTACTTCACTGGCACCTGGATCGTAGTCGATGGCAACGATATTGGACATCGGATACTGATGACGCAGTTCTTTGATGACACCTTTGCCGACTACGTGGTTCGGCAGGCATCCAAATGGCTGTGTGCAGACGATGTTGTTGACACCGCTGTGGATCAGCTCTAACATCTCTCCGGTCAGGAACCAGCCTTCACCGGTCTGATTTCCGTTGGAAACGATCGGTTTTGCATAACCAGCCAGATCCTGGATATGTGCAGGTGGATCAAAATGTTTGCTTGCTGCAAAAGCTCTGGCAGCCGGTTTGCGGAAATATTCTAACAGAGCGATACCGGCATTTCCAATGGTTGCGGAAGATTTCTTCATGCCAAGATTTTCTGCTTTAAAGTTCGTGTTGTAGAAACAGTAGAGCAAAAAGTCGATCAGATCCGGCATCACCGCTTCAGCCCCCTCGGATTCCAGCAGATCTACCAGATGATTGTTGGCAGCCGGCAGGAATTTTACCAGAATTTCTCCTACAATGCCGACGCGAGGTTTTTTCTCATCTGTAATCGGCAGGTTATCGAAGTCACGGATAATATCACGGCACAGCTTTTTGAACTGTCCCATAGTCGGATGCTTGGAAGAGACAAAATCTTTGCAGACTTTTTCCCATTTTTCATGCATGGCATTTGCGGAACCTTTGACTTTTTCATAAGGACGCATACGGTAGAGACAACGCATGAAAATATCGCCGAAGATCGCACCGTACAGACCACGCATCACAAGACTGTAGCTGATTTTAAATCCCGGATTTTTCTCAAGACCGCTCAAATTGATGGAGATGACAGGAATCTGTTCCATGTCTGCCTTTTTCAGGGCACGGCGGATAAAGCCGATATAATTGCTGGCACGGCAGCCGCCGCCTGTCTGGGAAATCAGAACGGCAGTCTTATTTAAGTCATATTTACCGGACAACAAGCTGTCCATAATCTGGCCGACAACGATCAGAGAAGGATAGCAAGCATCGTTGTTGACATATTTCAGTCCCATATCCACAGCCTGACGGTCATCGTTCTGCATGACAACGAGGTTGTAACCGGCTGCACGGAATGCAGATTCCAGGATGTTAAAGTGGATCGGAGACATCTGCGGGCAGAGGATTGTGTAGTCTTTTCGCATTTCTTCGGTAAATACAACACGGTCGAAATTGGAAGCGACGATCTCACGTGGCAGATTCTGTTCTCTGCGGATACGTAGGGCAGCAATCAAGGAACGTACACGGATACGGGCAGCTCCTAAGTTGTTTACTTCATCAATCTTCAGACAGGTATAGATCTTGCCGGAGTTTGAAAGGATATCGTTGACACAGTCTGTAGTAACGGCATCCAGTCCGCATCCGAAAGAGTTCAGCTGGATCAGGTCAAGATCATCTCTTGTCTTGACAAAGTTGGCTGCTGCATACAGACGGCTGTGGTACATCCACTGATCCATAACGATCAGAGGGCGTTCCGGCAGATTGCGGTTGGATATAGAATCTTCGGTCAGAACAGCCAGACCGTAAGAATTGATCAGTTCCGGGATGCCGTGGTTGATCTCAGAATCGATGTGGTACGGGCGGCCTGCAAGCACAATGCCGTGGCGGCCGTTTTCTTCCATCCATTTTAAAGTTTCTTCGCCTTTGTCGTACATCGCCTGCCTTGTGCGGGCAAGTTCCTGCCATCCAGTCTTTACAGCGGCACGGACTTCCTCTTTTGGAATGTCAGGGAAGGCTTTGATCATCTGTTTGCAGATGGTATCTTCACTGGCAAAAGAGAGGAACGGATTTTCAAAACGGATCGAGCCGTCTTTTAACTCATCAATATTATTTTTGATATTTTCCGCATAGGATGTTACGATCGGACAGTTGTAATGGTTGTTAGAGTCCGGGAATTCATTTCGCTCATATGGAATACACGGGTAGAAAATGAAAGGAACTCCCTGTTTGATCAGCCAGGTTACATGTCCGTGGGCAAGCTTTGCCGGGTAGCATTCGGATTCGCTTGGGATGGACTCGATGCCAAGCTCATATATCTTTCTGGTGGATGGCGGAGAAAGTACCACGCGATATTTCAGAGCCGTGAAAAATTCAAACCAGAATGGATAATTTTCGTACATATTGAGGACACGCGGGATGCCGACGGTACCTCTTACTGCTTCATCTGCCTCCAGTGGTTTGCGCTCAAACAGAAGCTTGTTCTTATATTCGAACAGGTTCGGGATTTTCTCTTTATTTCGCTCTTTTCCGATACCACGCTCACAGCGGTTTCCGGTCACAAACTGACGGCCCCCGGTAAAACGGTTGATGGTCAGGCGGCACTGGTTGGTACAGCCTTTGCATTTTGCCATGGTGGTCGTGAACTGCAGATGATTGATCTTGTCGATGGAGAGCATGGTGGTCTCTACACCGTCCTGATAACGCTCACGGGCGATCAGTGCAGCACCGAAAGCACCCATGATACCGGCGATATCCGGGCGGATTGCTTCACATCCGGCAATCTTTTCGAAACTGCGAAGAACGGCATCGTTGTAGAACGTACCGCCCTGCACAACGATGTGTTTGCCAAGCTCAGAAGCATCGGAAACTTTGATTACTTTATAAAGAGCATTTTTGATAACCGAATAAGCAAGCCCGGCAGAAATATCAGCGACTTCTGCCCCTTCTTTCTGAGCCTGTTTTACCTTTGAGTTCATAAATACGGTGCAACGGGTACCAAGGTCGATCGGGTTCTTGGCAAAAAGAGCGGCTTTTGCAAAATCCTGTACACTGTAATTCAGAGATTTGGCAAACGTTTCGATAAAAGAACCGCATCCGGAAGAACATGCTTCGTTCAGCTGTACACTGTCAACGGTCTGATTTTTGATCTTGATACATTTCATATCCTGACCACCGATATCCAGGATGCAGTCTACATCCGGATCAAAGAATGCAGCGGCATAATAATGAGATACCGTTTCTACTTCGCCCTCGTCGAGCAGGAGAGCGGCTTTGATCAGTGCCTCGCCGTAACCGGTTGAACAGGAACGAACGATCTTGGCAGTGTCAGGCAGCTTTTTGTAAATATCCTGGATTGCACGAATCGTAGTCTTTAACGGGCTGCCGTTGTTGTTACTGTAGAAAGAATAAAGCAGAGCACCGTCTTCTCCGACCAGAGCAGCTTTTGTCGTGGTAGATCCGGCATCAATACCAAGATAGCAGTTTCCTTCGTACGTTTCCAGATCGCCGGTCATAACGTTATACTGACTCTGACGTTCCGAAAATTCCTCATATTCTTCTTTGGAGGCAAACAAAGGATCCATACGGGCAACCTCAAATTCCATGTGGATGGTGCCGGAAAGTTTCTGGATCAGTGCAGAAAGGGATGTTATAACATCCTCCTTATAATTAAGGGCTGAACCGATTGCAGCAAACAGGTGAGAATTTTCCGGTGTGATCGCATGTTCGTCATCCAGCTTCAGGGTGCGGATGAAAGCAGTTTTCAGCTCTGTTAAAAAATGAAGCGGTCCGCCTAAAAATGCCACATGTCCGCGAATCGGTTTTCCGCAGGCAAGACCACTGATCGTCTGGTTTACAACGGCCTGGAAAATAGAAGCCGACAGGTCTTCTTTCGTAGCCCCTTCGTTGATCAGAGGCTGAATATCTGTCTTAGCAAATACACCGCAGCGGGCGGCGATTGGATACAGAGCTTTATAATTTTTTGCATAGTCATTCAGCCCAGAAGCGTCGGTCTGCAGAAGCGAAGCCATCTGATCGATAAAGGATCCGGTTCCGCCGGCACAGATACCATTCATACGCTGCTCTACATTTCCACCTTCAAAATAAATAATTTTTGCATCTTCACCGCCAAGCTCGATCGCTACATCTGTCTGCGGAGCATAGTCCTGAAGAGCAGTAGAAACAGCAATAACTTCCTGAACAAAAGGAATACCAAGATGCTTGGCAAGGGTAAGACCGCCGGAGCCGGTGATCATCGGCGAGAGCGAAAGTTCACCGAGGCTGTCATATGCTTTTTTCAGAAGTGCAGAGAGCGTCTCCTGGATATTGGCATAATGGCGTTCATAATCAGAGAAAAGAAGTTCGTTTTTCTCATTCAAAATAGCAACCTTAACGGTTGTGGAACCGATATCGATTCCTAAAGTATGAAGTTTTGTCTGATTCGTATTCATATTCATAAATTTAAAATCCTTATGTAATGATGTTTGATCCGGGATCCGGACAGAAAACAGCCGTTTTCTGATCCACCTATTATAATAGGAAAAGATACCCGAAAAAAGATACAAAGTTCATTATACGACAAATTTTTTGAAATATCAAACGTTTTGATGATGTTTCGCATTTTTTTAGAAACAAAAAATAAAGGTTTCCTTAAGCAAAAATATTGTAATTCATCGCATAATGTGGCATAATGGAAAAGTAAATGCTTAAAAATCAAAATAGGAAAACGAATACGAGGACAAGGACAAGGAAAAGAAAAAGATACAGAGGAGAAAACTATGCAGATATTTTCAATGATTTTATCACTTCTATGTGGAGTAGCACTGTTTTTATTCGGAATGTCACTGATGGGCGACGGACTCAAGATGGTCGCCGGAAATAAACTGGAAGCATTTTTATATCGAATGACGAACACGCCGATCAAGGGTGTGGCACTTGGTACGGCAGTTACCAGTGTGATCCAGTCATCTTCGGCAACGACAGTTATGGTGATCGGTTTTGTAAACTCCGGTATGATGAAGCTGAAACAGGCGATCGGTATCATCATGGGAGCCAATATTGGTACCAGTATCACAGGATGGATCTTGTGTCTGTCCTATATTCAGGGTTCCGGCGGGATCGCAAGTATTTTTTCAACAGCGACGATATCTGCCGTTGTAGCAGTGGTCGGTATTATTTTCCGCATGTTTGGGAAACGCTCCGTACATAAAAATATGGGCAATATCATGCTGGGTTTTGCTGTTTTGATGACAGGTATGCAGATGATGAGCGGGGCTGTTTCTCCGCTTCGTGAAAACCAGATGTTTATCAATATGCTCACAATGTTTTCCAATCCGCTTGCCGGTATCCTGGTCGGTATTTTATTTACCGCAGTGCTGCAGAGTGCTTCTGCGACCGTTGGTGTACTGCAGGCGTTGTCCGTGACCGGAATCCTGACTTTTGCAAGCACGTTCCCGATCGTACTTGGTATCGGTGTCGGTGCGGCCTGTCCGGTTCTGATCTCTGCAATCGGAGCAAATAAGAATGGTAAAAGAACAGCCCTTGTTTATCTGATCAATGACCTGTTCGGACTGATCATGTGGGCAGTGGTCTTCTATTCCCTGAACGCCGTGATCCATTTTACGTTTATGGATCAGGTGATGACACCGGTAAGCATTGCACTTTTAAATACCGTATTCCGTCTGGTGACTGTGTGTATTCTGTTCCCGTTTATCAATAAGATCGAAAAACTGGTGTGCTGGCTGGTGAAAGACAGTGCCGAAGAGCTGGAAGACGAGGCAGATTTCGATCTTCTGGAGGAACGTCTTTTGAGTTACCCGGCATTGGCGATCGGACAGTGTCACCGTGCCATGAACGGTATGGCAAAGAAGGTCCGCAAAAACGTAAATCGTGCCATGAATCTTTTAAATGACTATCAGCAGGACAAGTTTGATAAAGTCCAGAGAAAAGAGGACTTGATCGATAAGTATGAAAGCCGTCTGGGCGAATATCTGGTTCAGCTCACAAAAAGAGAGATGAATACGGCACAGACAAGACAGGTTTCCCTGTATCTGCATACGATCAACGACTTTGAACGTATCGGAGACCATGCATCCTATATTGCCCATATGTCAAATGAAATGCATGAAAATCATACCCAGTTTTCGGAAGAAGCATGGGATGAGCTGAATGTTGCTATGGAAGCCGTGCGTGAAGTAATCAATATCACTTACGATGCTTTTTTAAATGATGACAAAGAAGAGGCACAGAGAATTACACCGCTTGGTATGGTTATCGGCAGACTTTGCGATGAACTGAAAATGCATCACGTAGCCAGAATGAGCAAAGGCGGATGCGGTCTGGAAGAAGGAGCAGTCTTTACCGACCTTCTGAACAGCTTCAATCGTATCGCATCCCACTGTGCAAGTGCAATGGTGGCATTGCTTAAGGGCGATGAAATGGACACAGATATCCATATCCATGACTCCAAAATCTATCCGACGGATAATTGGGAATATTATTCTTATTTGAATGAATATAATCAGAAGTATGATATCAAAAGCAAGAGCGAGAGCCATATCAGAAGTATGGAGCCGGAAGAAGTAGAATAGAAAAGTAAAAAGATATCCGTTCGGATCAAAACCAGCGGATCTCTTTTTTTAAAAACAATGCAGCAGCTGACGGAGTGGAATCGCTGCTTCTGGCAGAGCAGGCACCTGAAATTCAGATTTAGGATATGCAAAAATAAATATATAAATTATTCAAAAATATCAGGGGGAATGCAGATGAATTACAAAGAGAAAAAACGTTCTATGTTTTTTGGTCTGCCGTGGACTTTTACGTCTTATACGGTGACAGAGGAAATTATCACAGTGGATACAGGGCTGTTCAAGAAAGAAGAAAATGACTGTTATTTATACAGCACTCAAGCACCGCAGAAAACCGAATCCACAGAAGCCTCTCTTCCAACAACACAAGAGGGTGAATCGGAAAAGATATTAGCACCAGATTTTACAGTTTACGATCTGGATGGAAATGAAGTTCATCTTTCGGATTTTATCGGGAAATCCGTTGTCCTAAACTTCTGGGCAAGCTGGTGTAGTCCATGTAAAATGGAAATGCCTGATTTTAACGAAAAATATCTGGAAATTGGTGAAGAAGTACAGTTTCTCATCATCAATATGACTGATGGCTCCAGAGAGACTGTGGAAACTGCATCTGCTTTCATCGCAGAACAGGGCTATTCTTTCCCGGTATTTTACGATACAGATCAGGATGCTGCTGCAACCTACGGTGTTTATTCACTGCCTACCACATATTTTATTGATGAGGAGGGAAACGCAATCGCCCAAGCAGTCTTCACTAAATTTGACATCATATTCCTTGGATGGAACAACAACGGAACC
>OLRP01003114.1_pt1 | contig 10426 bp, 8 predicted proteins | sample 1672401 | NCBI WGS metagenome assembly OLRP01 (sample SAMEA3136682, study PRJEB25190) | human gut metagenome | reverse complement strand
ATGGGACAGGAGGAATGCCGATGAATGAAAAAGTGATGGTATCGCCGGAGATCCAGAATGAAGCAGTTGTCCTGCCGCAGATCGTCAGCATCAAGCAGGCAAGTCAGCGCATGGGCTTGCCTGAATATTACATCCGCCGCCTTTGCCGGGAAGTTCCGGGCATGGCATTTCAGTCGGGCATTAAATGGTATATCAACCTTGGAAAGATGGCTGACTACTTCAACGGTGGAACGACAACTTCTTGACTTGTCAAGGATGCGGACATAAACTGCGACATCCTAAAAATTAACCGCCTGAACTGCTATACTCATCATGACAGAGATAACCACCACACAGAAAGGACGGTAAATATATGGCATCCATTAAGCTGATCGAACCCAAAAAGAAACCCCGGTATTACCAAATCACTGCAAATGTTCTGGTGAACGGCAAAATCGAACGTCGTTATGGACGGTTCGATTTTGACCCCACTGAACTGAAAAACGCTCGTGCGCGCAACGCTGCTGCGAATGCTGCCGCCGCTGAATTTGAGCGGCAGGAACAGGAAAAGGCCGATAAAGAAGCCAGCAACGCAGGAAAGACCTTTGCAGTTGTAGCGCAAGAGTACATAGCTTCAAACCGTTCTCGGATGGCTCCCTCGGTTCGTCTGAAAGGTGACTATGACGCAAACCGCAACAAAGAGAACACCAGCTTGAAAAAAGAAAAGTATCTTCAACGCATCCAAAGTTACCCGGAATTTTCTGAAAAAGCGATTGGGACGATTACCCGGCAAGACTGCGATGCAGTCATTCGCTTTCTGGAAGATAGTGATGCACGCGTTTACAAACGTGCGGTTTTGAAGCCAGAATCTAAAGAGTTCAAAACGGTGTCTTGCCCTAAAATTGCGAAAAACTGCACCATCCGAGAGGAAACCATTGAGCGGATTTTCCGTGGTGAAACGGTTTCTTTGGACTCGGCACAACAGGTGGCAATGGCTTTGGGTAAGGCCGTTGAGCAGATGTTTGAGGTGGAGATTGACCGCCGCCCCATGACGAAAAAGACGATGCGAGAGTACAATCTGTTCATTCGGTCAGTCCTGAACTACGCCAATGATAACTATGGAACATCACTTCAAATGCCAATGATAAAAGCATCTGGGCGAAAAGGAAAATCTGTGGACTGCTTACATAGTGATGAAGTAGAAGCCTTACAAGCGGCTTTGAAAGAGTGCTCCATGCTGGAAAAGGCAATCGTTTTGTGCCTGCTGAACACTGGTGTCCGGCGTGGAGAACTGGCTGGTCTTACATGGAAAGATGTGAATTTCCGTGATGGAACAATCCATGTGTCAAAATCTTTGTTGGTTTTCCCTAATTATGGCTATCAGCTTACCACAACGAAAGAAAGCAACATCCGTGATGTGGATGTTGCCCCGGAGTTTATGGCCTTTTTGAAGGACTATCACGAACAGTGGAAGTCCAGAAAAAAGCTGATGGGTGCAAGCTGGCAGAAAAATCTGGAAAAGAAAGGTGCTAAGTACGCACAGTCGCTTCTTGATCTGCGTGGGAATGACTTTGTAATCTGCAACGACTACGGCTTTCCCATCAACCCTGACAGCTATGCAGCACTGGTGCGCCGGGTCGGGAAAAAGGCGGGCATCGAAAAAATTCACCCGCATATGTTCCGGCACACCTTCGTCAGTATCCTGCTGTCCAATCCCAACATCGGTGTGGCAACGGTGGCCGCAGAAGCCGGACACGCGCAACCCAGCACGACCCTTGCAATCTATACGCAGGTCTACGACAGGCGGCGTGATGAGATTCGGAAGCAGATGAGCAAGGAACTGTACAAGTGAGATTGCTCCATCAGGCAAAAGAAAAAGCACGAGACGCAAAATCTCGTGCTTTTTTGGTGGGCCATGAGGGATTCGAACCCCCACTGGAGCGGTTATGAGCCGCCGGCTTTAACCGTTAAGCTAATGGCCCTTATGAAATTTGAACGTACCTGTGAGGGACGTTCAAATGACCCTTCGTAGGTGAAAAGTAGGTGAAACCGCTTTTTTGAAGTTTGAAACTTCAAAAAATAACGAAAAAACGCTGTTTGGAAAAGGTGGAAACGGTAAGGTCTGGCGGTTATGAGCCGCCAGCTCTGACCAACTGAGCTACTAGCCCCCATTGCCCGGTTTGCCGGGCGCACAAGTAAGTATAACAAAAAACGCGCGAAATGAAAAGCGTTTCGGGCAAAATTATTTTGTGCGGTGGGCTTCCAGCTTCTGCTGCATGAACTTGTCCAGCATTTCCTGCGGAAAAAGCGGCTCCTTGTAGCCAAAGGCCTCCCGGATGAAGATCAGGGTGGCGATGGTCTGCCGCCCGGGGTCAAGCCGGAGGGTATACAGGGTGTCCAGCGGCTGCTGGGTAGGCTGGTGCAGGGTCAGATGGAGCAGGAAACCGCCATCGTTCTCACGGCGGCATTCGTAGGCGAACTCATCGTCCGGGCTGTGCTGGTCCAGCCGGTCGAAGCAGTCGTCCAGCGGCAGGTCGGTGCGGAATTCGGAAAGGCCGCTGGGGCCATACTGACTGCGGCGGGCGTTTTCCCGCCGGGTGAGCAGAAAAACGATGCAGCCCAGGGCGGCCGCCAGCAGGATGAGTGAGAATACAACGTTCATGGGTCCCTCCGCAGATTTTGAATCATGTTTTCCTTATTGTAACACAACCTGCGGAAAATTGTGTTATAATATTTGAAACAATCCAAATTTTTGCTGGAGGACTTCCCCTATGAAGCTCAAATTCACCCATAAGACCTGGTATTTCTTCCTGCTGTGCGCGGCAGCGGCATCCATGCTCAACGGCTTTGCCGTGCTGGGCGGCATGGATTTTTCGTTTTTGGAGATGGTGGCGTTCTGCATCACCGGCATCACCATCCTGTTTCTGGCCGCTGAAAAGGGCTCTGACCCCAAGGACAAGCGCAGCTATTTCCTGATCTTTGTCCTGCTCATGCTCAGCTATGTGCTGGGCGGCTGGGCAGCCTACTTATTCTCCGCACTGGTCTGGCCCGCCCTGCTGGCACTGGAGTACCAGAAGGGCAGGCCCATCCAGCGCCAGCTGCAGCTGGTGGGTGCCGCTGAGGCGTTCCACCTGCTCTTTGTCCTGCTCACGGTCTACGGCGGCATGGCAGGCCTGAGCTTCTGGGCCAATCTGCTCTGGGTGCTGCTGGCCTGCGCCCGGGGCTGGGCGGCACTGAGCCTGTACAAGATGCAGGAGGAAGACGCATGACCCAGCGGCGGCGGAACCGGCACCGCAAGCGCCGGGTTGGCCGCCGCGCCTTCCTGATCGGACTGGGCGGCTCTGTATCTGCAGCCCTGACGTATTATCTGCTGCGTTCTATCCCGGCAGGAAACAATGCGGAGCCTGCGCCATTGCCACAGGCTGCCCCCAACCCCGCTCTGCCCAGCGGCGAGTGGCGGGCGGTGTGGGTGAGCTATCTCGAATTTGCAGAGATGGACTTCTCCTCAGAAGCCGCGTTCCGGGCCGATGCCGCCGCGCTGATGGACAACTGCCTGTCCCTTGGGCTGAACACCGTCATTGCGCAGGTGCGGCCCTTTGGGGATGCGCTTTACCGGAGCAGCCTCTTCCCTTGGAGCCACCTGTGCACCGGCGTACAGGGGCAGGACCCGGGATTCGACCCGCTGGACGTGCTACTGACCGAGGCCCACGCCCGGGGGCTATCGCTGGAGGCATGGGTCAACCCCTACCGGCTCAGGAGCTCGGCCTCCATGCCCCCCGTCCTTGCAGAGAACAGCCTGCTGAACACCCACCCGGAGTGGGTCTGCACCGTGAACGAGGGGGCCTACCTGAACCCCGCCATTCCGGAGGCTGCCGACTATGTGGTGCAGGGCGTGGCAGAGCTGGTACAGAATTACGCCGTGGACGGCATCCACTTTGACGACTACTTCTACCCCACCACCGATCCTTCCATTGACGCGGCGCAGTTTGCAGCCAGCGGAGAAGCCGACCTGACCGCATGGCGGCGGGCCAACGTGACCCGGCTGGTCAAGGCTGCCCACGATGCCGTCAAGGCCGCCGACCCGACCCTGCGGTTCGGGGTCAGCCCCCAGGGCAACCCGGACAACGACCGGAACGAGCAGTACACCGATCTCTCCGTCTGGCTGACGGCCTCCGGTGCGGATGCCGTTGTGGATTACCTCTGCCCCCAGATCTACTGGGGCTACGGCTATACCCTCTCCTCCGGCAGCACCCGCTTTGCCTTTGAGAATATCACCGCCGAGTGGCTGGCCCTGCCCCGGGCAGAGAGCACGGCCCTCTATTTCGGGCTGGGAGCCTACCGGGTCGGTGTGGGAGACGGTGGAGCCAACGCCGACAGCGTCAGCCAGTGGTGCACCGGCAGCGCGCTGGCCCGGCAGGTGACCGACCTGCGCAGCGCCGGTGTCGGCGGCTGGGCGCTCTACCGCTATGGCTCCCTGTTCCGCTCCGACGAAAGCGGCCTTGCCGCCGCCGAACGTGCCGCTCTGACGGCATTGGACGGCTAAGACACAGAAAATCCCTTGTAAGCAGGAAAAAAATGCGGTATACTATGGTATCATGTAAAAATATCGCATTTTTCACCTGCTGTTTTTGAGGATAGAAAAACATGAGTAAAACAAAACGAATCCTTGCCTTTGCGCTGGCAGCTGTGCTGGCCGTTGTCGTCCTGAGCGGCTGCAAGAGCATTGCCCAAAAGGTGTTCGGATCTTCCAACGAGGTGCAGGAGGACGACACCACCCAGTGGGCCGTGCTCAGCTCTGACCCGCTGATGCTCGATGGCATTGCCGATACCACGGCCAAATACGCCACAGCCCGGGCCAACGGGGCGCTGAACATCGTGTTCAACGGCATCTGGAGCCGCAAGACCGAATACTTCACCGTGCCCAGCGGCCTGCTGAGCATTTACGGCTGCGGCACCACCGACGGCGGTGCCCAGAAGTTCAAGGTCTCCCTCTGGAAAAAGGTGGACGGCGGCGCGCAGTATGTGGACAACACCACCTTCTATTTCACCGCCGACGGCCAGAACTACCACTGCGACATCGGCAACCTTGACCCCAATGCAAGCTACCGCGTTACCATTTCCTACGATTCCAGCCGTTACTACCTCTACGGTCTGATGAAAGTGGAGGGCATCGGCTAAGATGAACACACAAACAAAACACTCTCTCATGCTGATGCTCTGCGCCTTTATCTGGGGCACGGCGTTCGTGGCCCAGAGCGCAGGCTCCGGCATGGGGGCTTATTTCTTTCTGGCCGGGCGCAGCTGGCTGGCGGTGCTGGTGCTGCTGCCCACCGTCCGCGCCTTTGATGCTCTCCACCGCAGGCACGGCGCAGCCTATGGCTGGCCCAAAGCCCCTGCCGACCGCAGACATCTGCTGACGGCGGGGCTTTGCTGCGGCACCCTGCTGTTTGCGGCCTCCGCTGCCCAGCAGATCGGCATCACGCTCAACCCTTCTACGGCCAAGGCTGGTTTCCTGACCGCCATGTATGTGGTGCTGGTGCCGGTATTCGGGCTGTTTCTGGGGCGGCGGGGCAGTGCCCGGCTCTGGCTGAGCATGGTCATCGCCGTGGGCGGGCTCTATCTGCTCTGCATGAAAAACGGCTTTGGCGGCATTGAGGCCAGCGATTGGATCCTGCTTTCCTGCGCCGTGCTGTTCAGCTTTCAGATCATGACGGTGGACCACTTTGCCCCGCAGGTAGACGGTGTCCGCCTGAGCCTGCTGCAGTTCTTTGTGGTGGCCGTAGAGAGCACCGCTGCCGCCCTCCTGTTCGAGAACCCCACCCTGGCCGAGTTCGGGGCCAACTGGCTCCCGCTGGCCTACTGCGGCGTGATGTCCAGCGGCGTGGCCTACACCCTGCAGATCCTGGGCCAGCGGGACGTAAACCCCGCCATTGCAAGCCTTATCATGTGTCTGGAGAGCGTGTTCAGCGCGCTGGGCGGCTGGCTGCTGCTCCACCAGAGTCTTTCCATGCGGGAGGTCTTTGGCTGCACCCTCATCTTTGCAGCGGTGGTTCTGGCCCAGCTGCCCGTGGAGGACTGGCTGAAATGCCGCAGCGCAAGCCGGAAGTGACCCGGCGCACCGCCGCAGGCATTCCCTATGAGCTGACCCGCAAAAAGGTCAAGCGGCTCAACCTGCACATCCGGCGGAACGGCACCGTGGCCGTGAGCATCCCGTGGTCCTACGCGGTGGGCTTTGCCGATGCCTTTGTGACAGAGCAGGCCCAGTGGATCCGGGAGGCAGTCTCCCGCCAGCTGCGGCGGAACGCCCGGAATGACCAGCCCCTGCCCTCCCAGGCCGAGGCACTGGCCTGTTTTACCGCCATGAGCGATAAGGTCTACCCTGCCTTTGCCGGGGTTCTGGGCGGGCAGAAGCCCACCATCAAGGTGCGGGACATGACCAGCAGGTGGGGCGTGTGCTACATGAAACGGCGACAGATCACCTTTGCATTGCAGCTCTACAATATGCCGCCCGCCGCACAGATCTATGTGGTGGTGCACGAGTACTGCCACTTCCTGCAGCCCAACCACAGCCCGGCCTTTTGGGCCGAGGTGGAAAAGCTGCTGCCGGACTGGAAAGAACGGCGGGCTTTATTGAAATAACCTCTCCGCCGCCTATGGCGGCACCTCCCTTAGTAGGGGTGGCAAGTCAGGCACCACTGTTTTCTTGGCTCTCCTATCAGGAGAGCTGCAAAGCGAAGCTGAGAGGTTTTGCCCTGAAGTATATAGAAAACTATTAGGAGTGTGTACCTTTCGTGGAAAGTGAAAAGAAGACCTCCGGCGGCGACAAATATTCAAAGCTGGCCGGAAACACCATTATCTTTGCCATTTCGAGCTTTTCGTCTAAGCTGCTGACCCTTTTGGTGCAGCCGTTCCTGACCTACGCCATGGCCGAGATCGCCGATCTGGGCCTGGCGAAGATCCTGAGCCAGTATGCAAACCTGCTCATCCCCTTTGTCTCGATGGGCATGTCCAACGCCATCATTCGCTTTGGCCTGGACAAGGGCAACAGCGAAAAGCAGGTGTTCACCAACGGCCTGCTGACCATTCTGGGGGGCTTCGGCATCCTGATCCTCTGCTGGCCTGTGGCGCAGTTCCTGCCCGATATGGCGCAGTACGGCTTCCTCATCTACATCTACGTCCTGATGAGCTGCCTGCGCACCCTCTGCACCCAGTTCGTGCGCAGCCGCCAGTGGAACAAGCTGGTGGCCGTGGACGGCATCCTGTGCACCTTTGCCACCCTGATGTTCTATGTGCTCTACCTTGTGGGCTTCCACTGGGGGGCCAACGGTTATCTGCTGGCCATCATCAGCGGTGACCTGGTCAGCGTGCTCTTCCTCTGCATCACCGGCAGGCTGTGGAACTATGTGGAGCTCAAGGGCCTGAACCGGGATCTCTGGCAGCAGATGCTCCGCTTTTCCCTGCCCATGATCCCGGCCCAGATCAGCTTCTGGGTCATCAACGCATCGGACCTGTTCTTCGTGCGCGAGATGTGCGGTGGGCTGGACGGCCACAGCGGCGACGCTTGGAGCGGCCTGCTTTCCACCGGCTACTTCCTGCCCACCATCCTGACCACGCTGGGCCTGATCTTCTACGATGCCTGGCAGCTCTCCGCCGTGACCGAGGAGGAGGGCCGTGCCCGGTTCTTTACCAAGATCTTCCGCACCTATTCTTCGGTGCTGTTCTGCTGTGCGGCGGGCATCATCTGGCTCTGCCGCCCGGTCATGCACGTAATGAAGGCCAACTACTACTATGCCTGGCACTTTGTGCCCTTCCTGACGCTGGCTTCCACCTGCAGCTGCTTCAACCAGTTCCTCAACAGCGCATACGTTGTCAACAAAAAGTCCACCCACAGCCTGTGGACCATGCTGGCCGGTGCCGTGAGCAACTGCATTATGAACTACTTCTTCATCAAGTGGTGGGGGCCCATCGGCGCAACGGTGGCTTCCTTCTTCGGTCTGGGCATCGTGTTCGTGCTGCGCGCGCTGGATGCCCACAACATGATCGGTATGTCCATCCACCCGGGCCGGGTGGCGGTGAACTTCGGCGTGCTGGCGGGCGAGGCCCTGCTCCTGCTGGCCGAGCCTCCGCTCTACGGCCTGTGGACAGGCCTCCTGACCGCCGCCATCATCCTGTTCAACTTTGCAGGTGTCTGGGCCATGGCCCGGATGCTCCTGCCCAAGCTCCTGGGCCGCCGGGGCAGGGCTCTGGTGAGTGCAGTGGACAACTGGATCAAAAAGTAAGCAAAAAACGACCCTCTCCGGGAATTGCAATGCGGAGAGGGTCGTTTTCTCTTAATATTCCAACTTATACGCCAAAGAACTCCTTGGCAATATCGGCACTCTGCTTGGCATCCTTGGCGTACCAGTCGGCACCGATCTTTTTTGCATATTCGGGGGTCAGCACAGCGCCGCCCACCATGATCTTGCAGTCCAGCTTGGCATCGTGCAGGGCCCGGATGGTCTCCTCCATGCTCTTGAGGGTGGTGGTCATCAGGGCGGAAAGCCCCACCAGATGCACATCCTTCTCCCGGACGGTGTTCACGACTGTTTCCACCGGCACGTCACGGCCCAGGTCGATGACCTCAAAGCCATAATTCTCCAGGATGACCCGGACGATGTTCTTGCCGATGTCGTGGACATCGCCCTTGACAGTGGCAATGACGATGCGACCCTTGCTGGCGCTGCCCTCGCCCTTTTGGGCAATGGCGGTCTTGATCTCCTCAAAGGCCCCCTGCGCGGCGGTGGCCGCCTGCAGCAGCTGCGGCAGGAAGAGGGTGCCCTTTTCATACTTTGCGCCCACGATATCCAGCGCCGGAATGAGGGCTTCGTCCACCAGCTCCAGCGGCTCCTTTTCCTCCAGCAGCGCCCGGGTGCGGGCAGCTGCCTCGCCCTTCAAGCCCTTTTCCACCGCCTTCATCAAGGGGGCATAGGAGCCGGCGGCCTCCGGTGTTTCGCCTGCTGCCGGGGCGGTCTGGGCATTCTGCACGGCCTGCACCAGTGCGGCAGAAGCGGGCACCCGGTTGGCATACCGCTCAATGTACTTTGTGCTCTGCTTGTCCCGGTTGGTCAGAACGTTGTAAGCGTAGACCGCCGCCATCATCTCCTCGCTGGAGGGGTTCATAATGGCAAGGTCAAGCCCGGCATACATGGCCATGGTGAGGAAGGTGGTGTTCAGGTAGGAGCGGCAGGGCAGGCCGAAGCTGATGTTGGACACGCCCAGAATGGTGCGCACCCCCAGCTCCTCCTTGCAGGCGTGAAGGGCCTGCACCGTGGCAAGCACATCCTCCTGCTGGGCGCTGGCCGTCAGGGTCAGGCAGTCGATGTAGATGTCCTCCTGCGGGATGCCTGCCGCCAGTGCCGCGTCCCGGATGCGGCGGGCAATGGCCACGCGGTCCTCGGCTTTGGGCAGGATGCCCCGCTCATCAATGGCAAGGCCGACCACCGCCGCGCCGTACTTTTTGCACAGGGGCAGAATGGTGTTCAGCTTTTCCGCCTCGCCGTTCACCGAGTTGACGATGGGCTTGCCGTTGTAGACCCGCAGGCCCCGTTCCAGCGCCTCGGCATGGGAGGAATCCAGCTGCAACGGCAGGCTGACCACGCTCTGCAGGGCCTTGACCACCTGTTCCATCAGAGCAGGCTCATCCACGCCGGGCGCACCCACGTTCACATCCAGGACCTGGGCCCCGGCCTCGGTCTGGCTCACGGCCTGTTCCAGCACATAGTTCATATCCCCTTCCCGCAGGGCCTGCTGGAACCGCTTTTTGCCGGTGGGATTGATGCGCTCACCCACCACCGTGATGCCGTCCACATCCACGCAATCCATGGGGCTGCACACCACCGACTTCATAGGGTGGTCGGGGCGGCCCGGCCTGCAATCGGCAAACACGCCGTTCAGCAGCTGGATGAACTCCGGGGTGGTACCGCAGCAGCCGCCTGCAGCAAACAGGCCCAGTTCCCGGTAGGGCTTCATCTGCATGGCGTAGAGCTGCGGGGTGATATCGTAGCCCGAGCCATCGGCGCGGGGCAGGCCCGCGTTGGGCTTGACGAACACCGGGAAGCTGCCGGGCAGGGCCTCGGTCAGCCGCTTTGCCATGGGGAAGATCTCCTTGGGGCCAAGAGAGCAGTTGATGCCCACGGCATCGGCCCCCAGGCCCCGGGCGGTGGCGGCAAAGCTCTCGACCGTGCAGCCGGTAAAGGTGCGGCCGCCTGCTTCAAAGCTCATGCTGGCCAGCACGGGCAGGCTGCTGTTCTCCTTGACGGCCAGCAGGGCGGCCTTCAGCTCATACAGATCGGTAAAGGTCTCAAGGAACACGAGGTCAGCCCCGGCGGCCACGCCTGCCCGGACGATGCGTCCATACTCTGCCACGGCATCCTCAAACGCAAGGGTGCCGTTGGGTTCCAGCAGCTCC
>OLRP01003111.1_pt1 | contig 10428 bp, 13 predicted proteins | sample 1672401 | NCBI WGS metagenome assembly OLRP01 (sample SAMEA3136682, study PRJEB25190) | human gut metagenome | reverse complement strand
AAATATGGCTTATGAAGTTCACTGGCTTCGTCTGTTGTTTACTTAATGAATTAAACTACATAAACTCTCTCTGGCGCATCGTCTCATACATTAGAATTGTTGCCGACACTGCCGCATTCAGGGATTCTACTTTCCCTTTCATCGGAATCTTTATCTTATGGTCTGCCAGTGCAGTAATCTCATCTGTAAGACCATTTCCTTCATTTCCAATAAGAAATGCACTGCCATCTCGGTAATCCTGCTTATAAAATACATCTCCCTTTAAATGTCCTGCATACACAGAAACCCCATTCTGTTTTAACTGGAAAATAACTTCTGGCAGACTGTCTGCGATAACAAATGGGACACGGAAAATCGCTCCCATCGTGGAACGGATTACCTTCGGATTATAAATATCCACAGTCTCCCGGTTCATGATAATTCCTGTCACTCCAGCTCCTTCTGCAGTCCTCACAATTGTTCCAAGATTACCTGGATCCTGTAGATTCTCTAACAGGAAAAAGCAAGGGTTCTTCTCTTTATGAAGAAGTTCCTCAATACTTGGCTCCGTTCTTCTTACTACCGCAATAACGCCCTGGGGGGTCTTCGTATCCGAAAGATGTTTGCATACATTTTCACTGATCAGTTCATAATGCCAGCCTTTCAGCTCCTCTGCGTATTTATCTTCAAATTCTTCTGTAAGATAACATTCTTCTATCCTGTCTTTTGGAATCTCAAAAAACATTCTCGGGCCTTCTACCAGAAAACATTTTTCTTTCTTTCTGGCTTTGGCACTCTTTTTTAAATTCATGATATTTTTAACTTTTGCATTTGATGTACTGGAAATCATTTTCTATTAAAATCCTCCTATATCACCGGCATTCTTATACTGGCAGATTTTTGTTGCAACCAATACTTTCCATCCCCAGTCTCGGCGAATTCGGTTCTCATTCGATATCACCACTATATAAAAAATTTATTTATGAATATACCTTTTGCAATAGCCATGACATATGATCAACAATGTCCTCTATCGACTCCCTGAAATCGCTTTCCACCCATTCAAGAACATACTGGGTAATTCCTATTGTCAAAAAGTTGATACAGAATTCTTCCTGCTGTTTTATTGCAGGTTGTATACTCTCCTGCGTAAAAGATCCGCAAGATATACTTTTGGCAATAAGAGGATACATAGCCCGCTTTAAATACGGCAGTTCCGCATTCGCAAGAATATTTCTGATGATTACCCGATTCTCTTTCATCCACTGCAAAAAGCTGTTTATTGCATACTCCCATGTTACTTCTTCATATATACGGCTTTCATGTACTAATTCATACTCAAATGCCTTTGACATCAAATCATATATATTGTCAAAATGATAATAAAAAGTTTGCCGGTTTACTCCACATTGACCGGCAAGCTTTTGTATCGTGATTTTTGAAAAGGGGCATTTTTTTAATAGTTCCATGAAGGCAACACAAAGCATTGTTTCTGTTTTTTGTCTCATATAATCATTTCCTTAATTCATTAAATCCGCTATTTATAATGATTCTCATAATAATTCAGAGCCATACAGATTCCTGAAAATCCATATGGCAAATATGTTCTGAATCATTAATTATTCTCTTTTAAAGTAATTTTAAGTTTTGTTGTAGCTCCTACTGTAACTCCCTCCACATCTTTGACATGAAGTGATACCTCATGAGTTCCAGGTTCTAATCCATTAATGTCAATCCACGGAACAAAATCTTTAATATCCAGGTTTTTTACAGCAGAAGCTGCCCCATCCACAAGAATAGAATAGTCACTATCCTTATCAAAACTTACTTTATAATTATTGGTATTATTCGTTATATTGATATCCTTTTTCGTAAAGGAAAGCTTATGTGAGGTTATCTTTTCAATCGTTGCCTTTACTTTTACATCACTGGTATCATCATTCGCCAAAATTACATTATCAGGGAGTACTGTCTGGGTCAGATCAATATCCTTCTCATAATCTTCCATAAGCCCCTCAATTGATACACTGTCTAATGTAATGGAATCCAGACTTTCCAGCATATCATCCGGTGCTGCAATCGTAATCTGTTTTGGTTCATAATCAAAAGAAACAAGATGATAATTCTTTGCAGGCTCCCCGGTATAACTTAACTTGACATCTACAGTCTTTGTCTTCCAAAGCTCTATATAAATTCCTATAGACGCTGTATCAAACTCTATCTGATTACTTATAATCTTTTTCCCTTCTTCGTCATACAGCACTGGCTTATCTGTAGCTGTAACATCATGAGATATTCCATCCACACTGACTGTCGCACGAATCTCTTTCGCTGAGGAGAGCAGATTCTCCGGACCGCTTACTTTTATAAGATTAGGAGTACTTGTCACTCTTCCTACAGCATAACCTTCCGCTGGATCACCCTTCGCTGTAACATTAACAGGAACACTGATCGTCACGACTTCATCTTTTTTAATCTTCATAGTATTGGTTGTTCCAAGTGTAATATCAAGCTGGTCAGAATATTTCTTAGCTGTGACATCAATCGGAACAGCATCTACTTTTGACAATTTTGAAAAGTCCGCAATTGCCTGAAAATCAGAAATTCCCATGGAACGGACAATACTGCTCTTTCCCTTTACGGTAATGTTTACTTCTTCTCCGTCAAGAATCTCATAGGCGTATCCCCGTTTTGTAAGTGCATCCTCATTCATTACCTTTACAGGAATACTGTAAAATCTCTTCGTAACTACAGGATCATTTGTATTTGCTACAAAAAGCCATATTAAAACTGCTATAACGACAGAAAGTATCTTCATCCACATATTATTTTTCTGACTTTTCATTTCGCAACAAGTCCTTCCATTTTTTAAATACATCTGTATTATTTTCTTCGTCAATCTTTAACTGTTTGAGCTTCTCTAACAGCTCTTCTTTTTTCAAATGCTTATACAGATTTCCATCCTTCGCAAGTGACACAGCACCTGTCTCCTCAGAAACAATAATTGTCAGACTGTCTGAAACCTCGCTGATTCCCACTGCGGCCCTATGTCTTGTTCCTAATTCCTTTCCAATATCCATACTATCTGTCAACGGAAGATAACAGGTTGCTGACACGATACGATTGCCTCTTATAATGACTGCTCCATCATGCAATGGTGTATTATGCTCAAAGATATTGATAAGAAGCTGGCTGCTAACTATTCCGTCAATGGAGATTCCAGTTCGCACGTATTCCCCAAGAGCAACGTTTTGTTCAATTACCATCAGTGCACCTGTCTTTACTGCTCCCATCTCATAGGAAGCACGCACAATCTCATTAATTGTCTTCTCTGTCAGGACTGACTGTCTTCCATCATACTCTCCTGTGGAAAATGAAAAAAGATTACTGAAAATCTTTTTTCGTCCCAACTGCTCTAAAGCCCGACGCAGCTCTGGCTGAAATATGATAATTGCTGCAGTAATTCCCACACCAAGAGAATTCGAAAGCAGCCATGATATCGTATTTAACTGAAATATCGCTGCAAATAATGCAAACAACAGCAGCATAATAATTCCTTTAAATAACGTCCATGCCCGAGTCAGCTGTACCCACTTCAACATCTGATAAACAATCACACTGATAATGATTATCTCCAAAATATCAGTAAATCCAATAGATGGCAGAGACAGCCAATATAAATACTTTTCTATTACTTTGTGAAATTGTCCTATACTTATTAACTGCATAATCTGTTATCCAGCCCTTTCACTCTTTCTCTGCTTCCTCCCTATTCCCATCAAACAGGTCGGTTTCTTCTGTTATATCATCGAATAAGATGTCATCCTCATTCTCGCCGGATTTAATATCTGTCACATTCCTATCCTTTTGTGTAACTTTAATCTTAGGAACTGCCTTTACATAATAAAAATATTCGTCATCTTCAAAAGATGCCTTTTCAATTCTTGATACGTCTCCGATTCCTCTGAAAAATCGGTAAATATAACAACATCCTATTCCCAGAATCATCTCAAGGAAGAGGCGCCATATCTTATAATCAAGTTCAAAAATCAATCTTCCAAACAATAATAATAGAATCATCGCTATATGCCCTATAAAAATTGCAAATAGCCACGCTCTCTCATAAAACAAATGACAAAGCAGTGTTGTAATAAAAATAATTAAACTAAATGTAATCAAAAATACAAGCAGCTTTTTATCAATCAACATCAAATTTACAATTCTTTGCAGACCCATTCCAAAACTAGAACTCGATGATGTGGTAAGCAGCGTGCTTACATCCGTCATATAAACAGACAGAAAATAAACTACCACTCCTGCCGCTGCTGGAAGAATCGCCCCAAATCCGACAATCATTCCAAGCAAAACCGGAAGAAGATATTCTAATTTTAAATAAAACATTACCGCAGTTACTATAAGAATTACTGCGTGTTTTCTATCTACTCTCACAAATGCCAGTGAACATATGATAGAAAAAATAACAAATCCCAGAAAAATATCCATAGACACTTTCCATAAATTTATCATAATTAATATAGATATCATATAATATAAAACTGATATCGGTAAAAATGCCTGCGCGGCAGAAAGTACCAGAAAAATCCCTGGTTTGTTTATTACCATATTATAAGGAAACATTCCCTGAAACATACACATAGTAAAAAAGGCAAATACCAGCTTTAGTACTGGCAAAACCACATCTACATGTTTTTTATAAAAAACAATTAACCATTCTTTAAAATAGACTATTTGTGCCATCATAAAATTATGCCCTGTCCTTCTCTTCCTTTTGAATATACCTTGCAAGACGATACAGATTATAGTCGTACTGCTTTATATCCTCTCTCATCTTATCGTAAACCTTCGTATAATACCTTCTTGTACATACAAAATCAATAATGATTATTATCAGATAAAGAATCATCGCATGAAGAATATATTTCTGATAAGGGAACTTCAATCCCTGTGAAATAATATCTGTGTATATTCCAAAGCAATACAACCCAAGACCTAATAAATAAGCCACTGTTATTGCAATTATACTCTCTAACTGTTTAATATTTACATAGGTTCTCTTGCTATAGCAGTTAATCTTTAAGTCTTTCTTTCCGGGACCTTCTTCATAAACCGCTAACTTGGTCATTAAACGGACCTTTTTCGGATCAATCATAGATGCTCCTCGATTTCTAAATAAAATTTCTTCAATCTTTTTTAGTATAACATGAAGTTTTGACGATGTAAATTCTGTTTTGCACAGCGAAGGAGACGCCACCTGAGAATAAAATAAGCCATATTTGTGGCCTAGGAGCAAGTGTTGGATGCGAGCGTCTAAGCGAACATTCAACATGCCGCGACTAAAGTCACAAATATGGCTTATTTTATTCTTGGTGTTCTTCTCCCTTGCCTGCGGCAAACCAGAATTTTACTTCTTACTCTCTGGAGATTCCAAGAATTTTGTAGCGAGAGAATCCGTCTGGGCTTTCTACCTGAACTGTCTCACCAATCTTAGCACCGATTAATCCTTTTCCTAATGGGGATTCATTAGAAATTAATCCTTTAAGGATATCTGACTCTGTAGAACCAACGATACGGTATTCAAGCTCTTCATCAAATTCTTCATCGTAGAACTTAACTGTGCTTCCGATACTTACTGTATCTTTATCGTAAGCGGACTCATCAATAACTTCAGCGTTCTTGATGATCTTCTCAAGTTCTTCGATTCTTGCTTCCATAGAACGCTGCTCATCTTTGGCTGCATCATACTCTGCATTCTCGGATAAGTCACCCTGTTCTCTGGCTTCTTTTATCTTCTGTGCGATTTCTTTTCTTTTAACTACTTTTAAATCCTGCAGCTCATCTTCTAATGCCTGCATTCCCTGACTTGTAAGGATATGTTTTTTTGCTTCCACCATAATCTACACCTTTCTTTTCTGCTTCACTTAAAGCACCATTATAATCCAAAAAATTTTCGTTGTCAACGCATCAGCAGTTCCTGCAATGCGTCAAAAGACTCTACCTGATTGACTTTATTGCGAAGAGTTGAGGAACCATGCATCCCTGTAGTATACCAGGCTGTGTGCTTTCGCATCTCGCGGATTCCCATTTTTTCGCCTTTATACTGGACGCTTAACTGTGCATGACGAAGAAGCATGGAAATCACTTCTTCCTCTGTCGGGCGTTCTGGGATTGGCTGCCCGGAAAGTGCTGCTTTCACTTCCCGGAAAATCCACGGATTTCCCTTTGCACCTCTGGCAACCATGATCCCGTCACAGCCGGTATAGTCCCGCATCTTTACAGCATCTTCCCCTTTAAAAATATCACCGTTACCGATAACCGGAATAGAGACTGCATTTTTTACATCACGAATAATGTCCCAGTCTGCCTGTCCTGTATAATATTGGACTCTTGTCCTTCCGTGAACGGCAACTGCCGCTGCACCATTTTCTTCCATAATCTGAGCAAATTCCGGCGCATTGATATGATCAGCATCAAAGCCTTTTCTAAACTTTACGGTAACCGGCAGACTCACTGCTTTAGAAACCTCTTTTACGATTCGGCCGGCAAGTTCCGGATTCAGCATTAAGGCAGAGCCTTCTTTATTATTTACAATCTTAGGAACAGGGCATCCCATATTGATATCAATATAAGAAAATCCCTTATCTTCGATTTTATGAGCCATCTCGCCCATTAATTCCGGTTCCGATCCAAAAATCTGTACGCCGATTGGCTTTTCTTCCTCTTCTGTCTGCATAAGGGGCAATGTGTTCTTATTCCCATAAAAAAGAGCTTTGGCACTAATCATTTCTGTGACCATAACATCCGCTCCCTGTTCTTTACAAAGAATACGAAAAGGCAAATCTGTAATGCCCGCCATCGGTGCGAGAATTATTGGAAAATCTGTTCCATATATCTCTTTAACCGTCATTACTTAACCCTGCTTCTGCTTATCATAAATAATCTGCAGCCCCTTTAAAGTAAGATTTGCATCATAATAATTGATAAAGCTTGTTTCCTGCGCGATCATTTTTCCAAGACCGCCTGTAGCTACTACATTAATCTTTCCCAAACCGCTCTCTTCTTTCATTTTACGAATAATGTATTCAGTCTGTCCAATGTAACCATAAACAAGACCACCTTGCATACTTGTTACCGTATCTTTTGCCAGAATATACTGCGGCTTTCTGATTTCGATTTCAGGAAGCTTTGCTGCCTGCTGCCAAAGAGCATTCGCAGAAGTACGGATTCCCGGAGAAGTTACACCTCCGACAAATCTTCCATCTTCTGTGACCAGATCATATGTTGTTGCTGTTCCAAAATCAACGACAATAACCGGTCCTCCATAAAGCTCATATCCTGCAACGGCATCTACAATGCGGTCTGCACCTGTTTCTTTCGGATTTGTTGTCGCAATACGGATTCCTGTGCGGATTCCCGGCCCAACAATAATCGGAGTTAATCCAAAATATTTAATAATTGCACTGTTAAATGAATGCATTACAGCCGGAACAACAGATGCAATAATTACATCTTCCACATCCTTTGTGTCATATCCTTTGTACTGAAGAGTGTTTAATATAAACACACCATATTCATCAGAAGTACGGTTAATCTTTGTTCTCATCCGAAAGGTATCACACAGCTTTTTCCCCTGAAAGACTCCTATCGTAAAATCTGTATTTCCAATATCAATCGCTAATAACATCTTGTCCCTCCTGTAAGAAAAATACTCTGAAATATGTTTCCATATTCTCCAGAAGCTCTCTCTTTTCTGCACGAAGCTGCTTTATCTTAAGAACACTTCCTATTTCGTCAAAGAAGAAATCATCTTCCTTTGATTCCACAGTCAGATTAAGATTTCCCTTTTCATCAAATTCTAAGCGGAGAATTCCGCCTACATCTTCTGTAAAAAGAACACACATAATCTGGAGTTCATCCTTTATCTGCTTTGGAAGCGAATCAAACTCCGGATTAAAGTAAAAAATCTTTTCATAACTGCTTGAACCACATAATATCACTTTATCATCAAACATAATAACGGCCTCCTATACATATCCGTAAATACCGCGGACAGATACCTCTCCAGAAAAAATATGCTCTGTATTTCCCTCGGCATCCTGAACGATCAGCTCGCCTCTGTCGTTAATTCCAATGGCTGTACGAATTATTTCCTCACCCTTTTTTATAATCTTTACTTCCCGTCCTACATTCACAAGCTTCTGATTATAACTTTCCAAAAATGGTGATAAATCCTGCTTTTCTAAAAACAGTTTATAATCTCTGAAAAAAGCAGAAAGAATTTCCGAAAGTAATTCAGCTCTTTCTATACTATGACCACTTTCCTTTTTTAGAGAAGTTGCCGTTTCCGCAATATCTTCCCTAAATTCCATTCGGTTGACATTAATTCCAACACCAACAACAACATAAGCAATACTGTCAATTTCCATGTTCATTTCTGTGAGAATACCGCAGACTTTCTTCCGATTAAGAACAATATCATTCGGCCATTTAATCTGACACTCCTGTCCTGTAACCTTATCAACTGCTTCCGCCACAGCAGAAGCCGCTACTAAAGTAAGCATAGATACACTATTTAAAGGCAGATCTGGTCTCAGTAATATCGTGAAAAAAATATCCTCCCCAGATGGAGACAGCCATGTTCTTCCTCTTCGGCCTTTACCGTTAGTCTGATTGTCTGCCACATAGATACTTCCATCTGGCGCACCAGCTTCTCCACGACGTTTTGCCTCCTCATTCGTAGAATCAATGCTTTCAAAGCAGCATAACTCACCTGGTATTTCTCCCTTTTTTATACAGGAAAGCACTGCTTCCCTCGTAAGCAGGTCTGGACTTTGTAAAAGCCGATAACCCTTTCGGGTCACCGACTCTATCTCATATCCTTCTTTTTTCAGACTGTTCATATACTTCCACACAGCAGTTCTTGATATACCCAGCTCGTCACAGATGCGCTGACCGGAGATAAATCCCTCCTGCTGCTTTAGAAATTCTAAAATCTTTTCTTTCATTATTAAACCGTCTTTCCGGATAAACTATCTTCCGAGAGTTGCCACCATTACAGCCTTGATTGTATGCATTCTATTCTCTGCCTCATCAAATACAACTGAATTCTCTGAACGGAATACTTCATCTTCTACTTCTCTGATATCAAGACCAAGACGGTCTCTCATATCCTTTGCCACACTTGTCTCAAAATCATGGTAAGATGGCAGACAGTGCATAAACAGACACTTGTCATTACCTGTGTCCTTCATCATCTTTGTAGTTACTTTATATGGAGATAACGCTTTTACACGCACTGGATATAATTCCTCGGACTCACCCATACTTACCCAGATATCTGTATAAATAACATCAGAACCTTTTACATCTTCTGGATCATGGGAAATAGTAATTGTAGCTCCGCTTTTCTTAGCGAGTTCCTGTGATACTTCAAGAACCTTAGGGTCACATACTGTCTCTTCTGGTCCTACTGCCTTAAAATCAACACCCATGATAGCACTTCCATACATCAGAGCATACATTACATTATCAGATAAATCACCTACAAAAGTAAGCTTCATCTCATCTAACTTCTTATCAATATGCTCTTCCATTGTCAGGAAGTCTGCTAAAACCTGTGTAGGGTGGTCTACATCTGTAAGGCCATTCCATACAGGAACACCAGAGTACTTCTGTAAATCTTCTACGATATCCTGTCCAAATCCACGATACTCGATCGCATCATACATTCTTCCGAAAACCTTAGCAGTATCTTCAATAGATTCCTTTTTATTCATATGAGAGTTTGTAAGATAAGTTACATGTGCTCCCTCATCCATCGCTGCAACTTCAAAAGAACAGCGTGTTCTTGTAGAAGTGCCCCGCCGCCGGAGTTGCCCGCGGCGTTCCGGTTTCCCGGTTGTCCGCCGGGCTTCCTGTCGGTGGGAGTATCCCACCCGTCTTTCGACTTCCACCGCCGGACAGTATCGTACTTGAGGTGCAGATCATCCGCCAGCTGCCGGAGACTGACTTCGCCGCCCTTTTTCTTCCGGGCCATGTACTCAGCGCGGGCGGCATCTCGCTCATCGCTTCGCCTTGCCATTTATGACCCCTCCGTTTTCGAGCAATAAAAAATGCCCTGCCAGGCAAAAAGTCTGACAGAGCATCTATGTGGTGCCGCCGGTCCTGCGGCACACCCGGATATGAGAAAAGCCCCTCGGTGCTTCCACCGTGGGGCTTCTTCCATAAATCCACTGTACCAATTATACCACTAAAAACGTCTCATAGTGTCTCATCTTTTGCCCCAAAAGGCCGTTTCTGGGCTTGTAAATGTAAACATTCTGTGAACTGCCGCTCCTGACAAGATGGTTCCTCCCGATTTTGTTGACCTCAACAAGATCGCTGTCTGGATGTTTTGGCAGCACTGACAAATCATCAGCCGCTTGCAAATTG